>OMAA01000787.1_pt1 | contig 13107 bp, 5 predicted proteins | sample 1674191 | NCBI WGS metagenome assembly OMAA01 (sample SAMEA103958152, study PRJEB25191) | human gut metagenome | biome: human-associated habitat [ENVO:00009003]; feature: intestine environment [ENVO:2100002]; material: feces | place: Germany | collected 2013/2015
ATATCGGAAGCCGGCGACTATCTTTCGTTTGACTTTACGGAATATGCCTGGTACAACGCCCCGGCCGAGTTTTCCGCGTGGCTTGCCGACGGCTGGAGCGGCATGACCGCGCTCGGTCTTGCCGGATCGCAGCGTGACGGCATGGGCTGGATCACAGAAACCATGGTGGGGGAAAGCAGCCGCTATGCCTATTTCTCGCTGCGCTTTTATCTTGAGGATGAGACGGGCGGTACGGTCGATCTGGAGTGGGTATATAAAGACAGTGACGACATTGAGGAGATGTGGAGCGGCTTCTGGACGATTCAGACCATTCTGGACGGACCGAGCTATGTGACGCTCAGCTTATCGCTTGTGGGCGGCAATAACTACGGCGTCACGGACGGCCCGATGTATCTGTGTGAGACGTATCCCCTCCTGATCAGTCCAAGCGGCACGGAGCTGCTGGTCGGCGCGGGTGAGAGCGGCATTTGCCTGCCGTTCATGTCGCAAAGCACAACGGCATGTGTGCTGACACAGGCCGTAGGATAGAAGGCGTGCAGGGAGCCAACTGCTTTGAGGTTTGCATTTGCAAATTCTGTTTGGCAGCGATCTAGCAAAAGTACAACAATTTATCCTTTGCAAATTCAAAACGCGGAAGCTTTGCGCTGTGCGTTTGCTATGTTTTGGAAAGATGTGCTGCTTCGGCGCATCACCGCTCGAACTTGGGAAACAAGTCTGTAGCTTGTTGGGGCGCATTCTCTGCGCTTTGTCATCTTTGCGGCCTCTTCCGGCTGCGCCGCCCCACCACAACTTCATATCGCCCCATTCTGCCCGCAGCGATCATGCTGCGGGCTTTTCTGCGTTTTTAGGGCTTCATTGCTGTTCTCCACCTCCGTGAATTTGAAATTCCGACATTTCAAATTCCGCGCGAAAGCGCGGCGGCTGCATCTCATGCGGCCGTTTTGGCGCAGCCAAAAAAGATTCGGGGCGGCACGGAGCCAACGAAGTTGGTGGAGTACCGATTGCATTTTTGCGGCGCGAAAGCGCCGCTTTTTCTGCATTTCATGCAGAAAACATAAGAAAATGCAATCGGCACGGAGGCGGCGCAGCCGCCGGAGTAGCCCGCCGACTACTTCCCTCTCTCCGCCCAATCAGCAGCCGCATTTCTTCCCTCACTAGCCCGGATCTGGCCCAAATCGCTTGCAAAAGCGGTGAATCTGTGGGGGTCTGAAAGAAGCAAGATTTTGTGAAAAAAGATGAAATCCTGCAAAAAATAGTAGACTTTTCTATTCCCCTGCGGTATGATAAAAATTAGCAATGAAACGGCGCGCACAGCAGGGAAAACTGCCTGAAAAGAAACGTCTACGTTTGCGCGCAGCCATTTTGACAATTGCATATCGTTTATCAGCTGAAGATTTGTAACCGCGGGTTATCCGGATAGTCCGCAGTGAAAGAGCAATGAATCTACTCGCCCGGAACTGTGCGGATGAGCAAGTTTCCGAAGTAGCCTGCGCAGCGCGTCAGACAGCGCGTTTTCGCAGTCTATGTGGCCGAAAGGCCGCCATTGCGGGGCTTCCCGTGAGAAGGTAGGAAACGGCGCGCGGACGCGTCGCGTCCATAGTCCAAGTCAGGAGAATCGCTTATCTTTGCTGCACGGGATTCTGTCTGTTGATATCCCAGCATGTGCAGAGGCTGATAAACAGGGTAGATAGCACGATGATCCTATCGAAAACGCGGAGCAGGGCGCCGGTTTGTTTCCCAAATGGTGGAGGCAGATCGGCTTTTTTGCTGTGCGGACATCCAGTTCCTGTCATTCAGGGACCGGTATGCCCGCAGGGAACGACGATAGGAGGGACACCCACGATGGAAACACTGCATCTGCCTGAAACCCCGGACAAGGCGGCGCTGGACCGCATCGAACGCGTCATCGCCTATAAAAACGTCCAGTTCATCATCGACCACCAGCACGACACGCCCGAGCAGCTGTCGGCCTACCTGAAGGCCTGCATGGACGAGCTTGGGCATGTCCCGGCCAAGGTGGAGGTCATCGGCGGCGATTATCTGGAATACCGCTTCGGCACGTGGCGCAAGGCGCTCGGCAGCTTCTATTCCGGCTCGATCGCCTCCTCCAAAAATCCGCCGCCCTTCGCCGCCCGCAAGATCGTCCGGGATCTCTACGCGCTCGAGCTTCGCCGCAAGGAGCGCAGCGCAGGGGAGGTGCAGCGATGAACCCGCATCGGACCTGTCAGGAGAATATGGACGCACTGAAAAAGGTATTGACCCAGCGCACGCTGCTGGCGCTCTCGCGCAGGAACGTGGAATTCGTTCTGGCCCATCAGGCGGACAGCAAGCAGCAGCTTGCCGACTATCTGCGCCAGTGCCGGGCGGAGCTGGGACATATCCCCGGGCGCACCGAGGTGATCGGCGGCGATCTCATCGAGCTGCGCTTCCGGGGCTGGGCAAACGCCCTGTGCGCCAGCGGCGTCCCGGCGGAGCAGGCCATCCGGCGCGTCCACCCCGCCCTGACGAAGACCGACCTTTTCCAGAAGGAATTTGAGGCCCAGCGCCAGCTGGACAAGCGGACCAAGGCCGAGCGGAAAAAGGCCAATCTGGAACAGGCGAAGCAGGACAAGCTCCGGCGCAAGGCCGGACGATAGGGCAGCTTCCCGGCATTCTGCCGGTGCTGATACATACGAAAATTCAATACGCAGCTTTTGTGGCAACTGCGCGACCCGGGGAGACCCGGACACGCAGATCTTGTTCTGCTGAACAAGGGAATCGGGTGCAAGTCCCGGACATGGGACCGGAGCCGGCAGGCTTTCGGTTTCGTAGCTGTGATTGCGGAGCGCTTGTTCGCGCGCGGAGACGCGCGTTGCGAAAGCGGGTCATTGGAACTGCTGTAATGGCGGGGAGAGAAGGCCGGACGAGCGCGTTGGGGGATGCCCCCTGAACGCATCAGTCAGAAGACCTACGCGAGCAAAAGACCGCAGGGGAGCGTGCGCTCCTCTGGGGTCTGGCCGGTGTGCACAAAAGCAGCGATCTTTGTCGCTGCTTTTTTCATTGCCCGCCGGCGGAAAAACACGTACCCATCGGGCCTTCGCCCGTCTCATAGATGATCCGCGTCAACAACTGAATAGCTGCGGCAGGAAAGCATACAGACCCCGGGGAAATCGGCGACGAGACGAGCCGGTCAAGGGGCTGCCAACGTGGTCTTCGTCGAGGCGGACGGGAGCACAGGAAGACAGACTGACCGCAGTGGACAGCATTTCTTTTCATATCTGACGGCGAAAGCCGTGAAGATAAATATTTTTTAGGAGGAGATACACATGAAAAACATGCGCAAATTGACGGCTCTGCTGCTCGCAGTGGTCATGGTGCTCAGCCTGAGCATCGCAGTATTTGCACGCGATGGAGGCTCGATCACCAGCGCGACCATCAACGGTGAGACCGCAACGATCTCGACCATTGATGGCGTAAACTACGTCAGAGCGACCTTGAATGGCACAACCCAGTACACAGCATCCGAGTATTCTCTGAGGAACGCAGTCATTACGTTTACGGCAAGTGCAACTCCTACATCTGAGGATGTTGATCTTACCCGGAACAATGACGGTACGTATTCTGCATATGCCGATTTGTTTAATGCATATGTCGGTGTGTATGTTGGCGGTACACTTTATCGTTTTGCGGCTGGGCTCAAGAACGGTGATGTTGTGATCGACGCCAATGACCCGTGGAAGGTTGATTTCACGATCGGCGGCGTGGCCTTCACCAACAACGCCTACAACGTCCAGAACCCGAACATCGGCACCTCTGAGGAGCCGGACGGCTGGACCGGCATTGCCTACACCGTGCGCGGCACGCTGCCCTCCACCGCAAACCTGTCCGCACTGCCGATGACTGTCGTAAAGGCAAACGCGGATGCGACCATCTCCGGCACGGCTGTCACCGCTAACACCGATGGTTCCTACACGCTGAATCTGAGCGGCACCGACAAGATGATCTCCGTCACCTACGACGGCGAGACCAGAAACTACTATGTCGCGGCGGCCGTGGACGGCAGCGGCAAGATCACCGTCAGCTTCACGATCGACCCGAACAACGCTTCGGCGAGATATCCCGATGCGGTGACGAGCATCAACAGCAAGATGAAGACCGCTTCCGGCGACGGCAGCGGCCTGGTCCGTCTGGAGCTGGACAGCGGCGCGACCGTCTATGACGCGCTGGTCGCCATCGGCACGAAGGCCGGCATCGACATCGGCGCGCAGAACAGCAGCTACGGCGTCTATGTCTATGGTATCGGCGGTATCAACGCCGGGGGCTCCGCGGGCTGGATGTACTCCGTGAACGGCGCAGTCCCGATGGTCGGCGCAGCCAGCTACGTCCTGACAAACAACGATGTTGTTCGCTGGTTCTGCGTGAACTATTGATAACGAATTAACAACTCAACAACTGCGGCCACAAAGTGGCCGCCCGCCATTTTTTTGACTGAAACATGAAGAAAAGAAAGAACCTGCGCTTTGCAGTTATGCTGCTGGCATTGATACTTCTGATGACAGCAGTTTCTGTATGCGTCTCTGCGGCAGACGACGATATGCCATTTTCGACGATACAGCTCATAGGAACAAACACGTGGAATGAAGATGTAACATCCATTTTTTATCCCAACCATGAGGCAAAAACGCTGATTGTGTACTCTTCGTTTACTGCAGCAAATGTTGTGGCGGAGAAGCCTAGATGGTCTGCGCTTGACAGCAATGGGCATGTGATCGAAGGGATGGAAGTAACTTGCGATGACTTTAAGAACAGCAGTTACAACGATGTATCAGCAATTAAGGTCACCTATCAAGGCAAAACCGCTACTTATCTGCAGTATCATGCGCAGCTAAAATGGCCTCTGTCGGGTGTAGAATACTCCGTAACAGACGACCGTGACAGTGATGGGAATCTGATACCGGAAAAAGTGTCAGTTTCTCCGAAAACTACTGGCAAAAAGCCAAAAGATAAAGCAAAGTGGGGCAACACGACTGTAACAACTACGTCCACTGCTGTTCCATCGAAAGAAGTTGCAAGCAAGTCAAAGATCACGCTGCTTGGATTTTGTGGTGCAATTACGTCGATTGAGCCAAAAGATGCTGTACTTAAACAGACGAGTAACTCAGCGACGGTAAACTGGTATAAAACCACCGGCACAGTTACATTCACCATAGACGGAAAAAGTCTGCCTGCAGGTAGCAAGCTGAAAGATACAAGTGCTACAAAAATAATTACGATTACCGACAAGCGGGTTGTAAAGCAGACAGTAACGCCCTGCACGAACGGGACAATAAAAACAGTCTATAAAGAGGCTCGTCCCGGGGATACGGTGTGGTGGACTGCTGAGCCGGACGAGGGCTATAAACTGAACACATTTACAGCCAAAGACGCATTCGGCGAAGATGTGACATGCACAGTAGACCCGAGAGATACTAACCGTATCAGTTTTATGATGCCCTATGGCGAAGTGACCATCTCTGCGACGTTTGCAGAGCTGCAGCCGGGCGAAAAATCGTCCACCGCTCGAATGAAGAGTATGAAGCTTGGCAAGTATGAAGGAAAAATCTCTGGCACAGAGGTCACGATCGAGGGACCTATCAGTACGGATGATCTGACCCAGCTTGCACCGAGCTTTACGCTCAGTAACGGGGCTTACGTGGAAAACGCAGATACCCTGCGCTTCAAGAATAGACAGCGCCAAAAGGTTACAGTCATGGCCGAAGACGGCGTCCATTCCCGTGACTACTATGTGACCGTCTATCAGGTAACGTTAGAGGGCCTTGGCACTGCGGAAAAGCCATTCCTGATCAAAGACACCAATGATTTTACGAGCTTTGTAGATTACCATCCCGAAGCACACTATCTGCAGCAGGCTGACCTGAACCTGAGTGGAGTCACCGCGCCGTCCGGTGCTGTGATCAGCGGCACGTTCAAAGGCGTTTATGACGGCGGGAATCATAAGATCACCGGCCTGCAGCTGAAGAATGAAAATATCACCGGCTGTGTGGCCCTGTTCCATACCATCTCCGGTACGGTCAAGAACCTGACCATCGACAGCTCGTGCAGCTTCTCCGCCCGCCAGTGGGTCGGTTCCTTCGCCCTGTATCTGAAGGACGGTGGTACACTCGAAAACTGCGTCAACGAGGCTTCGGTCACCTGCAAGCCGTCGGATAAAATGCAAGGCGGTTCCGATTACACGCTCAACTGCTTCGCGGGCGGTATCGTGGCCCGTACAGACAGCAGTTGGCGCAACGTAGCACAGAACCAGATCACAAACTGCCGCAATGACGGCAGCGTGACCGTCGACCCAGCGGATGTGGCGAATGGCAGTTTTGCCAGCGCGGGCGGCCTCGTCGGCGGCCCGGCCAACGTGAAGATCAGCCGGAGCGCCAACACCGGCGCGGTCTCCAACGTAAAATCCAGACCGACCTACTACGGGACTGACGGCAACTACACCGGCGGCCTTGTCGGCCAGATCGACCCGAACGGTGCGTTCGGCGTGAAGACCGAGATCGTTGGCTGCGTCAACTCCGGCAGTGTCACCGGCGGCTGCAATGTCGGCGGCATTGCGGGCAGAGTCAACGATCAGAACGGCTCCGTCCTCATCGAGTCCTGCCGCAATCTCGGCAATGTCCACGCCACCAACACCGCGGACGTGCAGAACGCCGGCGGCATCCTCGGCTGCGGCTACGCCGAGATCTACAACTGCGACAGCGCCGGTACCATCACCGGCGAGACCACCTCCGCCAGCGCCTACCGCGGCGCGATCGCCGGCTATCTCCGCCGCGAGAACTCCGTCATCAGCCGCTGCTTCGTCGCCAACGCCGACAGCGTCGTCGGCGGTCAGGCCAACGGCGTCAGCTACTCCGGCGCGGTCGAGACGAAGTTCATCGCCGCCTCCGACGTCAACTCGCAGACCCACATCGACGAGCTGAACGCCTACGAAAAGCCCAAGTCCCTCCTCAAGATCACCTTCCGCGCCCCGACCGCGGAGGAGACCTGGGCGGGCGGCAACTACATCCCCGGCGAAGCTGAGACCGCCAAGGGGTATGAGGCCAAGCTCCTCGGCTTTGCCATCGACGGCCATCAGGCGGAGATCGACGAGGCGGCGAAGACCGTCACCCCGATCCTCACCCTCAGCTCCGGCGCGACCTATACGCCCGCAGGCGCGCAGGACTTCACGTCTCCCGTGACCTACACCGTCACCTCGGAAGACAAGTCCGCCACCGCGGCCTATAACGTCACGGTCACCGCCGCCGAGCAGTCCAGCGGCCTCGGTTCCTTCGCCGTGAAGCAGGGCAGCACCGCCTACCCCGTCACGACCAGGGAAGACGGCAGGAAGACCGTCACCATCCCGGCCTCCACCCTCGCCTCCAACGCCGAGTCCGCCCTGACCTTCCTCTACCGGACGAATTCCGGCGAGAAGGCCACCGGCACCATCGGCGGTACGGCCCTGACGCAGACCACCTCCGGCGCGTATGACGCCCTCAGCTGGCCCTTCTCCACTGCCACCCTCACCAGCGGCACAAAGACGCTGACGATGACCTTCGGCGGCGAGAAGCAGCTGGTCGACATCGTCATCGTCCCCGAGCTTTCCAGCCTCTCCGTCAAGATCGCAGATGCCGCCCAGCGCGTCACGAAGACCGAGACCGGCTACAAGCTCGACCTGCCCGACTCCGCCTCCACCGTCTCCGTCACCGCCGTCCCGGCCCTCACGTCGGACACCGTGACGATCAGCGGCACAGCGAACACGACGGCAGACGTCGACGTGACAGGGAAGACCAGCTTCGACATCGTAGTCGGCGGCAAGACCCTCACGGTCGCCATCAACCGCGTCAAGACCACCTCCGTCACCTTCACCACCACCCCCGCCGACGCCGCCGTCACCGTCATCGATCAGGCCGGGACCCCTGTCCTGCCCGACTCCAAGGGCGTCTATACCCTCCTCGGCGGCGCAGGCTACACCTACACCTACCGTGTCTCCAGCAGCGGCTACGTCACCAAGACCGGCTCGCTGACACAGGTGCAGCTCAGAGGCGGTTCGCTCCTCATCGACGTCAGCCTCGCGCCCGCGGGCAGCACCGTCACCCCCGTCGACCCGAGCGAGCCCGTCACCGGCGAATGGCCCAGCTTCCGCGGAAATGTGAGCAACAACGGCGTCACCTCCGCGAAAACGCCCATCTCCAAGGACGAGACCGTCAAGTCCTGGTCCGTCCAGATCGGCGGCACCCCGACCCCGCCGCTGATGGTCAGCGGCAAGCTCTACGTCCTCTCCGGCAGCACCGTCAAGGCCATCGACCCGAAGACCGGCGCGGTCACCGCGACCTCCGAAACGCTCGTCGGCGCCAGCCAGTTCGGCACGAACCCCATCGCCTACGGCGACGGCAAGTTCTACATCCAGCTCGACGTGAACACGTCCGACGAGAAGGCCCACGTGCAGGCCATCGACGCCGCGACGCTCAAGAGCGTCTGGGTCTCCGAGGGCTTTGAAGGCCAGCTCATCTCGCCCATCACCTACCACAACGGCTACATCTACACCGGCACGTGGCAGCAGGAGGAGAAGGCCGGCACCTACTTCTGCCTCTCTACCACCGACGAGGATCCGGGCAGCACCACTGAGACCAAGCAGACCAGCTGGACCATCTCGAAGGCCGGCGGCTTCTACTGGGTCGGCGCCTACGCGACGGACAATTACGTCATCTTCGGCTCCGACAACGGCAAGGGCGGCTCCACCGAGTACGGCTCCACCCTCTACAGCGTCAACGCGAAGACCGGCACCGTCATCGACACCGAGACGAACCTCATCGGCGACCTCCGCTCCGCCGTCGTGAAGTCCGGCAGCTACGTCTACTTCACCTCCAAGGCCGGTTACCTCTACCGCGCAGCGGTGAGCAACGCCGGACAACTGGGCACGCCTGAGGCGCTCAAGCTCGATGGCATGATCACGGGCACGCCCGTCGTCTGCGGCGATACCGTCTTCGTCACCTGCTCCGGCCAGACCCAGTTCCAGAGTCCCGGCAAGGTCTACGCGATCAAAGCTGACGCGGAGACCATGTCGGTGTATGATCGTGCTGCAACGACCGGCTATATCCAGTCCAGCCTCCTCGTCTCCGACGCCTACAAGGCAGGCGAAGGCAAGCTCTACATCTACGGCTCCTGCAACGAGGAGAACGGTACCATCAACTTCTTCAAGTACGACGTCGCGAACCACACCTTCGACACCGGCGTGACGAAGGAGCTCTACACGCCGACGGGCGCAGAAAAGCAGTATAATCTCTGCAGCCTGATCTGCGACGCCCGCGGCACGCTCTACTTCAAGAACGACTCCGGCTACCTCACCGCCCTTGCCCGCGAGGTCATCGAGACCGATGTGAGCAAGGTCGAGGACATGATCGACGCGCTCTTCCCGATCACCGACGACAGTCTCACTGCCATCAAGCAGGCACGCCGCTACTACGAAGCCCTCGGTGACAAGAAGAGCGAGGTCACCAACCTTACCTCGCTCGAACGGGCCGAAGCCGAGTATCAGCAGCGCCTGACCAACAAGCGCCAGACCGCGCTCGACGATCTCAAGAAGATCTACGACGCGAAGGACACCAAGGACTTCACCACCAGGGGCCTGCAGAAGCTCAAGGAGGCCTATGAAGAGGGCGTCCGGAACATCAACAACGCCGACGACTGCAAGCTGGTCGAAAGCAGCTTCAACGCAGCCGCGGAGAAGATCAACAAGCTCAACGGCAAGGATATCACGGTCACCTTCCGCCTCATCGGCGCGCTGCAGGCCACGCAGGACGTCAACCTGACGAAGGACAGCTACCTGCCCGAATACGTGACCTGGATCCCCACCACCTCCTACGACCTGCAGGAGGATGCCACGGTCTACGATCTTTACACCAAGGCCATCGGCGAGGCTGGTCTGCGCTCCATCGGCGAGGAGAACGACTATGTCCGCACGATCTACGCCCCGTCCTGCCTCGGCGGCTACGCCCTGAGCGAGTTCACCAACGGCGCGCGCTCCGGCTGGATGTACACGGTCAACGGCACGCATCCGGACCGCGGTCTGAAGAACTGGAAGCTCAAGGACGGCGACGTGGTCGTCTGGCACTACATCAATGACTACGCGCACGAGGCGGCCGACTGGTTCGACGACCCGGATTATCCCGCCCTCGGCGACGGCACTTACTACAACGGCTGGCTCCGCGCGGCGGACATCAGCCCGGAGCAGTATGTGCAGCAGCTGCTCGGCAAGATCCTGAAGGTCGGCAAGAACGGCACCGTCGAGCCGAAGCTGACGCTCTCGCACATCGGCAGATCCGTCACCTTCACCTTCAAACCCGACAAGGGCTACCACGTCAAGGACGTCAAGGTCGACGGCAAGTCCGTCGGCGCGGTCACGACCTACACCGTGGACAAGCTGACCGTCTCGACGAGGATCGAAGTCGAGTTCACCAACGGCGTGCTCCCGTTCACCGACGTGCGCGAAGCCGACTGGTTCTATGACGATGTCGTCTACGCCTATGAGAACGGCCTGTTCTCCGGCACCAGCGACACGACGTTCAGCCCGAACGCTTCCATGACCCGCGCCATGCTCGTCACAGTCCTCTATCGTCTCGAGGGCCAGCCCACTGTCTCCGGCCGCAGCGGCTTCTCGGATGTCAAGCTGAACAGCTACTATGAGGACGCCGTCACCTGGGCCGCCGACAACGGTATCGTCAACGGCACCGGCGCCACGACGTTCAGCCCGAACGCCAACGTCACCCGCGAGCAGATGGCTGCCATCCTCTACCGCTACGCGCAGTACAAGCAGTATGGCACCACCGCCAGCGCGAGCCTGAACGGCTTCTCCGACGCCGCGAAGGTCTCCACTTACGCCAAAGCCCCGCTCAGCTGGGCCTTCGCCGAAAAGCTGGTCAACGGCTCCGAAGGCCGCCTCCTGCCCACCGGCAACGCCACAAGAGCACAGGTCGCCGCCATCCTCCACCGCTTCGTGGAGAATGTTGCAAAGACCACCGCCTGATCCTTTCCCGCACAGGGCTGCCCCTTTTGGGGGCAGCCCTGTTTTCTGCCTTGCGCCCCATGCGTATGCAGAGGCGCTGCCCGACAGGCGCAAAGCGGCGGCCGGGTCATCCGGCCGCCGCTTTGGTTAGAAGCTCCGCGTCTCCGTATTCATGAAATCGTGGATCACATCGAAAAGATGGATGGGATCCAGCTGGTGCTCGGTGCAGAGCTTTGCCAGGCGAGTGACGCCGGGGCGGTCATTGGAAAAGGGCACGACAAAGAAGATCGTCGTCCAATGCGTCTGCAGATATTTCTGCACAAGCATTCCGTAGGCATAGAGCATCCGCGCCTCGCCATGCGCTTCGTAGGGAATATACCGGTAAGCATGATCCTCCGGCTCCTCTATTTTCGCTGCGGCGGGGCAAACATCCAGGCGGTTCCATTCCGCCGAGAGCCGGAATGCTGCGCGCAGGAGCGCGGCAGCCTCCCGCGCGAGTCCCTGCGCCTGCGGGTGCAGCATCCGGAGTTCCTCCTGAAGCGCGTCCATGCTGAACAACCCGAATTCCTCCGCATACGCCGGCCCGGAGATCAGCTGTGCCGGTGAGAGATCCAGGCGTTTTGCGATCTCCTCGATCGAATCCGAGCACAGACACTTGTCCCCTTTCAGATACCCCTGCAGGGTCGAGCGCGGGATCCCACGCTCCTTTGAAAATTCCAGTTTTGTCTTTCCTGTTTCCTTCATTTTGCTTTGTAGCATGGCTGCAATATTTTTCTCTATCTGCATATCCAAAGCCGCCTCCCACCAAAAGGATACGGAAATGGTTTCTTTTGGTAAATACTGGCATGCTGGCAAAGCGTCCAGCTTTCCGGCACGGCGGAAAGCCGTCCAAATCCGCCGCGATCTCCGCCCCTCGGAAGCTGCTGCGAGGTGGCAGGATTGCCTTGATCCTGCAGGTTTTTCCAATGCATTTGTGAAGTTTATAGAAAAATGCGGGGCGGGCAGAAAAGGTTTGAAATCTCGAGTAAATTCGTGTATATTGAAAATTAAGATAACCGCCGGCCCGGACAGATGGTCAGCCGGCGTGATGGACGGCTCGAAGAGAGAAGGCGTTATCAAAAAGAGCCGGAAAGTGAATACAGAGGAGCGTGATTTAGTTGGAAGAACTGCTGCGCATGGAGCACATCAGCAAACGATTTGGTGACTTCTATGCGAACCACGATGTCAATTTGTCCGTAGCCAAGGGCGAGGTCCATACCCTGCTCGGCGAAAACGGTGCGGGCAAATCGACGCTGATGAACATTCTGATCGGTCTTTACCAGCCGACGGAGGGGTCGATCTTTCTCAACGGCAGGCAGGTGCGGATCGAGTCGCCCAGCCAGGCGGTCAAGCTCGGCATCGGCATGGTGCATCAGCACTTCATGCTGGTCGAGGCGATGACCGTGTTTGAAAACATGATCCTCGGCGACCGGAATTCCAAGGGTATCTTTATCGACCGGGAGGCGCGGCGGAAGGAGATCCTCGCGCTGTCGGAAAAATACGGGCTGGACGTGGAGCTGGACAAGCTGATCACGGAGATCTCCGTCGGCGCGCAGCAGCGCGTGGAGATCCTGAAGGCACTCTACCACGGCGCGGAGCTGCTGATTTTGGACGAGCCGTCTGCGGCGCTGACGGACATCGAGGTCGAGGGCTTGTTCGCCATCATGAAAAAGCTCGTCAGCGAAGGAAAATCCATCATCTTTATCAGCCACAAGATGCGTGAGGTGCTGCACATCTCCGACCGCATCACCATCCTGCGCGCGGGCGAGGTCGTCACGACGGTGGACGCGCACGGCGTCACCGGGCAGGAGCTGGCCAACATGATGATCGGCCGCGAGCTGCAGCAGTCGCAGTACGAAAAGAAGGACGTGGAGGCCGGAGCGGTCATCTCCCTGCAGAACATCGATTATCATAAGGAGTCCAAGCACGCGGGCCTCAATGACGTCAGCCTCAGCATCGGCCGGGGCGAGATCGTCGGCATCGCCGGTCATCTGGATATCGTGCCGGCAGGCGGTGACTGGACACATGATCCATTCACCCTGACACGTGACGGTGAC
>OMAA01000788.1_pt1 | contig 13101 bp, 6 predicted proteins | sample 1674191 | NCBI WGS metagenome assembly OMAA01 (sample SAMEA103958152, study PRJEB25191) | human gut metagenome | biome: human-associated habitat [ENVO:00009003]; feature: intestine environment [ENVO:2100002]; material: feces | place: Germany | collected 2013/2015
ATGAACAGAAAGAAATTGTTAATATCACTCGCTATGGCTATGCTGTCAATGGCGGGACTGGCTGCCGATAATCTGCCGGCACTCCGTGTGCAGGGTAAGAACCTGGTGGATGCCAATGGTAAAACTGTGGTTCTTCATGGTGTGATGGATACACCGAACCGTTACTTCAATGGGTGGAGATGGCAAAAGTGGAAGGCTGACTATTCTGAAGCCGACATTCAGCCTTGCTTGGAATATTTCTCTAAGCTGTTTTCTGCTATCACCGACAAGAAGCAGGGTGCTTACTGTACCGTGTTCCGATTGCACATGGATCCATGCTGGACCAACGATCCATCGAAGAAGGCAGAGAATGAGGCTGATATCTCGGCATTCAACATGGCGCGCTATCGTCTCTATCTCCAGAAACTCTACATTCCTCTCATCAAGGATGCTATAGCACATGGACTCTACGTCGTCGTACGTCCACCGGGTGTCTGTCCTGGTGATATCAGTGTTGGCGACAAGTACAACCGCTACCTGAAGTCGATATGGAAGACCTTTGCTGACGATGAATACATCAAGCAGAATTTGGGCATCATCTCCATCGAACTAGCCAACGAGCCGGTGAGGGTTCATATGGGTGATGGCTCTAATTCGGATAAAGCACTGCATGATTACTTCCAGCCGGTAGTGGATGTGATTCGCGAGCAGAGCTTCAAGGGAATCATCTGGGTGCCGGGCACCACTTGGCAGCAAAACTATCGTGACTATGTAAAGCATCCGATAGTAGACTCGCAAAACAATCTGGGTTATGCCGTTCACTGCTATCCAGGCTGGTATAGGTCAGGCTCGGGCAACAATGACAATACCAACAAGGAGATATTCTACAATGCATTCCTGGATGCTGTGCCAGTGGCGAAGACCAATCCTATCATCGTGACCGAGATAGACTGGAGCCCATACAAGCCAGGCTCAGGCCACAAGGACGAGCAGGGCGACTGGGTGGAGAGCAACTATGGCACTTGGGGCACCGCTACCACATCAGGTTTTGGTGAAGGATGGAAGTATATCCACGACAAACTGGGCAATATCAGCATGACGCTTCAAGGCTCAGGACTCTACTTCGACATCGACACTTATCTCAAGGACAAGGTTGTGGAGCCTGCGTTCAAGGGAGTAGACGAGGCTTGCGGCGAAGCTTGCTTTAAATGGTACAAGGAATGGTATTTGAAACAAAATACAACAGGAATTAAACAATTAGAAACCCAGGCAGACGTGGTTTCCACCTTATATTATAATATAGAAGGAAAAGAAGTTGAAAAGCCAACTGCAGGTGTTTATATAATAAAACAACTGTTGAGTAATGGAAAAATACGTTCTCGCAAGGTTTTTCTAAAATGATAAACTTTCTGTTACACCACGCAAAGTATGTTTCGAAAGAAATCCATACCTTTGCCGCCGTGAATAAACAGTTTTTGTGCACGCCTAAATTTTTAAAGCATAAATCAAAAATGAATAGAACATGATTGAACAAGTGTTAACAATGAAACGGACAGCAGCCTTATGCTTGGTGGGAGCTTTCTGCAGCCTGAATGCTCAGGCACAGAAGATCCAGGTCAAGGGTAATCTTGTTGACGGTACAGGTGAGCCTCTGATAGGTGCCACTGTAAAAGTGAAAGGTAATGCCAGCGTCGGTGCGGTCACCGACTTAGATGGTAATTTCAGTATCAGTGTTCCTTCAGAGAATTCTATCCTCGTATTTACATACGTAGGTATGAAGACCAAGGAAGTAAAGATTGGTAAGAAGAGAGATTTCAAACTCTCAATGGAAGACGACAATGCCATCGGCGAAGTTGTAGTCGTTGGTTATGGTCAGCAGAAGAAGGCTTCTGTCGTAGGTTCTATTGCACAGACCACAGGTGAGGTGCTGGAACGTGCTGCCGGTGTCAGCGACATTGGTGCTGCCTTAACTGGTAACCTTCCTGGTGTGGTAACTGTTCAGGGCAATGGTATGCCTGGTGAGGAGGAGCCACAGATCATCATTCGTGGTGCTAGTTCTTGGAACAGCAGTGACCCTCTCGTCCTAGTCGATGGTATCGAGCGTCCTATGAGCAGCGTGGACATCTCTTCTGTAGAGAGCATCTCCGTATTGAAGGATGCATCTGCCACTGCCGTTTATGGTGTGAAGGGTGCCAATGGTGTCATCTTGATTACTACCAAGCGTGGTAAGGAAGGCAAGGCTAAGATTGATGTGGGCTTCAATGCTACATTGAAGGCTCCTTCTAAGTTGCCTAACAAGTATGATTCATACGATGCCTTGATGTTCCGCAACAGGGCAGTGGAGCATGAGTTGGGTGTTTCTCCTGAATCTTGGTCTTACATCCGTCCTCAATCATTTATTGAGAACTATCGTAACCAGACTACGGATGAGCAGCGTGAGCGTTATGCTAACGTGGATTGGCAGGATGCCCTCTTCAAGAAGAGCGCCATGTCATATAATGCCAATGTCAATGTGAGCGGTGGTACAAGCTTCGTGAAGTATTTTGCTTCTGCCGACTTTGTACACGAGGGTGACCTCTTCCGTGAGTATGATAACGGACGTAACTATAACTCTGGCTATGGATACAATCGTATCAATGTGCGCAGTAACTTGGACTTCTCTATCACTAAAACTACTACATTAAAGGTAAATGTATCTGGTTCTAATGGTGTGCGCAAGGCTCCTTGGAGCAACATGAGTAATAGCGAGTGGCAGATAGGACAGCAGTGGGCTGGTGCTTATAACATCGCTCCAGATGTATTCTTGCCTCAGTATAGCGATGGATCTTGGGGTTATTATCCAAATGCGTCTAACGTAAGTAACTCTGCTCAGAATCTCGCCATCGGTGGTACAGCGCAGGCTACTACTACTCGTATCAATACCGACTTTACCTTGGAGCAGAAACTCGACTTCATCACCAAGGGCTTGAACTTGCGTGGTACCGTTTCTTGGGACAACGTGTTTGTTGAGACGAGCCGTGGTATCAATGACTTGAACAATACAGCTCAGACCAAGTATGTTGATCCGGAGACTGGCAATATAACATATGGCCAGGTATATGAGTCAAACAATAAGTTCGACTGGAAACAGGGCGTTAACTGGAGTACTTCAGGTGGTTCGGTTGATAACAACCAGACTGTTCGCAATCTTTACTATCAGTTGCAGCTCAACTGGGCTCGCAAGTTCGGACAGCATGATGTTACAGCCATGGGCTTGTTCTCTCGTCAGGAGAATGCACGTGGTAGTGTGATGCCTACTTACCGTGAGGACTGGGCGTTCCGTGCTACTTATAGCTATGCTGGTCGTTACAACATCGAGTATAACGGTGCTTACAACGGATCAGAAAAGTTTAGCAAGGACAATCGCTTCGCCTTCTTCAATTCTGGAGCTATCGGTTGGACCATCACTGAGGAAAACTTCATGAAGTATCTTCGTGACAAGCACATCATTGATATGTTGAAGTTCCGTGCATCTTACGGTGAGATTGGTGATGATAACCTGGGCGATCCATTCGACTCTTCTCGTCGTTGGCTCTACATGAACCAGTGGGCATACGGAGGCAACACAGTGATGGATCTTGACCATACCAACAGTATCTACACATGGTATCGCCAGAATACATTGGGTAATAAAGATGTGAAGTGGGAGACTGTGAAGAAGACCAACTTCGGTATTGATTATGGTTTCTTGGGTGGTTTGATTACCGGTTCGCTCGATTTCTTCTGCGACCGTCGTAACGACATTTTGATCTTTGGTGATAACCGCTCCATCCCATCTTACTTTGGTACTACAGCTCCTACTATCAATAAGGGTAAGGTTCGTACCAGTGGTTACGAGTTGGAGTTGAAGCTCAACAAGAAATTTGCCAATGGCATCCGCCTCTGGGGTAACATCAATATGACCCATGCCAAGAATAAGGTAATTTTGAAGGATGACGCTCAGCTCACTCCTAACTATCAGAAGGAGGCAGGCTACTCTATGGGTCAGTATCACTCATACATTGATCGTGGCTTTATCAACGACATCGATGACTTGATAGGTTCTCCAGCTCATGAGTCTAACGACAACCACCGCTTGGTAGGCGATTACTACATCGTAGACTTCAATGGTGATGGTGTGGTAGATAGCAAGGACTCAGCTCCAGTAGGTTATAGCTCAAGCCCTCAGAATACATACAATGCCACTATCGGTATCGAGTATAAGGGCTTCTCTGCTTTCGCTCAGTTCTATGGTGTAACCAATGTAACTCGTGACGTAACCTTGACAAGCTTTGGCAATAAGTTGGACAATGTTTATGACACTGGTACTTGGTGGGACAAGAATGAGTCTTCTCCAGAATCTATCATTCCTCGTTGGGGTGCTACCCAGTCTGATTACAGCAATGGTACTCAGTTCCTCTATGATGGTTCATACATCCGTCTGAAGAACGTAGAGATTGCTTATACTTGGACCAAGGGATGGATCAAGGCTCTCGGTATGAACTACCTCAAGGTATACTTGAATGGTAACAACCTCTGGCTTTGGACTCGTATGCCTGATGACCGTGAGGCTAACCTCGGTGGTGGCGGTTTCCTTGGAGCATATCCTACAGTACGCCGCTTCAACTTAGGTGTTAAATTCTCATTGTAATATTAAAATGAACATTCAAATGAAAAATAAGATAAAGAATTTTTTGTTGATGGGATGCGTCTCGCTGGCTCTCGGTACCTCGCTCAACTCTTGCCAGGACTATCTTGACAAGGAGGCAGATTCTACAGTCTCAGAAAATGACGCATTTGTAAACTTCCGTAACTTTCAGGGTTATGTAGAGGAGATTTACAACTGTATCCCTGATAAGGAAAAATGTAACTGGTGTCCTTCTTGGAACTGGGGTGATGATGAAATCTTCAACCCAGAGGCTGATGGCCGTATGACACACCAGGTAGACTTGGGCAACTTCCGTGCTTGGCAGACCACTGGTAACTGGCTTTACAAGGATGGCAGCAACCCTACATCTACAGATAAGTTCAACCACTCACTTTGGCCACATGCTTGGTATTGCATTCGTAAGGCTAACCAGGGCTTGGCTAATCTCGATAAGTTGGTAGCTAGCAAGGCAGAGAAAGACCTCATTGCTGGTCAGCTTTACTTCTTCCGTGCATGGTGGCACACTGAGTTGATGCAGTACTTTGGTGGTTTGCCATACATTGATACCTATTTGGATCTCAATTCAGAGCTCAATTTGCCTCGTCTCTCTTATCAGGAGTGTGCAAAGAAGGCTGCTGCTGATTATCGCAAGGCTGCCGATCTGTTGCCTATCAACTGGGACAATGAGTATGATGGTGCTGCCACACAGGGCAAGAACGACCTTCGTATCAACAAGATCATGGCACTCGGTTATCTGGGCAAGACTTATCTCTGGGCTGCCAGCCCATTGATGAAGGATGGCGCACAGGTAGGAGCTAGCAAGAATGGCAAGACATACGACTATGATGAGAAGTTTGCCAAGAAGGCAGCTGAGGTCTTCGGTGAGTTGCTCACATTGGTTGAGGGGGGCCAGACACAGTATGGGTTGGCAGAGTTCAAATATAAGGACATCTACAATCATGAGCGTTCTGCCGATGCAAACTCTTGCTTCTCTGATATCTTCTATACCAAGAAGCAGAACTGGAAAATGCCTGGATCTATTGAGGCTATCTTCCGTGGTCCATCTGCAGACTTCAACGGCTCTAACTGGAATACCTCTAAGGTGTTTGGTCCTAAGGTTGACAAAGTGGTTGGACATGACAATGTGATTCACCAGCCTACAGCTAACTTGATAGCTGCTTACGGTATGGCTAATGGTGAGCCCGCTTACATCGTAGAGAATGGCAAGTTGGTTCCTAACATAGCAGGTGGTTTCGATCCTACTCATCCATATAAGAACCGTGACCCACGCTTCTATCACGACATCGTGTTTGATGGCTTCAAGTATCTGAATGGTACTCCTGGTCAGTGGGCTAACTTGCAGTACTGCCAGTTGTATACAGGTGGAAATATGCGTCCAGTGGCTAATGGCAGCCGTACAGGTTACTTCATTCAGAAGTTGGTGCCTCATACATGTAATGAGGTGGATCGCGACTACGATTGGGGTTCAGCATTCCACTGTTACTTGCCATATATGCGTCTGGCTGACATCTATCTGATGTATGCTGAGGCTTGTGCTGCGTTTGGTGGTGCTTCTGGCAAGGCTACTAACTTTAGCAAGACTGCTGAGGATGCCATCAATACCCTTCGTGATCGTTGTGGCGCTGGTCATGTGGCTCCAGAGTATGTAGCTGATCCACGTAAGTTCATGGACGAGGTTCGCCGTGAGCGTGAGGTAGAACTTGCTTTCGAGGGCTTCCGTTTCAACGACTTGCAGCGCTGGTTGCTCCTGACCGAGGCTCCTTACAATGTAAAGTACTCTGATGAGTTTGACCGTGTGGAGGGTGCCGATTTCTACAAGAATAATGACCCAGCTGATGCTCAGGTGGCTGGCTTCCACCAGGAAGCGATCTTGACTCGTCACTTCACAGCCAAGCACTATTGGTTCCCATTGCCTATCAAGGATGTTTATCTCTATCAAGAGCTTAGTCAGAATCCTGGTTGGTAAAATAACATTATATAGTAATACTAAAATAAGAATGATAGTATGAATTCAAAATTCAAATCATATAATTCAAAGTTCCTGTTGGCAGGTCTTGTGTCATTGGCTCCTATGGCTGCCGATGCCAAAACTGCTGCTGAGAACGAAACCGATACCGTTGCTGCCGACAAGGAGATGGTCAATGTGGCTTATCGCAAGGTAGCCAAGGGTGACATCTTGGGCGGCGTTTCGGTAGTCGATGTAGAGGGATTGATGAAGAAAAACTACCACACTTATAGCCTTGACAACATGCAGGGCTACGTGGGTGGTTGGAATGGCAACTCTCTCTGGGGTATGGATGCTGACAATGCAGGATACTTGGTATTGGTAGATGGTGTGCCTCGTGAGGCAACCAACGTGATGCCTAGCGAGATTGACCAGATTACATTCCTCAAGGGTGCGCAAGCTGTAGTGCTCTATGGTAGCAAGGCAGCTAAGGGTGCTGTGCTCATCACCACCAAGCGTGGCAAGAACGATGGCTTGAAGGTTGAGGTGCAGGCTAACGCTGGTCTCAATGTGGCTAAGTCATTCCCTGAGTATCTGGGCTCTGCTGAGTATATGACTCTCTACAACGAGGCTCGTGCCAATGACGGTTTGACTCCTCTCTACTCTGCTGAGGATATCTACAATCATGGCTTGGGCACCAACCCATATCGTTATCCTAATCTCGATATGTACTCTTCTGACTATCTTCGCAAGATGAATAGTCGCTACGAGGCTACTGCTGAGATTAGTGGTGGTGGTAAGCGTGCTCACTTCTATAGCAACATCAACTATTATCGCCAGGGCGACTTCCTGAAGTTTGGTGAGGCTAAGAACAATAACACTCAGCGTTTCAGTGTACGTGGTAATGTAGATGTCAACATCACAGATGACATCAAGGCTTGGGTCAACTCCAATGCCACATTCTATGATTCACATTCTGCTATTGGTGATTATTGGAATGCAGCTGCTACTTGGCGTCCTAACTTCCCACAGAATGCTAGCCCATTGATCTCTACAGACATGATAGCTCCTAATGCCAAGGCTGCTTGGGACTTGATGAGTGTGGCTAAGCTGGTGGATGGCAAGTACTTCTTGGCTGGTACACAGGCTAACTCTTCTAACATCTTCGCAGATTACTATGCTGCTGGTAAGAGCAAGTATACTAGCCGCCAGTTCCAGTTTGATACAGGTGTTAACATCAATCTGCACAAGTTGTTGCAGGGCTTGTCTTTCGAGACTCGTTTCGCAGTAGACTATGCTACCTCTTACACCACATCTTTCAATAATAGCTATGCCATCTATATCCCAACATGGTCAAACATCGACGGCAAGGATATGATCGTAGCTTTGAAGAAGGAAGGTGAGGATAAGAAGTCTGGTGTACAGAACATCGCTAATAGTGTGGACAATCAGACCATGCTCTTCTCTGCTCAGTTCAATTACGCCAATACATTTAATAAGGTACATAACCTCTCTGCGATGTTGATTGCCTCTGGCTATCAGCAGTCTAAATCAGGTGAGTATCACAAGACATCAAGTGCTAATCTTGCCTTGGATGCATCTTATGATTACGCCAAGACTTATTATGCAGACTTCGGCTTGGCAGCTATCCACTCTGCACAGTTGGCTCCAGGTCATCGTGTAGGCTTCTCTCCTTCACTTTCATTGGGTTGGAGACTCAAGAACGAGAACTTCTTGAAGAACAGCAAGGTGGTAGACGATATGATGATCAGTGTATCTGGTAGCATCATCAACGAGGATATTGACTTGGCAGTAAATGACAACAGATACTATCTCTATGACACCAACTGGCAGACAGCTGATGGTTATGGATGGTATGATGGTTCTGCTGGCAAGTACACATTCTCTAAGCGTTCTGCCAACAAGGATCTCGACTTCATCAAGCGTAAGGAACTTTCTGTCAACTTCAAGACTTCCTTGTGGCAGCAGATGGTAACATTGGATGCTAGCTTCTTCGTTAACTCGATGGAGGGTTATCTGATTTCTACTCCAACGTTCTATCCTTCTCACTTTAAGCCAGGCTATCCTGATGCTTCATTCATGCCTGTGCTCAACTTTAACAATAATCGCCGCATCGGTTTCGACTTCGCAGCTAACTTCAATAAGAAGGTGGGTGATGTAGACTTGCAGCTCGGCGTAACAGGTACTTATTATAACACCAAGGCTACCAAGCGTGATGAGATGAACGCATGGGATTACCAAAACCGTGAGGGCAAGGCTCTCGATGGTATCTGGGGTTATAAGTTTGCTGGCTTCTTCCAGAGTGAGGAAGAAATAAAGAACTCTCCAGACCAGAGCCGCTTGGGTAGTGACGTGAAGCCTGGCGATATGAAGTATGTGGATGTAAACGGTGATGGCAAGATCGACTCTTACGACCAGGTGTTCCTGGGCAAGGGTGGTTGGTATGGCTCTCCATTCACATTGGGTGTAAACCTCACTGCTAAGTGGAAGAACTTCACATTCTTCGCCCTCGGTACTGGCAACTTCGGTGCTTATGGCTTGAAGAACAATTCTTACTGGTGGGTAAATGGTGACGGCAAGTACTCAGCTGTGGTTCGCAATCGCTGGACTGAAGCAACCAAGGAGACTGCTACTTATCCACGTCTTACCACACTCTCAGGTAGCAACAACTATCAGACATCAGACTTCTGGATGTACAGCACAGACGCTTTCCGCTTGGCTAAGGTACAGATTACATACGACCTGCCTAGCACGCTCTTCCAGAAGACTTGGGTTAAGGGCTTTTCTGCTTATGTAAGCGGTGCCAACTTGCTCACTATCTCTAAGAACCGTGAGGTATTGGAGATGAACATAGGTAGTGCTCCTCAGACACGCTATTATAATATAGGTGTGAAGGCTACATTCTAATCATTATTAAATGTATACAGAAATGAAAATTAATAAGTTATTTATATTAGCTGCATTGTCACTCTCGTTGGTGTCTTGCTCAGATCTCTTTGAGCCTGCACAGGAAAACAACCGTAGCTTGGACGAGATTTACGAAGAGCCTACTTATGCTCAGGGACTTCTCGGCTATGCTTATGCCATGCTTCCTTATAATACCAAAAGTGTAACTGATGTGGCAACCGATGATGCTGTAAGCAATGATTTGTCTAACAGCTACCTGAAAATGGCTACTGGTTCTTGGGCTGCCAATAATGACCCTATGAACAAGTGGACTAGCTGTCGTGCTAGCATCCAGTACTTGAACATCTTCCTTCAGGAAGTGGACAAGGTAGACTGGGCTAAGGACAAGGGTGCGCAGCAGATGTTCTGTGAGAGCCGTAAGGGTGAGGCTTATGCCTTGAGAGCTCTCAATATGTATTATCTCTTGATGAACCATGGTGGTTGGACTGAGGATGGTCAGCTCCTGGGTGTGCCAAACTTGACAAAGCCAGAGGATACTTCTTCTGATTTCAATCAGCCACGTGCCACATTCCAAGCTTGCTTGGATCAAATCTATAGCGACTTGGACCAGGCTGAGCGGTTGCTGCCTTTGGACTACAATGATTTGACTAAGTCAGATCCTGTGCCAGAAAAATACACTGCTATGGGTGTGGACAACTATCAGGACTATAACCGTGTATTGGGTTCTCTGATGCGTGGTCGTGTGAGCGGTCGTATCGCCAAGGCTATCCGTGCACAGGTTTCTCTCCTTGCTGCCAGCCCTGCTTTTAATAAAGGTACCAATGTGGATTATAAGCGTGCTGCTGATGATGCAGCCAGCTTGCTCGACTTGATTGGTGGTGTAAGCGGCTTGTCTGAAACAGGTAATTCTTGGTATGCTCAGACTAATGAGATTAATAATTTGCAGTCTGGTGAATGTCCTAAGGAAATCATCTGGCGTGGTAATAAGACTAATGGTGCAGATGATTGGGACCTCGGTTTGAACCAGGAGGCTGATAACTTCCCTCCATCACTCTATGGTAAGGGACGTATCAATCCTACTCAGAATTTGGTGGATGCTTTCCCTGCTGCCAATGGTTATCCTATCACAGATGAGCGCAGTGAGTATGATGACTTGGATCCTTATAGTAATCGTGATCCACGCTTGGATCTCTACATTATCTATAATGGCTGCAAGTATAAGGGTGCAACCATCAATACCGACATCACCACTGCCAACAATGACAATGGACTGAATAAGATTGGTAACTCTACACGTACTGGTTACTATATGAAGAAGCTTCTTCGTGAGGATTGTAATCCTAATCCAAATGCCAAGAACGCACAGTATCACTATCCTGTGTATATCCGCTATACCGAGATCTTCTTGGATTATGCTGAGGCTGCCAATGAGGCTTGGGGACCTAAGGGCAATGGCACACATGCTTATTCTGCATACGATGTGATCAAGGCTATCCGTCATCGTGCAGGCATCACAGATGATTCTTATCTTGATGAGTGCGCTAACGACCAGGTTAAGATGCGTGAGTTGATTCGCAATGAGCGTCGTATTGAGCTCTGCTTCGAGAACAAGCGCTTCAATGACCTCCGCCGCTGGAAGGCTCCTATCAATGAGGCTGTTCATGGCGTGGAGATTTCTACAGAGGCTGGTATTCCACAGTTCAAGGATATCACAGTAGAGGAAAGAAAATACGACGACTATATGTATTACGGTCCTGTGCCACAGACTGAAATCCTCAAGTGGGATCAGCTGAAGCAGAATGCAGGATGGAAAATTACAAACGACTAACATTTTATAATGATGAAAACTATGAAGATGAATAAATATTTCTCAATGGCTGCACTCGGAGCCTTGGCTCTGACTTTCGGCTCTTGTGAGAACGGCACGCCTGAGTTTGACGACTACGAGGGTGGCACATCAGTCTACTTCGCCCACCAAAACGTGGAGCGTATATTGGTGTTGGGCAATGACGAGAATCGTGACAATACCAAGGACAACGAGCATATTATCAACATCGTGTCTACCATGGGTGGTGCTTACAATGGTAAGGACATCACACTGGATGTGGCTGTAGATAATTCGCTTTGTGACAACCTCTATTTCTCTGATGGCGTATCTCCTGTAAAGCCTATGCCTGCAGAGTATTACACCTTGGCTGGTAACACCATCTCTTATGGTGGCAACTTGCAGGGAAGATTACAGGTGAAGCTCAAAGAAGCTTTCTTCGCTGATCCTGCTTCTGTAAAGAATACTTATGTCATCCCTCTGGTCATCAAAGATCAGAAGGGTGCTGGCAAGATCTTGACGGGTACTCCTTTCCAGGAGGGGGAAACTCCTGCGCTGACCAATAGCGATGCGTGGAAGACATTGCCTAAGAACTATGTACTCTACTGTGTGAAGTATATGAACCCTTGGGCTGGATTCTATCTGCGCCGTGGTACAGATAAGATTACTGAGAATGGTCAGACCACAGTGGAGAAGCGTGAGGGTGCAACTATTGAGAAGGACGAGGTTTGCCAGATTACTACCAAGAGCCTTACAGAGGCTATCTATCCTCTCACAGTCAAGAGAGTTGTGGGCAAGGATACTGAGGGTAAGGATATCCTCAAGTCTTATACTTGCAACTTGAAGCTTACCTTTGCTAACGATGGTACTTGCACTGTTTCTTCCGAGACAGAGGGCGTAACTGCTACAGGTACAGGTAAGTTTGTGGAGAAGGGCGCTAAGCTGGCTTGGGGCAACAAGGATCGTGACATCCTGACTCTCCAGTATACCGTAGACTTCGGTGCTGTCAAGGTAGAGACAACCGACCAGTTTGTAGCTCAAACTCGTGGTAACACCAATGGTATTTCTACTTTCGATACTCAGTATATCGTAAAGTAAGCTGCGGTAATTATCAATTAAGTATCATCTAATAATAGGTAGATTATTATGAAATTGAAAAATATTAATTTTGGTTTAGGCTTGGTAGCTCTTTTGGCTTTGTCATCATGTGCTGATGACAAGTTCTCGGAGTACAGAACTGATATGACCAAGAACTTGAAGGAATATCAGTATCTTAACAACTACGAGCCTTTGAAGAAATATGTCGAAGACATGAAGGCTTCTGGCAAGTGCAATCCCGACTTTAAGTTGGGTATTGCACTGGCTGCGCCCGACTTCAACAAACAGGAGCTTGTATATTGCTTGGCTGGTAGCAACTTCGAGGAGATGACAGCAGGCAACGCCATGAAGTATGCTTCTTGTGTAAAAGATGATGGAACCTTTGACTTTAATACTGTTAAGGATTTCGTTACAAATGCACAGGATGCAGGTTTGACCATCTATGGTCATACGCTTGCTTGGCATTCTCAGCAGAACAAGAAGTATCTTAGTAAACTTATTGCAGATAAGGAAATTCAGGTAGACCCTAGTCAGAAAGTTGATAAGGTAGATGCTTATACCGACTTTTCTGCCATGAATAGTTTCCCTTTTGATGTAATGGACTATACTCCTGAAATCAAAGATGGAATTTTGATTAGC
>OMAA01000789.1_pt1 | contig 13082 bp, 11 predicted proteins | sample 1674191 | NCBI WGS metagenome assembly OMAA01 (sample SAMEA103958152, study PRJEB25191) | human gut metagenome | biome: human-associated habitat [ENVO:00009003]; feature: intestine environment [ENVO:2100002]; material: feces | place: Germany | collected 2013/2015
AATTTGTACTTTTTCAACTGAAAAAACACGATAAAAATGGATAAAACGCATAAGATTTTGCTGGATAAAAAGTGCGCGATTGGTAGATTTTGTTTATTTTATATACTTTTGATGGTTAAATTTATGAAGAGGTATATAATATTGACAAAGTACATCTTATCTGCTATCCTAATTATTAATCATTATTGATGTTATAACGCTCGATTTGGAAACGGTATAAATTTTTTATACCGTTTTTAAAGTGAGGCGGGATAGCACTCAATCGGATTATCGCCGAAAAAAAGAGAAAGAGACGGCGATATCGGTTTGGCCCGGCCATACAAAAATTAAAGAAGGGCTTCCGATAAGCGAAGGAGGAACAACCAATCATGAAAAAGACACTTTCCAGACTGCTCGCGCTGGCGCTGACAGCAGCAATGGTCCTGACAGGATGCAGCAGCGGCGGCGACACAGGCAGCAACGGAGAAACTGGCTCGGAGGGCGAGTCCAGTGCAAGCACCAGCGATACCTCCGAAGACGCCATCAAGGACCTGTACATCCCAAGACTGGCAACCAGAGAGCTGCAGACCTTCAACATCCTGTACACACAGCGTGCTGAGGACGGCGAGAACCTGACCAGCCTGGTGGACGGCCTGCTGGAGTCCAACCCGAAGGGCGAGCTGGTTCCGTGTATCGCGGAAGAGTGGGGTTCTGAGGACGGCGGTCTGACCTGGACCTTCAAGCTCCGCGACAATGCGAAGTGGGTAGACGTGAACGGCAACGAGAAGGCAAACGTTGTAGCAAACGACTTTGCAACCGGCCTGGAGTGGGTACTCAACTTCTACAAGAACGATTCCAACAACACCGCAATGCCGATGGAAATGATCGCGGGCGCAAAGGAGTACTATGAGTACACCAAGACCCTGAGCGAAGAGGAAGCCAAAGCGCTGGATGCAGGCGAAGGCTCCAAGTTCCGTGAGATGGTCGGCATCGAGACCCCGGACGACTACACTGTTGTCTACACCTGCGTAACCCAGAAACCATACTTCGATTCGCTGGCTTCCTACGTTGCTCTTTACCCAATGGCACAGGGCATGGTTGACGAGCTGGGCGGCGTCGATGAAGTTCAGGCGATGACCAACGAGACCATGTGGTACAATGGCTGCTACACCATGACCTCTTACGTCCAGAACAACGAGAAGGTCTTCACCAAGAACCCGCTCTACTGGGACACCGACTGCACCCTGTTCGACACCGTTACCGTTAAACTGGTAGAGTCCAACGACGTTGCGTTCCAGCTTTATGAGAACAACGAGGTTGACTATGTACAGCTCACCGAGAGCCAGCTGACCACCATCGCAAGAGACCCAAGCCATCCTCTGTATGACTACCTGGTACCGGACGTTCCGTCCCACTTCTCCTACCAGATGCAGTTCAACTACAACAAGATGAACGAAGACGGCACCCCGGACACCAACTGGAACACCGCGATTGCCAACGAGAACTTCCGCAAATCCTGGTGGTACGGCCTTGACCTGTCCGAGTGGTGGAAGAGACAGAACGCAATCGACCCGATGAGCTGCGAGAACAACGCCTTCACCATGAAGGGTCTGGTTTACACCTCTGACGGTAAAGACTACACCCAGATGGTAGAAGAAAACCTCGGCCTGCCGGAGAAGAACGGCGAGACCATGGTAAGACTGGATGCTGACCAGTTTGAGCAGTGCAAAGCACAGGCAATCGAAGAACTGACCGCCGCTGGCGTCACCTTCCCGGTTACGGTCGACTACTACATTTCCGCTTCCAGCCAGACCGCTCTGGACAGCGCAAACGTACTGGCACAGACCTTCTCTGATACCCTGGGCGACGACTATGTAAAACTGAACATCAAGACCTACGTCAATGCAATCAACACTGAGGTTGTTACTCCGAAACTGCAGGCCTTCGTTATCAACGGCTGGGGCGCTGACTACGGCGATCCGCAGAACTACCTGGGCCAGATGACCTATGGACAGGACACTGCTTACTATTCCATGCAGTACAACAACATCAACGATGTTGAAGAAAACGAGAACACCAAGGCTCTGCTGGATGCATACAAAGAATTCACCACCATGGTAGATGCAGCGAATGCAATCAACGACGACATGGATGCTCGCTACACCGCTTACGCAGAAGCAGAAGCTTACATGCTGGAGCACGTATTTGTACTGCCTTGCTACTACCAGGTAGGCTGGTGCCTGACCAGAGTTGACAATGATACGAAGATGCAGCCAATGTTTGGCAGCGTGGGCGACAAGATGAAGAACTGGGGCAGCAATGTAAACGGCTATACCAGCGAGGAAAAGGGTGTGGCTGAACTGGTTGCAGCATATTCTTCTGAACAGCAATAGAATTCAGGAGTTGATAAAAAAATGCTAAAATACACCATCAAGAGGTTACTACAGTCCCTGATAACAGTATTGATTATTGTTACCATCGTATTCTTGCTGCTGAGAATGCTTCCTACCGACTACTATTTCACAGAAGAACAGCTGATGAAATTCACTGAGGAGCAGAAGCAGGAGCAGCTGCTTGCAGCGGGCCTTCTTGACCCAATCCCAGAGCAGCTGATGGACTTCTACAACAACGTTATTCACCTGGATTTCGGCGAATCCAGACGTATCCAGAACGGTGTAGCAGTTACCAAGGTAATTGGTGACAAGTTTGCTATCTCCATGCAGCTGGGCTTGATCGCGATTGCAATTTCGGTTGTAATCGGTGTTCCACTGGGTATTCTTCAGACAAGTTTTAAAGACAGAGTTCCGGACCACATCGTTACTGTGTATACAATTTTCGTAAACGCGGTTCCTTCGCTGGTAACCTACTCATTGATCCTGATTTTCGGATCACGAGTGCTGGGACTGCCGTCCATGTATTCAACCCGTAATCCAGGTCCGTCCAGCATCCTGCCAATCGTCTGCCTGTCGCTGGGCTCCATCGCATGGTATGCCCTGTGGGTAAGACGTTACATGATCGACGAGCTGAACAAAGACTACATCAAACTGGCGCGCGTAAAAGGTTTGAGCAGCCGTTCCATCATGGTAAAACATGTACTGAGAAACGCCTTCGTTCCGATTGCTCAGTACCTGCCGCAGTCGATGCTTCTGACAATCGGCGGCTCCCTGCTTGTTGAGAGATTCTTCTCTGTACCAGGCATGGGTCCTCTGCTGACCGACTCCATTCAGCGTTATGATACCAACGTAGTACAGACCCTGGTTATGCTGTACGCTTCGTTGAGTATTTTGGGCGTATTCCTCGGCGACGTTCTGATGATGATCATTGACCCGAGAATTACACTTGCCAACAAGGGAGGTACAAGATAGTGGAAGAGAACAAAGTAATGGAGCAGAAAATTGAAAACGAGGATGAACTCTTTCACTTTGTAGAGTATTCTCCTGAAGCTGCCGAGATGATCGGCTACTCGGATTACTCTTACTGGAAATCTGTATTTCAGAACTTCCTGAAGAAAAAATCCGCAGTAATCATGAGCTGTGTTTTTATCGGCCTGGTTGTATTCTCCTTCATCGCGCTTGCAATCGGCAAATATGACTACGCGAGCCTGGTAACCGACAGCTCGAAAGCATTTATTAACCCGAACAGCGAATATTGGTTTGGTACCGACAACATTGGTCGTGACTACTGGTGCCAGGTATGGTACGCAGCGCAGACCTCCATCAAGCTGGCGTTGATCGTTGGTATTGGTGAGTGCGCGGTTGGTATCACCATCGGCTGTCTGTGGGGCTATGTCCGCAAGCTGGACACCTTCTTCACCGAACTTTACAACATCATCAACAGCGTTCCGCAGATCATTTACATGACCCTGATCGCGCTGATGATCGGCCAGAGCTTCACCATCATGTGCGTCTCCTTGATCGCATTCCACTGGTTGGTAATGGCACGTAACGTCCGCAACCTGGTTATGATTTATCGTGACCGTGAGTTCAACCTGGCATCCAGAACACTGGGTACCCCAATCTATCGAATCCTGATCAAGAACCTGCTGCCACAGCTGGTCAGCGTTATCATCCTGCGTTTGGCTCTGTCCATCCCGGGCACCATCAACATGGAGACAACGTTGTCTTACCTGGGCCTTGGTCTTGACATCAACACACCATCCCTGGGTATTCTTTTGAGAAATGCACGCAGCTACTTCCTGGATTACCCATACCTGTTGGTTTTCCCGGCAGTCATCGTTTCGCTGATTACCATCACATTCTACCTGATCGGTAATGCGTTCTCGGATGCGTCTGACCCACGAAATCACAGATAACAGAAAGAACAGGAGGAAAGCATAATGGCAAAAGAACCTATTTTATCTGCTAAAGATGTGGAAATCCAGTTCAGTGTGCGTGGCCGTAAGTTGATGGCAATCAGAAAGTGCTCCCTTGACCTGTATGAGGGAGAGACTCTTGCGATCGTAGGCGAGTCCGGTTCCGGTAAGTCGGTATTTACAAAGTCCTTTATCGGTATGCTGGATGCCAACGGTACCATTACCGGAGGCAGTATCACATACAATGGCGTAGATATTTCCAAATACAAAACAGAAGATGAATGGATGACCATTCGCGGTAAAAAAATCGCGATGGTCATGCAGGACCCGATGACCTCCCTGAACCCGCTGAAGAAAATCGGCAAACAGATTCAGGAAAGCATCGAGCTTCACCAGGGACTCAAGGGTGAAGAGGCCAAAAAAGAAGCGATCGAGATGCTCAAACGTGTAGGTATCCCGGACCCAGAGCGCCGTTACAATCAGTACCCGCATGAGTTCTCCGGCAGTTGCCTGCCGTCCACAGATCCTGATCTGCGACGAGCCAACTACCGCTCTGGACGTAACCATCCAGGCACAGATTCTGGACCTGATTCACAAACTGCAGAATGAGCTGCACATGACCGTTATCTACATCACCCACGACCTGGGCGTTGTTGCGAACGTAGCTGACCGTGTTGCGGTTATGTACGCTGGCCAGATTATCGAGTACGGTCTGGTTAACGAGATCTTCTATGACGCTTGGCATCCATATACCTGGGCACTGCTGTCCGCTCTGCCGCAGCTGGGCGTAAAAGGCGAGGATCTGCCATCCATCGATGGTACCCCACCGAACCTGTACAACGTTGTCAAGGGCGACGCTTTTGCACCGCGTAATAAGCACGCACTTGCCATTGACTTTGTAAAGGAACCGCCGTTCTTCAGCATTTCTGAAACTCATAAGGCAAAGACCTGGTATCTGGATCCGCGTGCTCCAAAGATTGAGCAGCCAGAATCCATTCGCCGTCTGCGTGAAAAAATGAGAGAGAGAGGTTAATGGGAATGGCAGAGAGAGAAAAATTAATTGAATTAAAAGACGTACAGATCACTTTTGGATCGGGCCGCAAAAAATTTGTTGCGGTAGACAATGTCAACTTTGACATTTACAAAGGCGAAACCTTCTCTCTGGTAGGTGAATCCGGTTCCGGCAAGACCACCATTGGCCGTGCGATCCTGAGAATCAACCCAACCTCTGCTGGTGAAATTCTCTTCAAGGGCCGCAGGATCAACGGTAGGATTGACAAGGAACTGGATAAGGAAGTCATCCGTAAATGCCAGATGATTTTCCAGGACCCAATGGCTTCTCTGAATGAGAGAGCAAAGGTTGACTACATCATCTCCGAAGGTCTGATCAACTTCCATCTGTATAAGGATGAGAAGGAGCGCGAGGAAAAAGTACAGCGCGTTCTGCACGAGGTAGGTCTGCTGCCGGAGTTCGCTTCCCGTTTCCCACACGAGTTCTCGGGTGGTCAGAGACAGCGTATCGGTATTGCCCGTGCGCTGATCATGGAGCCTGAGTTCATCGTTGCCGACGAGCCGATCTCTGCGCTGGACGTTTCTATCCGTGCGCAGGTACTGAACCTGCTCAACCGTCTGAAGAAGAGCAGAGGCTTGACCTATCTGTTCATCGCGCATGACCTGTCTGTTGTACGCTTTATTTCTGACCGAATTGCGGTTATCCACAAAGGTCAGATCGTCGAGCTGTCGGAGGCAGAAGAGCTTTTCCGTCATCCGCTGCATCCTTACACCAAGGCTCTGCTGTCTGCGGTTCCAACTCCAGACCCGGAAGTCGAAAAGAAGAAGAAGCTCCTTGTTTACGATCCAAGTGTGCATGATTACTCTGTTGACAAACCGGTTTGGGAAGAGATCCTCCCCGGACACTTTGTTCACGGAAATCAGCGTGAGCTTGAACAGTACAGAAACGAGATTGCAAAATCTTAGCAACATAAAAAAGAAGCTGCCTGATCAGGCGGCTTCTTTTTTTATATTTGGAAAATCATAGAAACTTTAACAAAGTAAATTGCAAAATTGTCATCATATTAAACAAAAAATATCACATTAGTGAAATAATTATTGACATATTTTCTGAAAGATGGTATCCTAAAACTGTTCTTTTCATTGTATGATGTTGTGGCAGAATAAAAGGGACGTCATATGATGAAAAAAGAGAGTATTATCTCAGAAGAGAAGGAGGATACGTATGAAAAAGAAATTAACCGCAATCTTGCTGGCGGCTTCCATGGCACTGGGCGGTTGCTCCAGCAATACCGAGACCCAGAGTACGGAACCTTCGTCCGGAGAGGAACCGACCGAGCAGGCAGAAAGCACAGAAGAGCCGGAAGACGCAGAGAGTGCGGAGAGTGCGGAGAGCACAGAAGGGAAGCACGAAATTACCGATCTGGTTATTCCGAAAACCGCTACCCGTGAGCTTCAGACCTTCAACATCCTGTACAGCCAGCTGGCGGCCGATTTTGAAAACCTTTGCAACCTGACCGAGCCTCTGCTTGAGGTTGATACCTACGGCGCATTAGCACCCGCCATTGCAGAGGACTGGGGCACCGAGGACGGCGGCCTGACCTGGACCTTCAACCTGCGCGAAGGAGTCAAATGGGTCGACATGAACGCCAACGAGAAGGCCGACTGCATCTCCCGCGACTTTGCGACCTCGCTGGAGTGGGTCCTCAACTTCCACAAGAACGATTCTGCCAATACAACCATGCCGCTCGAAATGATTGAGGGCGCCAACGAGTATTACGAATATACCAAGACCCTGAGCATGGAGGAAGCATACGCGCTGGATGCCAGCGATGGCTCCAAGTTCATGGAAATGGTCGGCATTGAGCTGCCGGATGATTACACCATCATTTACCACTGCGTAGCGCCAAAGCCGTACTTCGACTCGGTTGCGACCTACGCTTGCCTCTACCCGATCTCTCAGGGCCTCATTGATGAGCTGGGCGTCGACGGCGTCAAAGCGATGAACAACGAGACGATGTGGTACAATGGATGCTACACCATGACCTCCTATGTACAGGGCAACGAGAAGGTCTTCACCAAGAACCCGGCTTACTGGGATCAGGATTGCTTCCTGTTTGATACCGTTACCATCCGTATGGTCGAGTCCACCGACATCGCCTTCCAGCTCTATCAGACTGGCGAGGTCGATTACACCGACCTGTCTGAGTCCAACCTCGTCACCATCAGCGGCAACGAGAACAACGACTATTATGACTATCTGGTAGAACGCCCCGCAGACAAATACTCCTACCAGATCCACTTCAATTACAACAAACTCCTTGAGGATGGCACCCCGGACACCAACTGGAATACAGCCATCGCCAACGAGGCGTTCCGCAAGACCCTCTATCACGGCTGGGATATCTCCGAATACTACACCCGCATCAATGCCGTTACCCCAATGGTCTGCGAGAACAACTTCTACACCATGAAGGGCCTGGTTTACACCTCTGACGGCACCGACTATGTCGAGCTGGTACGCGAAGAGATGGGACTGCCAAAAGAAAATGGCGAGACCCTGCTCCGTCTGGATGCCGAACTGGCTGAGCAGTACAAACAGCAGGCCATCGAGCAGCTGACCGCTCTGGGCGTCACCTTCCCGGTCGAGATGGACTACTACATCGCCGCTGCCAACCAGGTTTCTCTGGACAGCGCAAACGTTCTGGCACAGAGCATCTCCAACAGCCTGGGCGATGACTTTATGAAGCTGAACATCAAGACTTATGTTTCCAGCTCCACTCAGGAAGTCCTCAACCCGCACCTGCAGTCGATCACCATGAACGGCTGGGGCGCTGACTACGGCGACCCACAGAACTATCTGGGCAACGAGGTTTCCGGCAACGACAGCGCTTACTACTCCAGAACCCAGAACAACATCAACGATGTTGAGGCCACCGAGGCCACTCAGGATCTGCTGGATACCTACGCTGAGTTCACTGCTATGGTTGCAGAGGCTGATGCCATCACAGATGACCTCGATGCCAGATATGCGGCCTATGCCAAGGCGGAGGCCTACATGATCGACCACGTTCTTACCCTTCCAACCTACTATAATGTTCCGTGGTGTTTGACAAAAATTAATCCGTATAGTAAAATGAATGCAATGTTTGGTTCTCAGAACGAGAAGATGAAAAACTGGGAAACTTCTGCAGACGGCTATACAACGGAAGAGATGGAGGCAATTGCGGCGGAGCATGCGGCAAACTAAGTCGTTCATGCACAAGTTGCCTGGGCTGTTTTGCCCGGGCAACTTGTTTGTGTGTCGGCACTGAGGGAAAAGCTGTAGGCCTGAACGGAAGATTTTATTCAGAAGGAGTTTAAACAAAAATGAAAAATCTTCGCAAAATCTACAAAAAGTATATGATCAGGCCGATTATTTACAAGGCTTTTCCGCGCATCATCATCGGCATGCTGGTCGCAGGACTGTGGAATCGATTTGTCAATGCCAACCAATGGCGCGACATGCTGGGGGATGCTTTTATGCTGGTGGGCATTTTCTTTGTGGCATTGGCGTGGTTTAGCTTCCTGAGATTGGACGGAATGGATAATCCGTTCACAAAATTACTATCTGTATTTGTTAATCCGAAAAAGAAAAAAGCACGCATGGCTTCCCGCACAACCCGACATATGGTCGACTATGCCGACGAGGAGCTGACCGAATATGAGGATTTGTCCGACGAAGAACAGGCGGCATGCAAGCTGGCAGCAAATGGCCTGGCAGCGCTGTTCTTTATTGTGCCGTCGCTGCTGACCTATTTCTTTTAAATTGCAATCCATCCTGAAGGAGCAGCCCATTTGGGGTGCTCCTTTTTTACAAGGCAGGAGGTGCCTGATATGAACAAGCCGGTTGCGGCACTGATCTACGATTTTGACAACACCCTGTGCACCAAGGATATGCAGGAATACGGTTTCATCCCCTCTATCGGGATGAGCGCGTCCGCGTTTTGGAAGCAGGTGAACGACCTGACCGACCAGCAGCAGATGGACAACATCCTGGCCTATATGTTCCTGATGGTGCAGAAGGGCAGAGAGGAAAAAATCCCCATTACCCGGGGAATCTTCCAAAAGCTGGGGGAGGGTATCGAGTATTTTGAGGGGGTCCCCACCTGGTTCGAGCGGATTAACCAATATGGGGAATCGATTGGTCTGCAGGTGGAGCACTATATTGTCTCCTCCGGCATCAAGGAGATTATCGAAGGCACCTCCATCGCCCCCTGCTTCCATTATATCTACGCCTGCGAATTTATGTACGGCGACGATGGGGCAATCCAGTGGCCAAAGTTCGCGGTCAACTATACGGCAAAGACGCAGTTTTTGTTCCGCATCAACAAGGGCGTCCTCACCATCGACAGCAAGAGCTCGGAGCGCCTCAACCGCTTCACACCGGAGGAGGAGAGGAGGGTTCCGTTTAAAAATATGATCTACCTGGGCGACGGACTCACCGACGTGCCCTGCATGAAGCTGGTCAAGAGCCATGGCGGGCAGTCGATCGCTGTCTATAATCCCCAAAGGAACAGCAATCCGGCAAAGCGCCTGCTGGAGGAAAACCGGGTCAACTTTATTCGTTCCGCCGATTACCGCTCCGGCAGTGAGCTGGAAAAGCTGGTGCAAACCATCCTCTGCAAGATCCAGGCGGAGAGCAGGCTGATTTCCTGCAGCCCTTCTCAAGGAGAGTGCTAGCGCAAAAATTGGCGAAAAAATAACATAAAAATTGGTGAATTGCGCTAAATTGTTTTCTGCATAGAATAGACATTACACGAAGATCTAGGTTATGTTGGACAAAAAATGGATTTTGGAGTTAAAAAATATGACTAATCGTTAAAAAACTAACGCTTGACGTTGCGTCATAGAAACAATATAATTTTAATATATAGACAAAGTTGATAATCCTTGATTAGCATTGTCTGTTTATTCAATACAACCGATCAGGGCTGTCCACAGAGACATGACCGTTCTGTACAGCCAGGGGGAAAGGAGTTTAAAGATGGCGACAGAAACTCTGAGCAGAGAGCGCGTTTTGGAGATCATCGAAGAATGCGGAGGAGATAAAGAACATCTGCTGTCGATCCTCATTGAAATCCAAAGAGAGTGCAGAAGAAACTATATCAACGAGGCCAGTGCGAGGGTGGTGGCAGAAAAGCTGGACATCCCGCTGGTGCAGTTGTACGATATCCTGACCTTTTACGCCATGCTGGAAACCAAGCCGCGCGGACGCTACATCATTGAGGTGTGCAACAACGCTCCGTGCTATGTTTCCAAATCCCACGTCATGGCAAAGTTCCTGCGCAAGGAGCTGGGGATTAATTTTGGGGAAACCACGCCGGACGGCATGTTCAGCCTGCAGTATATGCCGTGCGTAGGCGCCTGCAATATCGGGCCGGTCATCAAGATTGGGGATAAGGTGTACGGCAACCTCAACGAGGAGCGCATCAGAAAGATCCTGCGTGAATTAAGAGAGAACGACCAGTAACGTCGGTCGAGGAAAGGATGTCAGATTATGGCGAAGACAATACAGCTTTTGACAGCCCGCTGTGGGAAGATCCGTCCGGATTCGGTGGCGGATTACCTTGCCCACGACGGCTTTTCCGCTTTGAAAAAGGCGATGAATATGTCTCCGATGGAGATCATCAACGAGGTCATCGACGCAAAACTGCTTGGCCGCGGCGGCGCTTCCTACCCGGCCGGAAAAAAATGGAAACAGCTTTATGAAATTGAGGGCGATCCAAAATACATCGTCTGCAACGCGGACGAGGGCGAGCCGGGCACCTTTAAGGACAAGGTCCTGCTGGAAAAGGACCCGCTGAGCATCATCGAGGGCATGGCCATTGCCGGCTATGTCTTTAACTCCCACGAGGGTTACATCTATATCCGCGGCGAATACCGCGAGATTCAGAAGCTGTTCCAGGCGGCGATTGACAACGCAGTCAAGGCAAACTACCTGGGCAAAAACATCATGGGCTCCGATTTCTCCTTCAACGTCCACATCGTTTCGGGAGCGGGCGCCTATATCTGCGGCGAGAACTCCGGCCTGCTCAATTCCATCGAGGCAAAAACCGGCCGCCCGCGTGTAAAACCGCCGCATCTGGCGGAGGTCGGCCTCTACTCGATGCCGACTCTGGTCAACAACGTCGAGTCCTTTGCTAGCGTGCCACAGATTGTCAACATGGGCGGCAAGGCCTTCCAGGAGCTCGGCGTGGAGGATTCCGGCGGCACCAAGCTGATCTGCCTGTCGGGCAACGTCAATAACCGCGGCACCTTTGAGGTTCCGATCGGTGGCGTCACCCTGCGGGACCTGATCTTCGATCCGGAATTTGGCGGCGGCATCCCGGATAGCAAGGAGCTGAAGTTCTACCACCTGGGCGGACAGTCCGGCCCAATCGGCTTCCCGGAGCAGCTGGATACCCGCTATGACCACACCTCGCTGAAAAAACAGGGCCTGAGCATCGGCTCCGGCGCGATTGTGGTGATGGATGAGACCGTCTGCATCATCGACTACCTGAAAAAGGTGTCCGAGTTCTTTATTCATGAAAGCTGCGGCAAGTGCGTTCCCTGCCGCGAAGGCAACCGCCAGATGTACATGATCCTCCACCGCTTCGCCACCGGCCTTGCCACCGAGCGCGACTTTGAGCGGATGGAGCGCCTGTCCTTTACCATGGCAACCGCTTCCTCCTGCGGCCTGGGTCAGTCGGCCTGCACCGCGCTGGACTCCTGCCTCAAACATAGAAGGGAAGAATTCCAGTCGCACATCAAGGGCATTTGTCCGGTTTGTTTAAATAGCAGAAAGTATGGTGACCAGTATGCATATTGATCCTAACAAGATGGTTACAATCAAAATTGACGGTATCCCGGTGACCGTGCCATCCGGTACCACCATTATGGAAGCCGCCCGGAAAATCGGCATCAAAATTCCTTCCCTCTGCCACCATCCAGACCTGGGTGTCCGCGCGTTTTGCCGCGTCTGCCTGGTAGAGGACAGCCACAGCAGAAGGCTGAAAACTGCCTGCAACAACCTGGTCGACGAGGCGGGGGACATCACCACCAACTCTCCGAAGGTGCGCAAGGCCCGCAAGACCATTCTGGAGCTGATTTTGGCCAACCACCCGCAGGACTGCCTGCACTGTGAGAAAAACGGCAAGTGCGAGCTGCAGACCCTGGCGGCGGAATACAACATCCGCGGCAACATCTTCGATCCGGTTTGGAAGCCGGTTCCAAAAGAGATGAGCAACCCGGCGCTGGTGCGCGATATGGTCAAATGCGTTCGCTGTGGACGCTGCGTCGAGGCCTGCCAGGCGGTACAGACAACCAACGCCATCGGCTACTCCGGCCGCTCCACCGACTTTAAGATTACAACCGCCTTTGAAAAACCGCTGGATGAGTCCCCGTGCGTTTACTGCGGCCAGTGCGTAGCGGCCTGTCCGGTCGGCGCACTGTATGAGAAGGACGACACCCAGCGCGTTTGGGACGCCATCGACGACCCGGATAAATTTGTCATCGTCCAGACCGCTCCTGCTGTCCGCGTCGCCATCGGCGAGGAATTTGGCATGGCGCGCGGCTCGATTGCAACCGGCAAGATGGTGGCTGCCCTGCGCCGCCTTGGATTCAACAAGGTTTTTGATACCGACTTTGCTGCTGACCTGACCATCATGGAGGAGGGCTATGAGCTGCTCGACCGCATGAAGAATGGCGGCGTGCTCCCGATGATCACCTCCTGCAGCCCGGGATGGGTCAACTTTGTGGA
>OMAA01000797.1_pt1 | contig 12964 bp, 10 predicted proteins | sample 1674191 | NCBI WGS metagenome assembly OMAA01 (sample SAMEA103958152, study PRJEB25191) | human gut metagenome | biome: human-associated habitat [ENVO:00009003]; feature: intestine environment [ENVO:2100002]; material: feces | place: Germany | collected 2013/2015
CAGAATGAATCCCAGCACGGTCAGCACCACGGGGGTGATGACGTTCAGTGCAAAGGTAAAGGGGTCCTTGTCGTACATACCCAGCACGCAGCACACGGCAGTAACGGCAAAGCACCAGCCGCCGAAGAACTTGGCCACGGCCTGATTCTTGACAAAGCGGTACTCGGCGGGGATGGTATCGTAGGCGTTGCGCAGGGCGATGTAGGCGGCAAACACCCACAGATAGCGCATGGGCATGCACACAGAGTTCAGCTTGGTCAGCTGGCGCAGAACAGCAGCCGCACCGGGCACGAAGGACTGTGCCAGAATGATGGAGCCGGACAGCACCGCCACCATTTTGATGCCGTTGCTGTGCACGCCATGGGCGTTGACCTTGTGCAGAGCCTGCGGGATGAACTGCTTGGTGTGCTCGTTATCCAGCAGCATACGCAGCGGTGCGTCGATGCTCAAGATCAGCACGGCGAGCTGGCTGATGACGTTGCACAGGGCGTAGATGATCATGAACAGATCGCCCACATGGTAGTACTGACCCAGCTTCTGGAAAGCCCAGTAGGAGCTGTTGGCAGCGTAGGCGTTGAAGCTTTCGGCGCTGGCGTTGATGATGGCGGGGTCGAACATACGGCTCATGGCCAGCGTGCCCAGAATAGCGCAGGTGACCACCATGACGGCCAGCGTGATCATGCCGCGGGGGAAGCCCTTGCTGGGGTTCTCGACCTTATTGACGTAGGGAGAGATCTTCTCGCAGCCGCCCACAGCGAACACCAGAATGGACAGAGACGTGAAGTAGGTGACGTTGAAGTTGGGAATGAGGCTGCTGAAACTCAGGTTGGCGTGGACGTACTCTGCCGTGGGGTTGATGGCCGGGGCAGCGAACATCATCACGATGTACAGCAGGGACATGACGAAGGTGCAGGTGCCTGCGGCAGTCAGCAGCTTTTTCAGGGGGTTCAGACCCAGACTTGCAATGTAGCAGCCCAGCAGCAGGATGCAGAAGGTGGCCAGCTGGATGTAGCGGGTGGGGAAGGAATCGTAGGTCTCCGCGTTGCGAAAAACGGCCCAGCTCAGCGCCTTCAAAAAGCCGCTGCCCTTGCTGGCGATGTAGGTGATGTGGCAGGCCCAGTAGGTCCAACCGGCGTAGTAGGCCAGCTTGGCGTTAGTGGTCTGGTGCAGCCAGGAGCTGACGCCGCCGCCCTCGTTTTTAAAGGCAGAGCCCAGCTCACCCACCATCAGCGCATAGGGGATGAAGTACAGGACAAACATGAAGATCCAGCTGAAGATGACCTGCGGACCGTTAAAGTACACAAAGCCGTTGGTAATGTTGCCGAAGCCCCAGACCGTAGAAAAGGCCATGAAGGCAAGGGTAAGCCACGAGATCTTTGTGGCTTTTTCTTTGTTAGACATGCGGACAATTCCTCTCTTTCTTTTCCACACAGGGCGGAAGTTCCTGTAAGAAGGCCGAGGTTCCGCATACGTTTCGCAATTTTTACCAAAAATACAGCAGTACTCGACCGATCACTTTGATAGTATAGCATAATTGCAGATTGTAGACAATCTGCAATTTCCATAAAATGATTGGTCAAAATTTAGACGGTCAGCCAAATTCCCCTTATTTTGCTGCTTCGTCCGCTGCCTGTACGGCGCTGTTTGCGCTGCGCATCCGCTCCATAGGCTCCATGTAGTGGGCGTAGACAGCGCGGCAGGCAACCTCGGTGTCGCCGCTTGCCAGCGCCTCGTACAGCTTGGTGTGGATGCCGTTCTGCCGCTGTGCCAGCGTCTCGTGGTTGGAGCCGCTGTTCGCCCCAACAAGCAGGTTGCCGTAGTTCAGGTCGTCCCAGAATTTCAGCAGTCTGGGCAGCCCTGCCCGCTGCACGATGACCGCATGAAAGCGGTTGTCGTTCTCCACGATTTGCGAAAGATCCCCCGGCCGGACATTGCGCATCTCCTCTAAGATGCCGCGCAGGGTGCGCAGATCCTCCTCCGGGAATTTGCAATCAAAATAGCGCAGTGCCGTCATTTCCAGATTTGCCCGCAGCAGGTAGATCTCGTAGGCGTCCTCCGGCTTTACCCGGCGCACCGAGCAGCCCACATTGCGCGAATACTCGACCATGCCCTCCTGTTCCAGCTGCCGCAGCGCCTCCCGGATGGGTGCCCGGCTGGAGCCAAACTCCTCGGCCAGTTTCTGCTCGGCCAGCTTTACGCCCGGCTGTAATTCCCCGGTAAGGATCTTGCTCCTGATGGCAGAGGTGATACTTTCCCGTAAAGTCTGAAAGGCAAATTCGCCCATGACTTTTATCCCCCTTTTCTCTTCTATACGTTCTTTTTTTGCCGCGCGCAGTCCGCAGCCGCTGCCAGTGCAGCCGCAGGCCTGTATTGCGTGCGCCTTATAAGGATACCACGAAACGGTGGAAAAATAAAGTTTTCTGGCAAAAACAGGTACTTTCTCCCCTCTCCGTCGTCGAAAGCCTGAACACAAAAAATGCCCCCGGAGGGCTTATTGCAGCTCTCCGGGGGCATCCTATATACGTTATGCCTTGGCGCACACGGTCAGCATTTACTCGATCTCGATCAGATTCGGGTTCTCAGGCAAAGCCTTTGTCTGCTGAGGAGCGGGCAGCTGGATGTGCAGAACGCCATCCTCGAACTTTGCGTGGATATCCTCCTTCTTCACTTCGCCCACATAGAAGCTGCGGGCGCAGCTGCCGGAGAAGGTCTCGCGCCGCACGTAGCGACCCTTGTTGTCCTTTTCGTCATTAGAGTGGCTGCGCACTGCCTGAATGGTCAGATAGCCGTCGCTCAGATCCATCTGAACGTCTTCCTTCTTGCAGCCCGGCAGATCAACGTCCACTTCGTAGCCGTTGTCCGTCTGCTTGACATCGGTCTTCATCATGTTTGCACCGCGCTTACCAAAGGTGTCGCGGGCTTCGCGGTTCATCGCACGCTCCAGTGCACCCTCGTTCCAGAACGGATCAAAGAGATCATCGAACAGGTTCTCATGAAAAACAGTCGGCATAAACATAAAACATACCTCCAATCCCGGCGTTCGGGTCGGGGCAAAAACTTTGAAGCGTCCATTCGGAAAGGCTTTCCGGGGAACCTTGCGGCTCTCCTTTTGCCCTTCCTCCTGAGCACGCCACTGTTATAGCATAATTATTTAGCACTGTCAAGCGTAGAGTGCTAAAATTCATAAAAGTATAATACTTTTGTCACAGCTTCTGCGATTTCTTCAAAAATGCTGCGCAGAAGCGTGTTTAATTCCGTTCAAACCCCAGATAGCGCGTACCCTGAAAGCTCAGCTTTCCGGTGTCGCCTTCTGCCAGCTGGCCGTATTCCGTGCCGCTCAGCCGCAGCTCCATGCGGTCGCCGCTTTCCACCTGAAAGGTCACATAATAGGTGGTAGCGCTCGTGCTGGTGTAGCCGTGGGCGCCGGTCATGTCCCCTGCATTGGCGGTATGATGGCGGGAAACGTTCGTCCGCTTGGCCACCACAGTGGCCGGGACGGTAAGGCGCGGGGACGCATTATTCTTGCTCCATGTGCGCAGGTTGCCCACCACGGTAAATAAGATCATGCCCAGCACCACCAGAAACACCAGCGGGAACAGGATGCTGAAAAGCGCGTCAAACCCACTATAAAACATTTTAGCCCTCCAAAATTTCTTCCAACAGCTGCTTTACGTCCTCCAGAAAGGCATCTTCGCCGAGGGTGTTCATTTTAAAGAACACCGCCTGACTGCCGCCCGCCGCAATGGCCGACAGTCGGATAGGCTCGTCCCCGTTCTGGAACAGGGTCAGCGTCAGGCTAAGGCGGTTGCCACCCACCATACTGTACCGCTCAAACACCCGCACGCTGCACCGGGCGCTGCCCTCCTTGAAATCGCTGCCGGCTTCCAGCTCTGCCGACCAGCTGCTGTCCGGGATGGCGTGTTCCAGCTTGCGGAGCAGGGTATCGAAGTTCTGGTTGCGGATGGTCTTTTCAAAAATAGCCATAGCTTCCTCCTTTTGCAAAATGCAGTCCCTTTACTCTGAATACGAATGAGAGCGGGCAGCAATTGCAGCGCCCGCCCTTATTTTGCTGCGGTCAAGCTTTCTTTTTTCGCAGCTTGGGTGCAGTGGCGTTGTAGCTCATGTCCAGCACCAGACGGAGCTTATCCTCCGGGGCGCTGCCGTCCAGCGCGGCGGTGATCCAGTTTTCCTTGTTCATGTGGTAGGCCGGGTAAAAGCCCGGTTCTGCCCGCAGGGAGCCGATGAGGATGGGGTCACACTTCAGGTTCACGATATCCACCGGCTGCTGCCCGGGCAACCCCAGCTTGCTTTTGGGCACGGTGGTGACCAGCGCAAACCACTTGCGGTTTGCCGCATGACGGAACACCGCCGACTCCGGGGTGTCCATCCACGGATAGTCCGGCTCTACGCTGTAAGTATCAAAAATGAGCTGTTCCAAGCCCTTGCGGTCCATGGGCTCGCCCCCTTTACGGCTGCTGTGCCAGCAGCTGCGCCAGCACATCCTCCGGGCGGGGGGTGTGGTTTTTGTATTTTGCCCGCAGCGGGGCGGCAGCGTTGTCCATGATGTAGGGCACGCCCACCACGTCCAGCATGGTCTCGTCGTTGTAGTTATCGCCAAAAGCCATGACCTGTGCGGGGTCGATGCCAAGGGTGCGGCACACGCACTGCACCCCGATGCCCTTGTTGGCAAAGGTGGTGTCGATCCAGAACGGCCCCGCCACGGCGCAGTTGGCCTGTTTCCAGCGGGGCACAAAGCGCTCTACATAGTTTTCCACACCCTCGTGCAGATACACCGACACCTTGGTGATGTCCTCCGGCACCTCGGCGGGGCTGTGGACGATCTGGTAGTGGTTGCCCACGAACTGCACCCGCTGCAGCATGCCAAGACCGCGCTCCATCAGGTAGGCGGTGTTCTGGCCGGAGAGCATCACCTCGCCCTGCCCCTCGCTGCGGGTCCACATATCGTTGGCAATTTCCTCTGCCAGTGCCCGCGGCATGGGATTTTTGGCGATGCACTGTTCTTCTTTAAAGATGGTGCCGCCGTTTTCGCAGATAAATACGCAGCAGTCCGCCACCGGTGCAAAGAGTTTGCGCAGGCTGGTATACTGCCGCCCGGAGGCCGGGCAGAACCAGATGCCCCGCTGATGCAGCGCCCGGATCTGTTTGAATATTTCGCCCTCCAGCTCCTTTTTGCCGTATTGCAGCAGCGTACCGTCAATATCGCTGCAAACCAGTCTGATGTCCATGGCTGTTATTTCCTTTCCGTTTTTTCTTATTTTACCACGGTTTTCCGCTGCGGAAAAGCCCCGGGCACAGTTTTTGCTTTCCTTCCCTGTGCCGCTCAGCGCTTGGGCTGGTAGTGCATACTGGACACATTATAAATCGTAACAAAGGCCTTGGGGTCCTCGCGGTTGATAAAGTTCATCAGCTTCTGATACTCGTTTTTGTCCACGATGGTAATGATCTCGTTGTGCTTTTCAAAGTTATATGCACCGATGGCCTCGTACATGGTGGCACCGCTGTGCAGGTCGTTGATGATGAACTGCCGCAATGCCTCTTCCTTCTCGGTAATAATACACACCCGGCGCTTGATGCTGTTATCGAAGATGAAATGATCCAGCACGATGCCGTTGAAGTAGGTACCGAGGATACTCAGTACTACGGTCTTTTTATCGTAGACAAGGGCGGCAGAGAGTGCCACGCACATGCCCGAAAGGGACATTGCCTTGCCCAGTTCCATGTGCAGGTACTTGTTCATGATCTTTGCCACGATATCCAGCCCGCCGGAGGATGCGTTGCGGTTGAACAGGATGCTCAGACCCACGCTGACCACCAGAATATAGCACAGCACATCCAGTTCCTGACTATCGGTCATGGAGCCAAAATCCGGGAACAGCCGCTCGAAAAGCCCCAGAAACACCGGCAGCATCACGCTGGTATACACGGTTTTTGCGCCAAACTCCCTGCCGCAGGTAAAAAACCCGATGATGAGCAGCACGATGTTCAGCACCATAGTAATAGCCGAAAGCGGCAGCGGCACAAAATTAGAAAGCACGATGCCAAGGCCGGAAATACTGCTGACGGATGTATGACTGGGCACCAGAAAAAAATAGACCGCCGCCGCAATAATGGCAACGGCCCCGGTCAGGATGGCCATCTCCTTGGCAATTGCAGGGTAGTTCAGCTTCTTGTTTGTCATTGTTGCTCCTCCAAGCTTTTGTTTTCAGCATTCAGTATACCATGCTTTGCGCTTGCAGGAAAGCACCGGGCGCAAAATAACAAGGCCGCCGCACAAAACGCTGTGCAGCGGCCTTGCCACCTTATCAAAATTCGTCTTCCGGGTCGCCGCGCTCCGGCATGGTGCGCATCTCCCGCACCAGCATGGCACGCAGATGATACTTGCGCTGCTCCTGCTCGGTCTCCGAGCTGGTGCGCAGCTCCACCGTGCCATCGGGGCGGCTTTCGCCCGTGTACAGCGGAATGCTCACCACAGCCTGTGTGCCTTTTTCGGGGGCAGGCTCCAGCTGTAAGCTCCAGTCCATCCGGCGGCAGCACTCCCGGCAGAGCAGCAGTCCCAGCTGCGCCCCGCCCAGAAAGCTGCGGCGGTTTTCCAGCGCTGCCTGTACATCCTCGCCGGGCAGCCCGCAGCCACCGTCGGTGACGGTCAGCTGCCAGTCGCTCTCGGTGCGGCGCAGCGCGATACAGACGCTGCCGCCCTCCCGGCTGGCGTGCAATGCATTGGAGAGCAGATGCAGACACAGCAGCTCCGCATCTCTGTGGTCTGCCATTACGCAGCAGGTGGTGCACCCGCCGTAGTCCAGCCGGATATCCACCCCAAGCTGCGCCCGGATCATATCAGACTGCGCCGCCACCTGCTGCAAAAGCTCACACAGATCAATGGGGTACAGCTGCGGCTTTGTGTCCTCGTGCAGAAACTCCAGCAGGGTGATTGCCTCGGTGAGGGTGCGGTCCAGCTGCATGGCAGCGGTGTCGATATCTGCCACCGCCTGCCGGGTAGACGCGTCTGCACCGGTGCGGTCAAAATGCTGCTCCAGATATTCACAGTTGCGTCCGATCAGCGCCAGCGAACGGAAGCAGACCTCCTCGACCCGCTTGCGCTGCTCTGCGGTGATAGACCGCGTTTCTGTCTTTTGCTGCTCCATTGCTCTGCCTCCCCGGGCGATGCCATTTTTCTAAAGGAACGCCGCCGTGTTCCAAAGCCGTGTGCAAGCCTTACAGGCGGGTGGATGGCACTTTTTGCCGCAACACAACGTCCCTGACCGCGTAGATCAGCTTGCCAGTGGTAGGTTTGCCGCTGCCCAGCCTTGTATCGGCCTTAAACGCCAGCCACGCAAGAGGCGGCTTTTCCTCCAGCTGATCCACCATCCGGCGGATGCCGCTTTCCACGGCAGCGACCGATGTATCAAACTGCTCGCTCACCGCCTGCAAGATCTCCTTGCGGATCGCCAGCTTCTGGCTGGTGCTGCATGCGATGCCGACCGCGCAGGATAGATATCCGGCGTTGACATCCCCCTGCGGGATGCCCCACGCCGCATACAGCTGGCTGCACCGCTGCTCCAGCTGCCGGTTCTGCCGCCCGGGCATCCGGTAAAGCTGCCACAGCAGCCTTTTCAGCTCGGTGCCCTCTACGCAGTAGCACCCCTCGCGGAGCTTTTGCAACGCCGTGCCGCTGCTGCGGCCATGGCTCTGTATCAGAAGCATCGGCCGCTCCTTCAGCTGATAAAACTGCCGGACAAATTGCTCCGCAGGCAGATCCGTCAGCTCGCTGCAAAGCACCACGGCATCATAACGGACACCCTGCCGCAGCTGTGCCAGCAGCTTTTCGCCGCTGCAAAAGCAGGTGCAGTCAATGGCGGTTCCCTGCTCCTGCAAATAACGCTTCTGGACACGCAGTTCTTTCAGATCATAGCTTGCAAGGGCGACTTGCAGTTGGGCTGTTCGCTCACTGTTCACGCCATGCGCCGCCTTTCTCGCCTACCAGCCCGGCAGCTGTCAGGTCTGTGACCGCATCCCGCCAGAGCTCCGGCTGAACTCCATTTTCACACAAGTAGCGCAGGAGCCGGTAACAGAACTCCGGCGCTGCCGCAACATGCTGACTGACGATCTGCCGTCGGCTGCCGATCTGGCACAGGGTCAGCCGACAGCCTTGTGTGCCCTCTACCTCCATGGCATACACCAGCGTATACGCCTGCTGCAAACCATCAATGGCAGAATACTGCCGGATCATAGGTGAAAATGTACGTTCCATTTCAGTTCCTCCTTACTACAAGGGCCAAATTTTTTCTGCCTTGTTTATCCTTTTATTATTGTATAATTGTATAAAGCAGGAGAAACTGTTACAATCCTAAAGAAGTGTTGTTCCGACAGCCTTTCAGGTAATATAACGCCGTTTTTTCCGGCGCAGCCTGTCTGTCAGCTTTAGAATATCACGTTCAGCTTGTAAATTCAACCGGTATCTTTTTCCGCTTTTCTTTTTTGCCCCGTCCTTCCGGCAAAACCGCTGCTCAGACGCAAAAGCTCCGCAGCTTCATCCGTTCCGCAGGTGATTTCACGGTTTCTTCATTTTTATTTGCTAAACTAAACTAGATATTGTCTGCAAATGTTTCCTACTTTTAAACCCCAGGCAACAGCGCCCGGCGGCGCAGTACCGGAAAGGCACATCTATGCTCAAACTTAAACAGATCAACAAAGAATACAAGACCGGCGAGCTGGTGCAGCACGCACTGAACAACGTCAGTCTGAACCTGCGGGACAACGAATTTGTGGCCATTCTTGGCCCCAGCGGCTCCGGCAAGACCACCCTGCTGAACATCATCGGCGGTCTGGATCGCTACGACAGCGGCGATCTGGTCATTAACGGCATCTCCACAAAAAAATACACCGACCGCGACTGGGACTCCTACCGGAACCACACCATCGGCTTTGTGTTCCAGAGTTATAACCTGATCCCCCACCAGACCGTGCTGGGCAACGTAGAGCTGGCACTGACCATCTCGGGCGTTTCCAAGGCCGAGCGCCGCCGCCGTGCCGCCGCTGCGCTGGAGCAGGTGGGGCTGGGCAACCAGCTGCACAAGCACCCCGGCGAGATGTCCGGCGGGCAGATGCAGCGCGTGGCCATTGCCCGCGCACTGGTGAACAACCCCGACATCCTTCTGGCCGATGAGCCCACCGGCGCACTGGACAGCGAGACCAGCATTCAGGTCATGGAGCTGTTAAAAGAAGTGGCGCGGGACCGTCTGGTGGTCATGGTCACCCACAACCCGGAGCTTGCCGAGCGCTACGCCACCCGCATCGTAAAGCTGAAGGACGGCGTGATCCGCTCCGACACCATGCCCTACGAACCCGAGGACGAGGCTGCTGCCGTTGCCCCCGTGCACCGGAACATGGGGCACTCCTCCATGTCCCTGCTCACCTCCCTTTCCCTCAGCTTCAACAATCTGCTCACCAAAAAGGCACGCACCCTGCTCACCGCCTTTGCCGGTTCCATCGGTATCATCGGCATTGCGCTGATCCTTTCCCTTTCCAACGGTGTGAGCCGCTATATCAGCAACATGGAAAAATCCACGCTGGCCGCCTACCCGCTGCAGATCAGCAGCACCGGCGTAGATCTGGCCAGCATGATGGACCCGGACACCTACACCAGCGTCTCGTCCGGCTCCTCCTCCGCGCCGGAGGGCATGGTCACGGTGAGACAGCTGCTGTCTCAACTGAACATCGGCGCTGCCAGCAACGATCTGCGCTCGCTGAAGGCATATCTGGACAGTGACGCCTGTACCATCCGGGACAACGCCACGGTGGAATACACCTACACCCCTGATCCGCTGATCTACCGCCAGAACCCGGACGGCACCGTGCAGAAGCTGAACCCGGACACCACCTTTTCCGATATCGCCAGTGAGAACGCCTCGGTGACCAGCCTTATGACCTCCATGGCCAGCCCCTATGTGTTCTGCGAAATGGCCGAGACCCCCGCCCTGTACGAGGATCAGTACGATGTCAAGGCTGGCCGCTGGCCGGAAAAATACAACGAACTGGTGCTGACCCTGAACGCGGACGGCAGCGTTTCGGACTATGCGCTGTACGCCATGGGCCTGCGGGATCAGGCCGAGCTGGACAAGATCTTACAGCAGTATGCGCAGAACCAGAAGATCGATCTGCCCACGGACTACGGCACCTATACCTATGACGATTTTCTGGGCATGACCTTCAAGCTTGTCAACAAGGCCGACTGCTATGTCTACGACACTGAGCACAAGATCTGGCTGAGCAAGCTGAATGATGAAGCCTACATGCAGCAGCTTGTGGCCGACAGCGAGGAGCTGACCATTGTCGGCATCGTGCAGCCCAAGGCAGACGCCACCTCCACTATCCTGCACAGCGGTCTGGACTACCTGCACGACCTGACTTATTACGTCATTGATCAGGCGGCCAACAGCGAGATCGTGCGCCAGCAGCTGGCAGACCCGGACATCAACGTGCTGACCGGCGAACCCTTCGATGCTGCCAGCAACAGCATGCTGGACATCGCGTCCCTGTTCTCGGTGGACACGGACGCCCTCAAGGACGCTTTCCAGTTCGACACCAGCGCCCTGCACTTTGATCTGGACGGCGCATTCGACCTGACCGATGATTCCTTCGATCTTGCCACCCTCATCGACCCTTCCAGCTTCAAGCTGGACCTCAGCGGGCTGCCGCTGCCGGACATGGAGATGGACATGAGCGAGCTGTTCGACGGCGTAGAGCTGAATATCTCTCAGGACGGCTTACAGACGCTGATGAAAAAGATCATGAACGGCTACAAGCGCTATCTCATCAGCAACGGCCTGCTGAATCTGGATAAGATCGGTTTTTCCTCCTATATGCAGACCGAGGCCTTCCAGACGCTGCTTGCCGAATCCATGGGTGATCTGCTGGACACCTCCGGGCTGGAGGAGCAGTTTGCCGGTACCCTTCAGCAAAATCTGCAGACCGTGATGGAGACCTACTCCGTCCAGCTGGGCGAGGCGCTGCAGACCCAGCTCACCGCCGCTTTGCAGGAGCAGATGGGTCCTGCCATCCAGAAGCTGGCCGGGCAGCTGGAGCAGAAGATCGCGCAGGCCATCCAGAGCAATATTGCGCAGCTGAGCACGCAGGTGGAAAGCGCACTCAAGATCGACCCCACTGTGTTCCAGCAGGCCATTCAGATCAACATGACCGGCTCCGACCTGACCGAGATGATCAAAAGTACCCTGCTCTCCTCCGCTTCCAGCTACGAAAAGATTTTGGACGACCTCGGCTATGTGGACTACGCAAAGCCCGATGCCATCTATATCTACCCCAACAGCTTTGATACCAAGGCGCAGGTGGTGAACGAGCTGGACGCCTACAACGCCTCCATGCGGCAGCAGGGCGAAGAGGATAAGGTGATCCACTATACCGATATGGTGGGCACTCTGATGAACTCGGTCACCGAAATCGTGGGCATGGTCAGCAATGTGCTGGTGGCCTTTGTGGCGATCTCGCTGGTGGTGTCCTCCATCATGATCGGCGTCATCACCTATATCAGCGTGCTGGAGCGCCGCAAGGAGATCGGCATTCTGCGCGCCATCGGTGCTTCCAAGCACAACGTCTCGCAGGTGTTCAACGCCGAGACCTTTATCATCGGCCTGTGTTCCGGCGTGATGGGCGTGGTGCTCTGCCTGCTGCTGCTCATCCCCGGCAATATGCTCATCCACCACATCGCGGGCGATGTGAACGTGGTAGCCTCGCTGCCGCCGCAGGCCGCGCTGATCCTGATCGTTCTGGCCACCCTGCTTACCATGCTGGGCGGCCTGATCCCCGCCCGCAGCGCCGCAAAGAGCAACCCTGTCAAAGCGCTGCGCTCTGAGTAACACATTCCGCATTCAAATCCCTGCTGTGCTCTGTGTGCAGCAGGGATTTTGCATTCCGGCCCGGCTTGTGCTACAATAGAAAAAACTTCATTTCAAAGGAGCCTTTCCATGCCTGTCATTCATGAGATCACCGACCTTACCGCCCCGGAGCTGGACGTCTACGCCCGGCTCACGCAGGCGCAGCTGCGTAACCGGCTGGAGCCGGAAAAGGGCATCTTTATTGCTGAAAGCCCCAAGGTGATCGCCCGGGCGCTGGACGCCGGATACCAGCCCCTTTCCCTGCTGATGGAGCGCAAGCAGATCACCGGCCCGGCACAGGAGATTTTGACCCGCTGCGGCGATGTGCCGGTGTATACCGCTGACCGGGAGCTGCTGGCACAGCTCACCGGCTTTGCGCTGACCCGGGGCGTGCTGTGCGCCTTCCGCCGTCCTGCGCCCCGCACGGTGGAGCAGGTTTGCGCCCATGCCCGCCGGGTGGCTGTGCTGGAAGGCATCGTAGATTCCACCAACGTGGGTGCCATCTTCCGCAGCGCTGCCGCGCTGAACATGGATGCCGTACTCATTACCCCCTCCTGCTGCGATCCGCTGTGCCGCCGCGCGGTGCGGGTGAGCATGGGCACCGTGTTTCAGGTACCCTGGGCGCAGATCGGCACCTGCCCTGCCGACTGGCCGGAAAACGGCAGTGCCCAGCTCCACGCGCTGGGCTTCAAGACCGCTGCCATGGCACTGAGCGACCGCTCGGTCAGCATCGACGACCCCGCCCTTGCCGCTGAGCCGAAACTTGCCATCGTGCTGGGCACCGAGGGCGATGGGCTGGCCAATAGTACCATCGCCGCCTGTGATTACACCGTAAAGATTCCTATGTCCCATGGGGTAGATTCCCTCAACGTAGCCGCCGCCAGCGCCGTGGCTTTCTGGCAGCTTGGCCGCTTGTAAGTCCTCGCTTGTGCTCTCCGAAATTGCTTGACAAACGCCCCAAAACGCGGTACACTATCAGCGTCATCATCATGGGCCTATAGCTCAGCTGGGAGAGCGTTCGGTTCGCATCCGAGAGGTCAAGGGTTCGAATCCCT
>OMAA01000810.1_pt1 | contig 12789 bp, 6 predicted proteins | sample 1674191 | NCBI WGS metagenome assembly OMAA01 (sample SAMEA103958152, study PRJEB25191) | human gut metagenome | biome: human-associated habitat [ENVO:00009003]; feature: intestine environment [ENVO:2100002]; material: feces | place: Germany | collected 2013/2015
ATATATCGGTTTTCAGAACCCGACCCGCATCACTGACCAGGTTAATTCGTATGAATATGCTTTGATGAAAAACGAAGCGGCTATGAATGCAGGTTATCCCAATTATTATGCTTACTCACAGCATGATCTGGAAATGTACCGGAAGACCTGTGCCGGAGATCCGGATGCCGATCCTGACCGCTATCCTAATAGCAACGGTCTGCGTGACTTGGTACAAAACAATTCTGTGATTACGAATCACAACTTACAGCTATCCGGTGGTAGCGATAAATTCCAGTACTATGTGTCTTTAGGATATTCTTATCAGGAAGGAATGTGGAGCACTACCGATTACCAGCGTTTCAATTTGTTGGCTAATTTAAGCGTGGATGCCACCAAATACACGAAAATCAGTTTAAGCCTGGGTGGATGGCACGAAAAGAAGAATTATCCGGGTGCCGATACAGGCGACATCATGTATCAGGCTTATCGTACTCCTCCTATCTCAGCTATTCAGTACTCGAATGGTTTGTGGGGACAATATGTAGGTAAGTCACTTTTCGGGCTGACTTATCGCAGCGGATACCGTCAGGAGCCGGCCGACCAACTGAATACTTCTCTCTCTATAGAGCAGCAACTTCCCTTCATTCAAGGGTTAAGCATCAAAGGAGTAATCAACTACGACCCGTATCGTGTGAAGAAAAAGAAATATCTGACACCGATACCTGTATACACACTGGATGCATCACAAACTCCGTATCAATTCATGGAAGGATTTCAGGGACCGGAGAAACCGAATCTGGAACAATCATTTGAAGAAAGCGTGAGCATGACTTATCAGGGAATGATTAATTACTCACGGACTTTCGGCAAGCATACGGTTACCGGACTCGGAGTTATTGAAGCACGCGAAAGAAACGTATGGAACATGAGTGCCAAACGTCTGAACTATAATATTGACATGGATGAAATCAATGCGGGAAGTAGTGACCCTGCCGATATCAGCAACGGCGGTACGTCCTGGAAAGAACGTCAGGTAGGTTACGCATTCCGTTTGGGGTATAATTATGATAACCGTTATATGGCGGAAGTTTCCGGTCGTTATGACGGACACTACTATTTTGCTCCGGGCAAACGTTTTGGTTTCTTCCCTGCTTTCTCACTGGGATGGAACTTGCGGGAAGAATCTTTTATGAAGGACATCGAATGGATGGATAAACTGAAATTACGCCTTTCTTATGGTGAGTCCGGAAACTTGGCTGGTAGTTCTTATCAATATATGAGTGATTATGGATTCGGAAACGCTGTAAATCTTGGCGGCGTACCTATGATGGGTATGTGGGAGAACTTGCAGGGGAACCCGAACATTGGGAGAAAGCTAAGAAGTTTGACTTCGGTGTGGAGTTTTCCGTATTGAACGGTATGCTTTCTTTGGAAGCTGACTATTTCTATGAGAAGCGTTCGAATATGCTGATGGCTCCGAATGCATTGGTTCCGGCAGAATATGGTATTCCTTTGTCACAGGTCAATGCGGGAAGTATGCACAATCAGGGTATTGATTTATCTCTGAATTTCAACAAGCGTATCGGCAAAGACTGGATGATCAGTGCAAAAGGTACTTTCACTTTCGCACGTAATATTCTGGATGAAGTATTTGAGACGGAAGCTACCTTCAATAACCCGAATCGTCGCAGAACAGGACGTCCCGACGGAACAATGTTCGGATACAATGCTTTGGGGTACTTTACTTATGACGACTTCAATCCTGACGGTTCCTTAAAGGCCGGCATCGCTACTCAACCTTGGGGACAGGTATATCCGGGTGATTTGCGCTACGAAGATTTAAGTGGTCCTAACGGCGTGCCTGATGGAAAGATTGACGAGCATGACCAGACTGTAATCGGTTTCTCTAACTGGGCGCCCGAAATTATTTTCGGTCTGGCTCCTACTGTCCAATGGAAGAACTTCGACCTGAACGCATTGATTCAAGGGGCTACCCGTACCAGCATTTCATTGGGGGAGACTTTGGTAATGCCTTTCTTTGATTCCGGTTCGGCTACTAAGTTACAATTCAGTGATCACTGGACGCCGGATAACACGAACGCACCCTATCCCCGTCTGACTAGTGAAGTAACGGTGAATAACCATCGTCAACCTTCTTCGTGGTGGGTACGTGATGCTACTTATATCCGTTTGAAGAGCATTGAAATCGGTTATACCTTGCCTCGTTCGGCACTGAACTTTATTGGTATCAGCTCTGCCCGCGTATATGCTTCCGGACAAAACCTCTGGACATGGACTCCGTTTATGAAAGAATTGATTGACCCGGAAGCTAAATCCGCTAATGGTAAATACTATATGCAGCAGGCTGTATATGCTTTTGGTTTGAATATTACTTTTTAATTAGTTAACCATCATAACAAGATAGAATATGAGAATACATAATATAATAAAAACAGTTTGCCTGGCAGGCTCATTAGCCTTGTTGTCTGCCTGTGAAGACTGGCTTGAAATAGAGCCGAAAGACCGTTTTGGAGATACAACGGTCTGGGGATCGGAAGAAAATGCCGATATGTTTCTGAATGATATCTATAATCAGTTGCCGCATCTGAACAATGAAACACAGAATCTGGATCAATATTCGGATAATTCATACGTAGGTGCGGAATGGATGAATGCCCGTACAACGATTTATACCGGAGCATTATCTCCTACCAGCTGGATACCCGGCCCTTGGGATATGTGGAAATGGGGACGTCAGAACAATGACGACGCCAAAGGACAGTATGAGCGTATCCGTTCCTGCAATCTTTTCATTACGAAAGTAACAGAATCCGATTTCTCGGCAGATTATAAGAAAGAACGTCTTGCAGAAGCGCGTTTCTTGCGTGCCTGGTTCTATCATTATCTCTGGATGGCGTACGGTGGTGTGCCTATCATTACGGAAGTGCTGGATAATAACGTGAGTACGGATATCTTTTATCCGCGTGAGACTGCACAGAAAACATTTGAGTTTATCGACAAAGAGTTGGACGAGATTAAAGATGATCTTCCTCCACGTCGTAGCGGTTCTGATCTGGGACGTGCTTCCAAAGGAGCAATTCTGACGTTGAAAGGATGGGTGGAACTGTTTCATGCCAGTGAATTGCGTAATCCGGGCAAAGACAAGAAACGCTGGGAAGCAGCTGCGGCTACCTTGAAAGATGTAATTGACTTACAGGTCTATCATCTGCAACCGACTATTCTGGACCTTTGGACAGAAGCTACCAACAATAACGATGAAGTGATATTCGACTTCCAGATGTCTAAGCAGAATGGCGGGCGTCGTGAAGGCCTGTTCGGTCCGGTGTTTGTAAAAGGAGTACAGTCCAGTTGGGGAAATATGCAGCCTACACAGGAACTGGTTGACGACTATTGCATGGCAAACGGATTGCCTATCACTGACCCTGCATCCGGTTACAATAAGAATAATCCTTATAAAAATCGTGAGAAACGCTTCTATCAGAGCATCCTGTATGACGGATCTATGTGGCAGGGTGAAGAGATTATCACTCGTGTAGGGGTAGGTAGTCCCAATGAGATTGATACTTCTTCGGATAGTGACGTTACGAATACGGGATACTATACTCGTAAAACGATTGACGAATCAGTGAATGGAGCGGACAATCTGCAAATGAGTAACGGAATGGCAAATTATATTTTCTTCCGTTATGCAGATGTGTTGCTGATGTATGCAGAAGCTTCTTTGGAAGCCGGAGATAAACCGACTGCCGTCGAATATCTGGATATGGTAAGAACCCGTGGAGGAAATATGCCTTCTATCGACGATACTTATCCGCTGGGAATCACAGAAAATCAGTTGCGGGAAATCATTCGGAGAGATCGCCGTATAGAACTGGCATTTGAAGATAAGCGTTGGTGGGATATTCTTCGCTGGAAGATTTGTGATGGTGAAAACGGAGTGATGAATAAACCGATTGGCGGTATGAAAATAGAAGATACCAATGGAGATGGTGTGTGGGAATACAATTATCATGAAGTTGGTAAACGTACCTTCCTGCCACGTATGTATTATCAGCCCATTCCGCAGTATGTGATAGACAAGAATCCGGTGATCCGCGAGCAAAACGGCGGTGAAGACGGATGGGTAAACGGGCAGAATCCCGGATATTAATAAAGAATGTAAACCTTGAAAGATTATTCGTATGAAACTAAATAGATTTGTCATGGCGGCAAGTGCGGTACTTTGTTCGTTTGCCTTGCTGAGTGGATGTAGTGATGATGATGTTTGTAAAGTATATATTCCGGAAGCCAAAGCTTTGCAGATTAAAAACTTCGATTTGGGTGAAGAACTGAGAGAAGTATTTCATGTGGCTGTGACTGCCAGTGACTATGTGACCCGTTCCGGTAAGGAAGTGGGAGGAGATGTAAAGGTGCAGTTGACTGTGGATGAGGCGAAGGTGCAGGAGTATAATTCTTTGTGTGGGACAGACTATCCTTTGCTTCCTTCCGATTGTTATACGCTGACAACAGAAACTGTGATTCCGGCCGAGGAGAGTTCTTCTGCCGATCTGGTGCTTACGGTAAATGCACAGGGAAAAATCCAGCCGTTTGATTCTTATTTGTTGCCGGTCACTATCACTTCGGTAGAAGGTGCACAGGCGGATCATATTCAGCAAACGGTATATTACCTTTTGAGTGGTGCGGAGGATGTATGGGCGATGCCACTGGCCGACCGCAGTGCATGGCAGGTGATAGAAGTTTCTTCGGAAGAAACGAGCGGCGAAGGATCGGATAACGGTCACGCTATCCACGCTTTTGACGGGCTGAAAGGAACTTTCTGGCATACACAATGGAAAGGCAACGAGCCTCAGCCACCACATCATATCGTAGTAGATATGGGGCAGGAAGTGAAAATGCTGGGCTTTCAGTATGTATCCAGAGATCATGGTGAAGCATGGCCGCAGGAGATGACGATGGAAACCAGTCTGGATGGCTCGAAGTGGGAGTCGGCAGGAACTTACAGCGACCTTCCTGCGGGGGCAAAAGAGGAATTCCGTTCCTATTTTCCGGGATTTAAGCAGGCACGTTATTTCCGTCTGACAATAACTGCCGTGTATAGTGGCAAATGGGCAACAGCGGTAGCAGAGATTAATGCGATTTCTATTATTAAATAACAGAAAAGACGATAACCATGAAAAAATACATTTATATACTTTTGACATTCTGCCTGTTAATCTCCTGTATGGAAGATCCGACGGCAGGTGTGGTCGTTCCTAAATATACTCCGTCTACCGAGAATCCGGGAGGTCCGGGTGAAGAACCGGGTGATGGACTGATAGATCCGGCAGAACCGCTGGACAGGGGATTTATACATCTGAAAGGTCGTGAACTGAAATCTCTGAACTCTATTTCCATCACAGGGCTGAATGATGGCGAGAAAGTAATTCTTTCCACTTTGGCAGGGCTTGCGGCAAGAGTGACGGGCGATCAGGTTTATATCAATGAAGGAGGTTCTTCTTCCGTATGGTTGAAGCAGATGCAGAATAAGTACGGAATTCCGGTAAATACTTATAATGCTTTGGCTCCGTTGGTGCAGCATTATGTCGAAACCGGAGTGATCAAGGGATATATTGTCTATACGCCCTATTCGGAAGGACAATCTCATTCGATCAATGTAGCCACTTCTTTATGTGGTTTGCTTCGGGGGATTGCGGTACCGGAATCTCTTGTCGATAAGGTAAAGGCAATGGGAGTGACAACCGAACTTATGGACGTAAGGTCTTATGATGAGAAGTGGCTGTACGAGAATTATAAAGACCAGTTGGACAAGAGTCTTGCAGCCGATATGAAACCGGAAATCTTCCATCACCTGCGCGATTATATCACAATGACCAATGCTTTTGCTTTTTATGACTACAATGCGCGCGGGGATTGGTCATGGCGTACTTCTATACTGAAAGATCTGGATAAAGGAGCTTATTGTTTCGGTTATTATGATCTGGATGAATGGGGCATGGTGAATAATGCTTCTCAACTGGGTGTTTCTATGTTGCCGACCGATCAGGCGGCTAATTTGGCCACGTTGAGTAGTATATATGATACAACAGGACTGAAACAGCGTCCGGCAACTAAAGAAGTGGTTACCGAAGAGAATGTGCACTATGTGACATTCCTCGTCAGTGACGGTGATAATATCGCGTTTAACCTTTGGGGGCAACAAGGATACATGGATCATGACCTGCACGGTCAATTCCCACTCGGATATACCATTTCACCTTCTCTGTACGATTTGGCTCCGGCTGCTTTACGCTGGTATTATGAAAATAGTAAAGAAGGCGATTACTTTGTAGCGGGTCCGAGTGGCAGCAGCTATATATTCCCGAGTAAGATGTCGGATGCCGACCTGGACGATTATCTGGCTAAGTTGAATGAGTATGTCGATAAGTCAGGCTTGAATATCTGTAATATTCTGGATCAGAAGATTATGGATAATCCGAAAGTTTACAATAAGTATCTGGCTCAGCCTAATATCGATGCGATTTTCTACACAGGATATGGAGAAAAAGGAGATGGAAGAATCAAATTTTCGGATAATGGCAAGCCGGTGATTGAGCAGAGAAGCGTATTATGGGAAGGCATCGACGGTGGCTCGAACAGAGGTGAAGAATCGACTGTCATTTCTCAGATCAATAGCCGCTCTGCCAATCCGCATAGTGCCGACGGATATACTTTTGTATTTGTACATTGCTGGACAAAGAACCAGCAAAGTATCAAAACCGTCATTGATGGATTGAATGACAATGTGCGTGTTGTTCCGGTCGATCAATTCGTGCAGCTGGTGAAACAAAATCTGGGTCCTAAATAAACGAATATACTCGTAAGTTATTTATTATGAACATAAAAGTATTAGTTGCATCGGCAGTTGCTGCGTTCAGTTTTCTGCCGGTCATAGCTCAACAAGCGCCAGCTCCTTGCGGGTTGGTTCCGAGTGCCCGTCAACTTGAATGGTACAATCGGGAGATGATCGCCTTCTTTCATTTTGGAATCAATACATTTGAAGAATATGTGAATGAAGGAGACGGGAAGGCAAGTACGGCAATTTTCAATCCAACAGCCCTGGATTGCAGGCAGTGGATGCAGACATTAAAAGCAGCGGGGATTCCCGCTGCTATTCTGACTGCCAAGCATGCCGACGGATTTTGCTTGTGGCCTAGCAAGTACACAGATTATAGTGTGAAGAATGCAGCGTGGAAGAACGGTAAAGGAGATGTAGTCCGCGAGTTTGTCGATGCTTGTGAAGAGTATGGATTGAAGGCGGGAATCTATCTGGGACCTCATGACCGTCACGAACACCTTTCACCTTTATATACGACCGAACGTTACAAGGAATATTATGCCCACCAGCTTGGCGAACTGATGAGTGATTACGGCAAGATATGGGAAACATGGTGGGACGGTGCCGGAGCCGACGAATTGACAACGCCTGTTTATCGTCATTGGTATAAGATTGTCCGTGAGAAACAGCCGGATTGCGTTATCTTCGGTACAAAGAATTCTTATCCGTTTGCTGATGTTCGCTGGATGGGGAATGAAGCGGGAGAAGCGGGTGATCCTTGTTGGGCGACAACCGACTCAGTAGCTATTCGTGATGAAGCTCAGTATTACAAAGGTTTGAATGAAGGTATGCTGGATGGTGATGCGTATATTCCGGCGGAAACAGATGTTTCAATTCGTCCCAGCTGGTTCTATCATGCCGAAGAGGATAGCCGTGTGAAGAGTGTCCGTGAACTTTGGGATATCTACTGTACCTCCGTGGGGCGCAATAGTGTATTGCTTCTGAATTTCCCGCCCGACAGACGTGGTTTGATTCATCCGACCGATTCGCTGCACGCCGCCTTGTTAAAACAGGGGATTGATGAGACTTTCAGTTCGAACCTGTTGAGAGGAGCCAAAGTGAAAGCGACCAATGTACGGGGCGCGAAGTATGGTCCGGAGAAAATGCTGGACAGTGAGAAAAACACTTATTTTGCCGGAAAAGACGGAGAGGTAAAAGCGGATATAACTTTTACCTTGCCCAAGCTTATTGAGTTTGATTGTCTGATGATCGAAGAAGTTATCGAACTGGGACATCGGACGACGAAGTGGAGTGTGGAGTACACTGTTGATGGCAAAAACTGGATCACAATTCCGGAGGCGACGGACAAGCAGGCCATTGGTCATAAATGGATTGTACGTCTGGCACCGGTGAAAGCAAAGCAGGTACGTTTGCATATTCAGGACGGTAAAGCTTGTCCGGCTATCCATACTTTTGGCGTATATAAACAGTCACCGGTTTTCAAATCATAATATAAATTAGACTACTAAATGATGCAACGATTAAAAATCTTGGGAAGTGCATTGATTGCACTGTCGTTTTCCGCCTCTGCGGTTGTGGCGCAGCAGTTTGATCCGAAGCAAGGATATGAAATCCATACGGTCAACGGATTAGTGCTGGACAATCAGGAGAGTCTGGATACGAATACGAAAATATTTATCAGTAAGCAGGAGGCAGACAAAGAATCGCAGGTCTGGAACCTGATTCCATGCGAACAAGAGGGATGTTATACGATAACCAGTCCCTTGACTCAAATGAATGTAGATAATAGTGGTAAAGGAAAAGTAGAATGTTCCGTGATTCAATGGTCGGCAGACCCTAAAAATCCGAATCAGCAATGGAAAATAACGGCTTTGCCGAATGGAAATTACGTATTAACCAATGTCGGGACTGGCTATAACTTAGGATTTCCTGATGCCGGACTGGTCGGAGAGCCTGTCTTTCAGTTAGAACCGGAAGCTTCGAAAAGTAACCAGCAGTGGCAGATACGGAAATCGAATCTGAAAGTAGTGGCGGAAGCCTTGAAAACAACGAGTCATAATGACTGGGAAAATGAACGTATCTATGCAATCAATAAAGAAGAAGGCAGGGATACATTTATTCCTTTCGCCAATTCGGAAGAGATGAAGGCGGATCCCGCTTATACCCGTCCTTGGGAGCGTACCCGCTCTTCCCGTTATCTGCTGTTGAATGGAAACTGGAAGTTTAACTGGGTGAAACAACCTTCGGAACGTCCGGTGGATTTCTATAAAACGAGTTATGATGTCTCTGGCTGGAAAGAGATTCCTGTTCCCTCCAACTGGGAGATGCACGGATATGGTACACCTATTTATACCAATATTACTTATCCCATCCGTAACAATCCTCCTTTTATACAGGGGCAGCGTGGATATACTGTAGAGAAAGAGCCGAATGCGGTAGGATCTTATCGCCGTGAATTTGCTCTTCCTGCCGACTGGAAAGACAAAGAAGTCTTTATCCATTTCGATGGAATTTATAGTGCAGCTTATGTATGGATCAACGGTAAGAAAGTCGGTTATTCGCAAGGGTCCAGTAATGATGCAGAATTTCGTATCACTCCTTACGTCAAAGCGGGTAATAATACGGTTGCCGTGGAAGTTTACCGCTGGTGTGACGGCAGTTTCCTTGAAGATCAGGATATGTTCCGTTTAAGTGGTATTCATCGGGATGTTTATTTGGTAGCCAGTCCGAAAGTTCGTCTACGTGACATTCACCTGACTTCTCAGATCAGCGACCGTCTGGATAAAGCGGAACTGAAAGTGAAAACGGATGTGCATAATTACGGAAAGAAAGTACAGGAAGCTACCGTACGTGTCTCTTTGCTGAATACGGAAGGAAAGCCTGTGAGTTCGTTTATCATACCTACCGGTAAGATAACTGGTGGACAGGAAAACGTCTGTGAAGGTACGACTACGATTCGCGACCCTCGGTTATGGAGTGCTGAGACTCCTTCTCTGTATACCGTCCAACTGGAACTGCTTGATGCCGCAGGCAATGTGCTTGAAGCGACGAGCCAGCAATATGGCTTCCGTAAGATAGAGATCCGGAATAATAAGGTGTATATCAACAATGCATTGATCCTTTTTAAAGGAGCCAATCGGCATGACATACATCCGCAGTTTGGAAAAGCTGTTCCGGTGGAAAGTATGATAGAGGACATTCTTCTCTTTAAGCGTTTCAATCTCAACACGATTCGTACCAGTCATTATCCGAACGATCCGAAGATGTATTCGCTGTATGATTATTATGGCTTGTACGTCATGGATGAGGCCGATATTGAGTGTCACGGCAATATGTCGCTGTCAAACCGTGAAAGTTGGGAAGGAGCTTACGTCGACCGGATGGTGCGTATGGTGGAACGGGATAAGAATCATCCTTCGGTCATTTTCTGGTCAATGGGCAATGAGTCCGGTGGTGGTCGTAATTTTGAGGCTACCTATCAGGCGGCCAAAGCGATAGACGACCGTTATATCCATTATGAAGGAATGAACGATGTGGCCGATATGGATTCCCGTATGTATCCTTCGATTGAAAGTATGATCGAACAGGACGAGCAACCCCGTAACAAGCCTTATTTCCTTTGTGAATATGCTCATGCGATGGGCAACGCCATCGGTAATCTGGAAGAATACTGGGATTATATTGAGCATCATTCGAAACGTATGATCGGAGGATGTATCTGGGATTGGGTGGATCAGGGCATTAATATGCCCGGACAGCCTACCGATCATTATTATTTTGGAGGCAGCTTCGGTGATCGCCCTAACGACAATGATTTCTGTTGTAACGGGATTGTGACGGCTGACCGTCAGGTTACTCCTAAGTTGTGGGAAGTGAAGAAAGTCTACCAATATATCACATTGGAACCGAATGCTGAAAACAGTATCGGTGTTCGTAACCGCTATGCTTTCCTGAATCTGCATGATTTTAATCTGCGCTATGTGATTTTGAAAGATGGTGTGCCGGTAGCGGAAGAAGAGTTCAGCCTGCCTGATGGTAAGCCGGGAGAGCATCGTGCGGTGCAGATACCTTATTCCCGCTATTTAACTTCAGAAGGTGAATATTATTTGAACCTTGAAATAAAACTAAAGAAGGATTGCGTATGGGCAAAAGCCGGACATATCGTAGCTACGGAACAACTTTTGCTTCAAAAATCCCCGAATACCGGGCTACAGCCGGTAGCAGTTTCCGCCTCATCTAAAGAATCTCTGTTTAAGGTGGTGGAAGAGGAGAAGCGTTATTTGTTCTTCCGCCGTCCCGGTGTAGAAATCACCTTTGATAAGAAAGAAGGCAAGCTGACCGGTGTGCGTTATAATGGTGATAATATGCTTCATCTGCGTGAAGGATGGTCGCTGAATACGTTCCGTTTTATCAATAACGATGTGCGTAAGTGGCAGGATACCCAAACGGAAGTAATCAGTTTCGATTGGAAATGGTCGGAAGATAATCAGTCGGCAATTGTAACGATTCTGTTGCAGGAAACCGTCGGAGATGTGAAAGTGCCTTATACATTGATTTACCGTTTGTATGGTAATGGTGAAATAGATGTGGATGCTTCTTTTACAACGAATGATGACTTTAATCTTCCCCGTCTGTCGTTGCAGGCCTTCTTTAATCCTTCGTTGGAGCAGTTGGAATGGTATGGTCGCGGTCCGATAGAAAATTATCGTGACCGTAAGAATGCGGCGTGTTTTGGTAGATACCAGTCTGCTGTCAATGATATGAAAGAGAGTTATGCTCGTTCTCAGACGATGGGTGGGCGTTGTGATACCCGCTGGCTGACTTTGACCAATAAAGCAGGTAAAGGAATCAAGATTACTGCTGCCGATACATTTGATTTCAGTGCTTTGCACTATACGGATAAGGACTTGTTTGAAATCAAGTACCGTCATGCCTTGCCTGATATTTATCGTGCGGAGGTGGTGCTGAATCTGGATTGCATACAGCGTGGTCTGGGGAATGCCAGCTGCGGACCGGGTCCCCGTCCCGCTTATGAAATTCAGAAGAATACAGTTTATAAATATGCTTTCCGCATGTCTCCTTTTTCAAAATAAGGAAAGATTGACAGGATAACAAGGTCTTAATAGTTTGTAGAAAGAGTGAGCAGCCAAATCTTATAAAAGATGGCAACTGCTTACTCTTTTTTTGTATTTAAGGATAGATTCTGTGTTCTTTTCGTACTTTTGTAACATGGACTCTAAATTATATACCACGATGAAACAAAGAATTATATTATTCGGATTAATACTTGTAGGAACAGTAACTTTTGCACAGTCTCCCGTAGAAAAAGGCTTGAACACGATCAACCGTTCTTCTGCCGAAGCAACAATCGGTTTCCTTGCAAGTGATGAATTACAGGGACGTGAAGCCGGATTCCACGGTTCGTATGTCTCCTCTGAGTATTTAGCATCTATCTTACAATGGATGGGTATCCAACCTCTGAACGAAAGCTACTTCCAGCCTTTTGATGCTTACCGCAAAGAACGTCAGAAGAAAGGACGCCTGGAAGTTCATCCGGACTCTGTAGCGAAGCTGAAACAGGAAGTTCATCAAAAACTATCTATGAGGAATGTACTGGCTATGATTCCCGGTAAGAATACGAAGGAATATGTCATCGTAGGCGCTCACTTTGACCATTTGGGGATAGACCCGGCACTTGACGGAGATCAGATTTATAATGGAGCGGATGACAACGCTTCCGGTGTTTCGGCTGTATTGCAGATTGCCCGGGCATTTCTTGCAAGCGGACAACAACCGGAGCGAAATGTAATCTTTGCCTTTTGGGACGGAGAAGAAAAGGGATTGCTCGGTTCTAAATATTTTGTACAGACTTGCCCTTTTGTTTCGCAGATCAAGGGATATCTCAACTTTGATATGATAGGTCGCAACAATAAACCGGAACAACCGAAACA
>OMAA01000815.1_pt1 | contig 12728 bp, 10 predicted proteins | sample 1674191 | NCBI WGS metagenome assembly OMAA01 (sample SAMEA103958152, study PRJEB25191) | human gut metagenome | biome: human-associated habitat [ENVO:00009003]; feature: intestine environment [ENVO:2100002]; material: feces | place: Germany | collected 2013/2015
ATAGAATACGCACGCATTAAGGCGGAAATGAAAAGCTTCTAAATAACAAAATCCACGGAGAAAGGAAATGGTTTTACTTTTCTCCGTGGATTTTTCTGTTTAGAAGAGAATTTTCAACATCAATCAACATCGGTAGTGAGAATGTTAATAAAAATTTAATAATTTTACCCCGAAAATCAAACGAAACTATGATGATTTTTTGAACGTAAATCCTAACGCTGTGAATGCGTGACGTGATATCATACAGCCAAGCCCAAGGGACAAGTCCAAAGGCAATATAAATTATATGGAGGTCATATTATGACACAAATCAAGAACATCAACGCTATGCAGGAATTAACAGAAGTGCAGGAAGACATGGTGGACACCCACGATAAGTTTCACAATAAGAGTCTAAAAGGCAAAAAAGGATACATCACCTTTGCACGAACGAAGGAGGGAATGTTCATCTGCGGTGATGGAGAAAGCAGCGTAATCAAAGGAATCCAAGCCAGAGTTCTAGTTGGCGAAGAAGTCCTTGCAGATTGCTACTGGACTGAAAAAGAGGGGATAAATCTGTGCCCGATTACGTTTAGTACCTACACCGATGATGAAAACGATCAAATCATTGGCAGCGTTTTTATTCAGGGTGGGTCAATGAAATCGCCAGTCATTACAGATTCCTTTAAAGACATCAGACCCGATGCCGAGTACAAAATCATGGTCCATGTATGGAACAATGATTTTGGCTACCTTTGGACGAATATCAATCGACCCAATGGTTTGACACGGATCGATTACCTGATTATGAGTGGCGGTTGGGGTCAAGAAAATCCCATCCAGAATCTGATGGAACAGTGCTACTTCAAGAAAGACAATATGGAGGAAACTAGCCATGAGCAAATCTAAAATCGAGAATAGACTTAACACAATGCGCCATAAACAGGCACAACCGACAGATAGTTTAATCCTTGCAGAATCAGCTGAGGGAAAAGATTTTTCTCAAGAGCTGTCCAAAGCGCAACCTTTTGATGAAATCCCTTCTTTGACTGAGAAGCAGGTAGCGTTTGGAATGTGCAATCCACAAGCACATCTTGATGCAAAACAAGAAAAGCTTGCATTCAATAAGGAAAAAGATGCGAAAAATGTGCAAAAAGGGAAGTTGGAAGGCCGCATCCATCAGCTGGAATATGAGATCTTGCCGGAAAAATACCAACGGTATGAGGCCATCGAAGATGTTTTGAACGAGGAGTTCACGAAGGAATACCGAGAAACCATCGGCGTTCCCCGCTATCGTCAGGAGCTTGTCCGCTTGAAAAAGGCAGATGTCATCCGCAAGAACTTCGGCGACAGTTTGGCGCAGAGCACAAAGGCGATGGACGGGGCTCAGAAGAAACTGTTTGCAGCACGCAGAGAATATGCAGAACGGTTCAAACCCTGTGCATTCCAGATCGAGGTGATGGATAACACCGAATACGAGGAAGAACGGCGTACTCTGCAGGAAAGCGAGCTGCCCCGATACAAAGAAAAAATTCGGGCGGCACGGGAAAGCGCAATGGAGCAATTCCAGAACGATTTCCTTGCCAAACTGAAATCCAGCATCGACCAGGTGCAAGACCAAGTGCACAATCTGAACAAGGCCCTGCGCCAGGCACAATTTGGCACAGACAAGTACCAATTCCGTGTAGGGCCAAACCCGGATTATCTGGATTACTATAACATGATCACGGCAGATGAACTGATGGAAGGCGAATCCGGTCTATTCGCACTGCCCTTTCAGCAAAAATACGGCCCATTGATCGAAAAACTGTTCAGCCAGATCACAATGGCAGACGATACGCAGCTCAATGCCCGCAAACAGAGCGAACTGCAGGAGAATATCGTCCGCTATACAGACTTCCGGACGTATCTGAAGTTTGATTTGGAAACGACCGATCAGAACGGTTCCAAGCAGCTGCTTTCTCAAACACTGAATATGAAGTCCGGTGGCGAAACACAAACGCCATTCTATATTGCGGTGCTGGCCTCGTTTGCCCAGCTGTACCGCGTCAACGATGCTACCCGCTTTGGTAATACGGTGCGTCTGGTGGTGTTCGATGAAGCTTTCAATAAAATGGATAGTGACCGGATCACGGAGAGTGTACTCCTTCTCCGAAAGATGGGGCTGCAGGCGATCATCTGTACGCCGCCGGATAAGGTCTCGGACATTATGCCCATTGCAGACCGCACATTATTAGTGGACAAATCCGGATACCGGATGCATATCATTCCATTTGGAAAGGAGATGCAGAATGAAGGAAGCACAGGTGATCCTGAATCGTCTGCTGGATAAGTTTGAAAACAGTAAGCATCTTTCTGAACCCAACACATCCAGACGTCGGGTAATGCTGCGCATTGATAAAAGGGAGTTGCCGGAGTATCAATACGAAGATGCGGTGGTTCGGGATGCTTACAATATTGCAGCGCGGGAGCTGGAGCAGCAGGCTTTGGTGCGTCTGGAATGGGCGAGAAAGCAGAGCGTTCTCTCCTGCATTGTGCTGGATCTGGAACGGGTCGCACAGTGCTATGAATGCGCCGACAGAGTGCATCCGCAAAAAAAGGCAGAAGAGGTTGCAAACATCATCATGCAGAAGCTGGCAGACAATCCCGTTCCATGGATCGCGGCATGGAGGGATGCTGTATGTGCTCAGGTGCGGAACAGCATGAAAGTGCCGACGTATTGCAGAGAAAACGACGGTCTGCTGCAGGAGCTTTTGCTCACGTTTCAACGGTATGCGGAGCTGTCCGGCAGTGTGACGATGCGTGCATTCAGCAGCCAGTGTTTTCACGATACCAAGTATTTTGAGCGAAATGTACGGGAGCTGTTTCTTACCATTGCACGAAAATACAATACCCAACTGGCGGCGGCCTGTACAGAAGCGAAACTTGGTGAGCGGGATCAGCTTGCATTTCTGGGAATCTATGCCCGCCCGGAGCTTTACGAACTCTCGGGCGATTGCGCGATCTGCTTGAAGAAAGGAGAACTACGGCTCAGCGTAGCAGAACCTTATGGATTGGCTTTGCCCAGTACACTTGTGTCAGAGATTGTGGACATTGAACTGAAAAACATCTGCTGCATTACCTTTATCGAAAATAAAACGAACTATGATGAATATTTGCTGGCAGAAAAACAGCCGCAAGAACTTGTTGTTTATCACGGCGGCTTTCTGAGCCCGCGGAAGAAAAAACTTTTTGAAAAACTGGCTGCTGCGGCAGGGGAAACCATGCAAATTCGATTCTGGGCAGATATTGATCTGGGCGGTTTTTGTATGTTTGAAAACCTGCAAACGGTGTTCCCACAGCTTGAACCCATGCGTATGGAAGGGCGCTTTGTGGAACAGTACCACAAAAATGGCCTGAAGCGGCCGGAGCAGTATCTGAAGAAGCTGAAGGAAGAGCGGAATGCGGGAAGACATACGCTGTTTGTTGATGCAATTGATAAGATTTTGCAATATGGGGTCACAATCGAACAAGAAACATTTCTGGAGTAGAATTCGTGCGAAGATAAAAACGCTTGTTGCCCCATAAAAACGTACTATTATTCTTTCCAACGCTCTGCAATTTTGACATCCGCTCAGGCTGCAATTAAGTCTCCCCGGAAATAAAATCTGGTAGGACAAAGAAGATAAAAGCTCTTGGCTTCTGTAATGGAGGCCAAGAGCTTTTTGCATCTTGTTTTGTAAGCTGAAAGAGGGTACAATGATAGCAGAAGTACACACATCGATGAGGTGATAAGATGCTGAACATTTTTTACGGTGATATGAAGGAAGCGGTGTACAATACGGCTTCTTATTTCAAATATGATTACGAGGAAGACTGGATCGTTGACCCGATGGTCAAGGAAATGATTCAGGATGTGGATAAGTCTACCGTTATCGACAGTGGTGTAATTGACAGCCCGGTCTTGGGTAAAATTCCACCGATTGGTTTGTCTGGTGGCGTAAAGACACTGATTTTGGTAAAGTTTGAGCCGGAGAAAGTGTTCAATGTATCGACTTGTGGTGACAACTGTGCAAAGTGGCTGCTCAAAATTGCAGAGCAGGAGGATCGCACGGTGAATTTGCGTCACCTGATGGATTTTGGCAAAAAGCCGTTTACAATAAAAGTGCTGAATACGAATCAAATCGTTCACAGTATGGAAGAGCTGATTTTGTCCGCAGGTGAGTTTGTGTAAAGGGGCTGACAGAAATGAAAGGCATTCATAAAGTGGTCGTTGGCACAAAGTACCTGAAATATGAATTTGAACTGCGGCGCAACTTAACCATCATTCGCGGGGATAGCGCAACGGGTAAAACGACCCTCGTGGATATGATCCGTACCCATATGAACGATGGAGAAAGTGGGCCGGTCACTCTAAATTGTGATAAGCGCTGCTATGTGGTAGAAGGAAATCTTTGGAAGGGACAGCTCGACAACATTCAGGATAGCATTGTTTTTATCGACGAAGGAAACGAGTTTGTCAGGACCAAAGATTTTGCGCGTGCGATTCAGCAGACGGATAACTATTATGTTATCGTGACCAGAGAGGGTTTGCCAGCCTTGCCATACAGTGTGGAAGAAGTGTATGGAATCCGAACCTCTGGAAAGTATGGGACACTGAAACAGAGTTATCATTCGTTCTATCGAATTTACCCGGATAGTACGACTGAAAATATTAAACCGGAGAAGATCTTGACAGAGGACAGCAATTCGGGGTATCAATTCTTTGATGCGGTCTGTAAAGAACAGCAAATACAGTGTGATACTGCAAACGGAAAGTCCAATGTGTTTTCCTATTTGAAGGCTCATAGGGATGAAAAAATTATGGTGATTGCAGATGGTGCAGCATTTGGTCCTGAAATGGACAGGGTGTTGCAGTTGGTGCAGACAAGAGAAAATCTGACACTCTATTTGCCAGAATCTTTTGAGTGGCTGATATTATCTTCTGGGATTCTGAAAGATGCGGAGGTCGTACAGATTTTGCAGACGCCGTCTGACTACATCGATGGCAAGGACTATTTCAGCTGGGAACGTTACTTTACGGCGCTTCTGACGGAGAAAACGGCTGGAACATATCTGAATTATACCAAGAAAACGCTGAATGAGGCCTATCTGAAAGATGGCGTGAAGAATGCGATTTTGGATCAGATGGCAAAAGTAAGGTTGAGTTGAAGTGCTATTGAATGAGAAAATCAGACAGATTGGGAGAGGAAAATATAAAAATGCCGGAGTAGGATTGCTCAAAAGTTTTGAAGATAGGTTGGATTACTTCACGTCTATAGTGGAACTCGGTGTGGAAATGACTTCGGTTGAAAATGGGTGGATTTCATGAAAGAGCAGAATGGTAAATTATCAAGGGATGAATTTTTATCGTTTGTTAAGGCAGTCTTGAAGAAAAAATCGTTGGAAGAAAACAAACCGCTCTATTTTGAGTACAGATTATCTGAAAATGGTGAGAAAGAAAAATTTTTAAACCGTTTTGATGCGTTTGCTCCAGAGGGATTTTCCGAGTACCGAAATTCGGTGATTTTTGAGTTTATATACAGCCGCACACTGAAAGCAGAACAGATAAAAAAACGAATAAAGGGTGTGACTGATACCTATAGAAAAAGCTATGATGCAACAATTGTTTTCATTTTAAATACTGAGTTTCAATTTGAAGACTCCAATTCTGCAGTGTGGGACTTAAGTGTCATAAATAATTGGATTGAAGAGTATCCAACTGAATATAGCCATGCGTGTTCATTGGGAATGGAGCGTAAAACAGTTGCGAGTGACAAGGAGAACATACAGCTTTTTGAAAAGCTGTACAGCGAAGGTTTATATTTAAAAAACAATGACAGCTATACGAATGCAATACGCACCTGCATCAAAGAGCAAAATGGCTTTGCAATCGTACTGGGTGCAGGTGTTTCAAAGGAACAGGGTGCAAAAACTTGGGATGAGCTGCTGAAAGATTTTCAAAAAGAAATAGAAGAAAAGCATCTTTTGGATGATTCCAAGGCTGTTTTTGAAGAAGTTGGGGGAAGTAGCTTTACAACGGCTCAGTTATGCAAGGATATCTGGGCAAGCGAGAAAACCTTTGCTTGGCAGATTCACAAAAGCTTATATGATGCAGCAAGGGATTTGGACATGAATACCGAGCTGGGAGAAATTGCGCGATTAGCCCAAAGATGCCAAAAAGATCAAAATTTTAGAATTTTAAGTTACAATTATGATGACTTTCTTGAACAGTATTTGGCTTTTCTTGATGTAAAATGTTGCTCTATATTTACAACAAAGGTAAGATATTCAAACGGACGGGATAGTGCAGACTTTTATGGCATGAATGGACAACCAAATCAAAGTCTGCGATTGTATCATGTACATGGCTTTTTGCCGAAAGTCACAACGAGAGATCAACTGGATATGCTTCACATGAGATCGATTTGTTTGACGGAGGCCGACTATAATATGCTTTATAATCAGCCCTATAGTTGGCCGATTGCAAGTCAACTTTCCTTCTTTAGAGAAAATACATGTTTATTTATTGGGTGCAGTTTAAGTGATCCAAACATCCGAAGACTTTTGGAAATCACCGCATATAATCCACCAAAACATTATGCAATTTTTGCTATGACATATAAAAGCACAGATGCGTTGGGTTACACAACAACAAAACAACTGACATCAAAAGATCGACTTCAAATTGAAAACCATTTTTACCGTATTGGAATCAACATTCTGTGGGTAAAAGATTATAGCGAGATACCAGCATGGCTGCATGATCTGAATCAAGTGATCGTTTAAACGTAGGTATGATTGGTACTGTATTGAACCAATGAAAATATTGGAGGTATCTTTTATGCCCCAAGAAGGCGAGAATAGGCAAAAGGTGGTAAAAGTAAGCTGAAAACTCTTCAAATAACGAAATATCGTAAATCCGAACGCTCTGTAATTTTGGCACCCGCTCAGGCTGCAATCAAGAACCCCCGCAAGTAATTGCGTGAGGGCTTGAAAAAGCACAAATAACGCAATCGAACCGCCCCGGTTTCCGTAACAGGAGACCGGGGCGGTTTTTTGCGCTCACGGAGGGGCAGATGAAAAACGCAGTATGAATATATACAATATAAAAATGAATATATGCTAAAATTTCGGGAAAATACTTGCATTTTCATTAAAATGGGTGTATTATGACACCTGCCGACGAAATGCCGACAATCAACAAGAGAGGGATCGATACTATTATGTCTTTGAAGAAGAAAATTGCTGCGGCTTTCATCGCCTGTGCGATGACGCTTGCCGTGGTTCCTTCCGCCTTCGCCTGCACGGCACTCTATGTCGGCAGCGATCTCACCGAGGATGGCACCACCATGTTTGGCCGGATCGAGGATCTGGGCACCAACGATTACAACAAGCTGTTCAACATCAGCCCCGCCGGGAAGCACACCGCGGGCGAGGTGTACGAGGGCTGCTACGGCTTTACCTACACCTTCACCCACGACAGCTACCGCTACACCGCCCGCCGGGACGACAACGGTCTGGGTGTCTGCCCGGACTGCGACAGCACCCACGAGCACACCCCCTATGAGGAGGCTGGCACCAACGAGAAGGGCGTCATGGTCTCTGCCACCGAGTCTCTCTACGGCACCGACGCCGTGCTGAGCGTAGACCCCTATGTGGACAACGGCATTGAGGAAGCCGAGATCACCACGGTGCTGCTGAGCGAAGCTTCCACGGCCCGCGAGGGTGTTGCCCTGCTGACCTCCATCTACGACAACGCCGGTGCAGCCGGCGGCTCCGGCGTGTTCATTGCCGACCAGAATGAGACCTGGTTCGTGGAGAACCTGACGGGCCACACCTACCTTGCCCTGAAGCTCTCCTCCAGCGTGGTCTTCATGCAGCCCAACATCGCCGCTATGGGCAAGATCGATCTGGATGACACCGACCATGTGGTGGCCTCTGCCAACCTGATCTCCGTGGCCCAGAAGGCCGGTACCTTTGTGGGCGACGCCGCTGCCAATGTCATCGATCTGGATGCCTCCTACAACGGCGACATCGCATCGGACCGCATGGCAGCCGGCCTGAACTACCTGTACGGCACCGACACCTTTACGAAGGACAACTACAGCGAGACCGACTTTGCTATCAGCAACGTCGGCGAGAACGGTGCCATCGTCCCGGTCTACTCCAACATCCAGCTGACCAAGAAGTTCTCGGTGGAGGATTCCATCCACTTCTTTCAGACCGAGCCCATCGGCAAGACGGGCAATGTGGAGACTCATCTGTTCCAGGTGAGCGCCACCGGCGATCTGAACACCGCCATTACCGAGTGGACCGCTTTTGACGACGACGTGTACAACGCCTTCGTCCCTTACTATCCGATGCTGACCACCGACACCGCAGATGTCTACAAGGTCTCGGTCCATAAGGTCACTCGTTCCGACGAGCAGCCCACCGAGGGCGTCTGGTATCAGGATGCCAAGGGCCGCTACTATACCTACCCGGACGACTGGACCGACTCCTTCTACGGCGTGCGTGACGCCCTCTCCAACCTGCTGACCTACGGCAGCAATGGCAATCAGGTCACCGCAAAGGATCGGGCAGCAGCCAAGGCCAGCTATGCCGCGCTCCAGCAGGAGATCATGGCCGACTACGCCGATATGAAGGACGCCGTTGCCGCCGCCGACACGCTTGAGGCCAAGCAGGCTGCCGCCACCAACGCCAGCAATGCCATGAGCCAGAAGGTGTACAACACCACCCTGAAGATGTACAATAAGCTCCAGGCCAAGACGGCCGCCCGGGCATGGGTCAGCTCTCTGCTGCACTGAGGCTTTGCAGCGCCTGAGGCGTTTCCCATAAAACCGCAGCGCCCCCGGTTTCCATGACAGGAAGCCGGGGGCGTTTTGTGTATGACTGCTCCTTGCAAACGCCGCCCATTCGTTCTATATGACAAGGCAAAACTGCCGGAATTCTATTTGCAGGAAGAAAATTTGGAGAAGATCATTGCGGAGATGGGGTAAAACACACTGGAAGTTCACAAATAACGTATCATCGTTACTTCGAACGCCCTGCAATTTTGGCACCCGCTCAGGCTGCGATCAAGAACCCCCGCAAGTAATTGCGTGAGCGCTTGGAAAAGCACAAATAACGCAATCGAACCGCCCCGGTTTCCGTAACAGGAAGCCGGGGCGGTTTTTGTATCATTTGATGAATCGGAAGAATCTGCTTGTAAAGCTGAGAAAAAGGTGTAATACTTTTCCCCGCCCATGCGGGGGTTCTACATTGACAACCCTGCGCAAAAAGCAGATAATAGGCTTATCTTGAATGCAGAGCGAGGGAAAGTATATGCTGTATTTTGAAAACGATTACTGCGAGGGTGCGCATCCGGCGATCTTACAGAAGCTGGTGGAGACCAACTTTGAAAAGGTCTCCGGCTACGGCACCGATCCCTATTGCGCCAGTGCGCGGGAGAAGATCCGCGCGGCGTGCGGCGCACCGGATGCCGATGTCTGGTTCATTTCGGGCGGCACCCAGAGCAACGCCATCGTCATTGCATCGATGCTGCGCCGCTGGGAGGGTGTGCTGGCCGCATCCACCGGCCATGTGGCTGCCCACGAGGCCGGTGCCATCGAGTTCACGGGCCACAAGGTCATCGGCCTGCCGCACACCAACGGCAAGCTGGATGCCGGGACGGTTGAGGACTGGTGCAGGACCTTCTATGCCGATGGCAATGTGGACCACCTCGTGTTCCCGGGCATGGTGTACATCTCCCACCCGTCGGAGTACGGCACCCTGTACACCAAGGCAGAGCTGGAAGCGCTGTCCGCTGTCTGCCATAAGTACCACATGCCGCTGTTTATGGACGGTGCCCGTCTGGGCTATGGTCTGGCCGCCGAGGGCACCGATGTGACGCTGGCCGATGTGGCCCGCCTGACCGATGTGTTCTACATCGGCGGCACCAAGGTGGGTGCGCTCTGCGGCGAGGCAGTTGTGTTCCCCCACGGCGCACCGGCTCACTTTATGACCATGGTCAAGCAGCAGGGCGCTCTGCTGGCAAAGGGCCGTCTGCTGGGCATCCAGTTCGATGTGCTGTTCACCGATGACCTGTACCAGACCATCAGCAAAAATGCCATTGAGACCGCCGCCGTGCTCAAGAAGGGACTGGCCGAAAAGGGCTATTCGTTCTTCATGGATTCGCCCACGAATCAGGTGTTCATCGTGTTGTCCAATGAGCAGCTGGCCGCGCTGGAAGGCAAGGCCAAGTTCGGCTTCTGGGAGAAGTACGATGATACCCACACCGTTGTCCGCATTGCCACCAGCTGGGCCACCCGGATGGAAGAGGTGGAGCAGCTGCTGGAGCTGATGTAAGGGCACACCTGCCAAATGGCGGTGCGTCTCTTTGTGCAGGATGCAGATTGTATTTCCTGCGCGGATATGTTATTCTTAACTGGATAAAGGCTGCACTTTGTGTACCGTGGAAGGATGGTTTGTATTATGGGCTTTTTTGACAAGCTTTTTGGCGGCAAGGCCGCATCCGAGACGAAATTTTCCGGCCAGAAGATGACGGTCATGCTTCCCATTGACGGCAAGGTGATCCCGCTGGAGCAGCTGCCCGACGAGACTTTTGCCTCCGCGATCCTGGGCCCCGGCTGCGGCGTGGAGCCCACCGGCGACACCGTTTATGCTCCCTTTGACGGCACCGTTACGCAGGTGCCCGAAAGCCTGCACGCCGTTGGTATGATGAGCGATGACGGCATTGAGCTGCTGATCCATGTCGGCATGGACACGGTGGAGATGAAGGGACAGGGCTTTACCTCCCTGACCAAAGAAGGGGCCAAGGTCAAGGCCGGCACCCCGCTGCTGAAGGTGGATCTGGAAGCCATCCGCGCCGCAGGCCACCCCACTGCAACGGCCCTCATCGTGACCAACAGTGATGACTTGCCGGAGATCAGTGTTGCTGCAAACGGCGATGCTGCCGCTGGCACGCCGGTGTTCAAGTTCAAGAAATAAGTGAGCAGATCCCCCGGAGGCAGAGTGCTTTCGGGGGATTTTTGCGGAGAAAAGTCGTACTTATTTGCAAAAAATGCTGTATTTTGCGTGATTTTCTCTTGCATTGCAGGGAGAGTTGTGCTAGAGTAGGCAAAGTGTGAGCCAAAAACCGGTACTGTGAGAGGAAAAGGATATGGAAACAAAAAAGAAGCACGAATTATCCCTTGCAAAACGCATGGCGATCTCTCTGGTCTGCGGCCTGGTGGCCGGTCTGGCCTTTATGTTCCTGCGGGAGCATCTGAACGCCAGCGGTCAGGCACAGACCTGGACCACCATCAACAACCTGCTGTTCCAGGATATCACCGCCGAGGGCGCTGAGCGTGCCTTTGGCATCTTCTACATCATCGGCCAGCTCTTCATCAAGGCGCTGCAGCTGGTGATCATCCCCATGGTCTTTACCTCCATTTCGCTGGCCATCGGCAGCATTGCAGACACCCGCACCATGGGCCGCGTTTCCGCAAAGACCCTGTTCTGGTTCCTGCTGTGCTCCTTCCTGGCGCTGCTGCTGGCAGGCTGTGTGGGCTACGGCACCTACTCCATGGGCCTGTTCAACACCCGCATCGAGGGTCTGGCAGAAGCCAGCGGTTCCACCGGTTCCAACCCCCTGAACGTGGTGCTGAACATCATCCCCTCCAACATCATCACTGCCTTTGGCAGCAATGGCGCTGTGCTTTCCAGCGTGTTCCTGGCAGTGGCCATCGGCCTGAGCATGAACACCCTGGGCGAGAGCCGCACTGCGACCCTGCGCCGCCTGCTGGGCGAGGTCAACGATGTGGTGGTCGTGTTCCTGAACTTTATCGTCAGCAACTTTGCCCCCTTTGCGGTCTTTGTGCTGCTGACCCGTACCTTCGCCATCTACGGCATCGATTACCTGAAGCCCGCGCTGGTCTATGTGGTGGTCACGGTGGTCCTGCTGCTGGCCTTCCTGATCATTGCCTACCCGCTGGTCATTGCACTGGGTGCCAAGCTGGACCCTTTTACCTTCATCCGCAAGATCGCCAACGTGGCAGTGTTCGGCTTCTCCACCTCCTCCAGCGCCGCCACCCTGCCCCTGAACATCAAGGTGTGCGAGGAAGAGTTCGGCGTGGATGAGAGCATCGCTTCCTTCGTCCTGCCGCTGGGCATGACCATCAACATGGACGGCACCGCCATCATGCAGGTCATTGCCACCGTGTTCATTGCAGGCTGTGCCGGTTACACCGTCACCCCCGGCCAGCTGGTCGTGGTCGCCCTGCTGGCCCTGCTGGCATCTGTGGGCACCCCCGCCGCTCCCGGCGCTGGGGCTGTCATCCTGTTCACCATCCTGTCCGGCATGGGTTTCGTCAACGACGGCGCTCTGCTGGCCTACTCCCTGATCCTGGCCATCAACCGCCCCATCGAGATGCTGGTCACCTCCCTGAACGTGGTGGGTGATGCAGTTGCCAGCATCTGCGTTGCCAAGAGCGAGGGCCTGCTGAACGAGGAGACCTTCAATAAGTAACAATACGCTGTAACAGGCGCAGCAAAAACTCCCATGCACAGCATCTTCCGATGTGAGCATGGGAGTTTTTTGTGTGGTAGTATTTGTGGGGAGAGTGTGGTATACTCGGCTTGGTTCAACAACTCGGAATTTGAGAAGGTAAGTGAATGGGATACCACGATACAAGATACCATGGAGGAATATGATAATGTCGAAAGATGAGTATTTGATAACCGATACG
>OMAA01000819.1_pt1 | contig 12711 bp, 8 predicted proteins | sample 1674191 | NCBI WGS metagenome assembly OMAA01 (sample SAMEA103958152, study PRJEB25191) | human gut metagenome | biome: human-associated habitat [ENVO:00009003]; feature: intestine environment [ENVO:2100002]; material: feces | place: Germany | collected 2013/2015
TAGGTTACGGACAGATGAAACGTTCGGACCTGACGGGTTCGGTGGTATCGGTAAATGACCAGGCCATCAAGAAGTCGGTTCCGACTTCTATCGATCAGGTATTGCAAGGACGCGCTGCCGGTGTGCAGATTCAGGCAAACTCCGGTACACCGGGTGCGTCCACCTCTATCCGCATCCGTGGTATCAACTCACTGAACGCCACCAACCAGCCTATCTTCGTGATAGACGGCGTAGTGGTGGACTCTGCTACTGACGATGAAAACAGCAACCCTTTATCAAGCATCAATCCGTCGGACATCGTATCCATGGACGTACTGAAAGATGCTTCTGCGGCTGCTATCTATGGTTCTCGTGCTGCAAATGGTGTAGTTATCGTTACCACCAAAAAAGGAGTAGAAGGTTCCAAACCCACCGTCAACTTCAATTATAATGTAACCACTGATGTCCAGATCAAGAATTTCCGTATTTTATATGGTGACGAATGGCGCGAAACAGTACGCCGCTTCGCTAAAGAAACCTTGGTATATGATCCGTCCAACCAATATGCATTAGAAATTCTTGAGCCTAATTCCACTGCATTAGGTAGTGCTAATACCAACTGGTTTGACGAAGTGAAACAAACTGCCATCCGCCATAATGCCGACTTGACTGTAAGCGGAGGCAGTAAAGTATCCAAATACCTTATTTCATTATCAGTATTCGATCAGCAAGGTATGGTCAAAGGAGGTGACCTGAGCCGGTATAACGCACGTGTGTCTACAGAAATGAATGTGCTGCCTATCCTCCGTTTTGGTATTAATGCCAATATGAGCTATACAGACCAAGATAATGCAAACACTTCACTATTTAGTGCACAAGGTTTCCGTCCTGACCTTCCTATATACAATGACAATGGTGAATTTGATTTATCAAGTGGCAGTGCCAATCCGGTAGCTAACACCTATAAGAAGAACCATAATAATATTTACCGTATCATGGGAACCGTATATGGAGAAGTTGATATCTGGAAAGGATTCCGCTTCCGTTCCAGCTTATCAGGTAATTTACAATTTACTGAAAACAATTCATTTAGTCCAAGTTTTCTAAGTACTAGAAATGAAGCCAGTGGGTCAGAATATCATTATAAATATTCAAAAACCGTATTCGACAATACATTGAATTATAACTATGAGTTCAACAAGAACCATGTACTGGATGCCGTAGCCGGTGTCTCCTTTGAACGCGGCATCAGCCGTAGCACCACCATGAACGGCCAAACTTATCCGGATAATGACATCTACACCAATCTGGGAAGTGCTGCAAGCATCTCATCTTGGGGCAACGGATATAATGCAAGTGGTCTGTTCTCTTCATTTGCCCGTATCAATTATAAATTAATGGAGCGTTACCTGTTCACTTTTACAGGACGTTATGATGGTTCATCCATGTTTGGTTCGAACAACCGTTATGGTTTCTTCCCTTCAGGAGCCATTGCATGGCGTATCTCTCAGGAAAAATTCATGAAAAACCTGACATTCATTAATGATTTGAAATTACGTGCCAGTGTAGGTACTACCGGTACCCAAAACTTAACCAGCTTCTCTAATCGTGATTTATACGAAGCAACCAGCTATAACAATCTATCAGCCATTATACACAAACAAGTGGGTAACCGCGACATCCGCTGGGAAAAATCGACCCAATATGATTTAGGTCTTGATTTCGCATTGTTCGATTACCGACTGACCGGTTCTATCTCCGGCTATATCAAAGATACCAAAGACTTGATCTGGTCATTTGATTTCCCGCCCAGTGCAACCGGTGGCTCTATGCAGATGAACCGTAATATCGGAGCATTGACCAACCGCGGTATTGAAATAAACCTGGTAGGCCGTGTATTATCTACTAAAGACTGGAACTTGGACCTGACCTTGAATATGTCACATAACAAGAATAAAGTCACCAAACTGGTTGAAGAAGGTAGAGCACAATCAGCTATGGATGTAGTAGTTCAAGGCAGCTATGCCGACCAAGTATTGGCTGTAGGCTATCCAATGGGAGCTTTCCATGGTTATGAATATGCCGGGATCATACAAGATCAAACCAGAATAGATGAATTGAATGCCTATGCTAAATCAAAGGGACAAAGTTATTACGATGGTAACTCATTAAAACCGGGACATTTGGAAATTAAGGATTTAAATGGAGATGGAATCATCAACTACAATGACCGTGTTATTATCGGTAATCCTGATCCGGATCTGTTCGGCGGTCTGACTGCCAATTTATCTTATAAACAATTCAGCCTGTTCGCCAACTTCGGATATCAGATCGGTGGTTTGAAGATTTATAACAAAACATTGCAGAATCTACCCGGACAATTAACCGGTTTGATTGACTATGGATTGAATGACAGATGGTCTGACACCAACAAAGATGCCAAATACCCGGCCTTGTATATAGGTGACGGTGTACCTAGACTAACCGATCATGAATTGTTTAATGCCTCCTTCTTCCGTTTGCAGGAAGTGCGTCTGACTTATAATTTACCTTTAAACAAAGTAATTAAAGGGCAAATATTTATCTCAGCTACCAATTTGTTCACTATCACCTCTTATCCGGGAACAGACCCTGCTACTGTAAACAGTAACAGCAACTATGGCGGTAACTATGAAACCTCCACTTATCCGGGTTTCCGTTCCTTCTCGGCAGGTTTAAAAATTAACTTATAATCATTTAAATGTATAATCGAATGAAAAAATATATATTCTTAGCTTTACTTACAATGGGCGTTTCCTCGTGCCAGTTGGTAGATGTCTTAGACCAAAAGCCCGAATTCGAAGCAGATTTAGACGGCGCCATCACAACACCCGCTGCTGTAGAGTTAGCTTTAAACGGAATCTATTACTCCTTGCCCGGGAATGGGTTCAATGTCATATTTCCTACAGTCAGCGGCTCATTCAAAGCCGGAACCATGTGGCGTCAAGAAATTGTAAGTGCCGGTAATGCCGTTTACTACTCCGAACGAATGTTGCCTACCCTATCATTCAGTGATGCAACAGAATGGGATGCAGATTACGCTGTGATCAAAAACGCCAACTTCCTGGAAACAGCCTGTAACCGTATGAGTGACGGAGAGTTCTCCGGAAACCGTAGAGCCGAAGTGTTAGGTGAAATAGCCTATTTACGCGCTTTGGCCTACTTCAATATCTTGGTTCGTTACTGCGAATTTTGGGATATGAATAGTGAATACGGAGTTGTCATGCGTAATGAAGCTCCATCCGTATCCAATGCTTTAAAGGCGCGTAGCTCCGTAGCCGATTCTTATCAATATATTCTGGATCAACTGGAAATAGCTATTGAAAAAGCTCCTGATTGGAAAAAGCTTTCACAAGCTTCTAAAGAAGCAGCCAAGGCATTAAAGGCAAGAGTATTGCTGTATGCAGGAAAATACACAGAAGCGGTAGCAGCAGTTAATGATGCAATTGATACAAATTCTCCATTGCCGGAAGCAAACTACGGTGACGTTTTTGATAAGTTTTCAACAACCAAAGAGATTCTGTTCGCTCGTGTATTCGACCAAAAAGATGCAACCAACACTTCCACCCGCCAGCAATGTTATGGTAACAGCCCCACGAAGAAACAAGGCTATTGGGGGCCCACCAATGAGTATGTGGAACTGGTGGGAGATGATCCTCGCGCCGATGCCATCTTCTCTAAAGTAGACAGCCTGATGGACAGCCGCAGTTCTGCGGTAGCCTACAACCTGAAATCGGTAAAGAAGCTGCTGAATGATGCCAATGACATGCCTGTCATCTTCAGCCGTGTTTCTGAACTTTATCTGATAAAAGCCGAAGCCTTGTATCGTTCGGGAGCCTCTATATCCGAAGCCTACGCACCGATCCGTAAACTACGCGAAAGAGCAGGAGCCGAAATAATTCTTCCAGCCAATAACGAAGAACTGGAAACCGCCATATTCAACGAATGGATGCTGGAATTGTCTTTCGAGAACTGGCATGAATGGTTTGCCATGATCCGTTTTGCAGGATACGCAGAGAAACCCGATTTCACCCGTCTGCTTGCTTTGAACAAGACGTTAAGAGAAGCTTTGGAAAAAGAATATGAGAAATCGGAAGCACAAGGAGACAATTATTACCAACGCATCATAGACCGCCGTATTGATGCCATTCCGTCGTCAGAAATCAGTTCTAATCTGGAATGTAAACAAAACCCTGGTTATTAACATATTAAATTCAAAGACATGAAAAAATATATCTTACTCATTTTCGCATGTATCTATGCGATTCACTTAAGTGCCCAGAATGCAGGAATCAATTTCCTGCACGGCACTACTTGGGCAGAAGCCGTAGCCAAGGCCAAAGCAGAAAATAAACTGATATTCATTGATTTCTATACCCAATGGTGCGGACCTTGCCTGAATATGGCACAAACCGTATTCTCATTGCCTACAGTGGGTTACTACTATAACCAAACTTTCATCAACCTCAAAATTGATGCTGAAGAAGGTGAAGGAATTACATTAGCCAAGAAATACGGTGTACGCAGTTATCCCACCTATGCATTCATAGATCCTGCCACCGAAGAAATCGTTCATCGCAGCAGCAGCCGTCAGACTCCCGAACAGTTTATTCAGACAGGAAAAGATGCAAACATTCCTACCAAACGCTCTTTTTACCTGCAAGAGCAATATACCAAGGGGAACAGAGAACGTGCATTCTTGATTGATTACATCAATTATCACTATTCAGTCTATGCACGCAATAACGTACAAGCCGCTTTTGATGAATTAATAAAAGGAGGTGCCAAACTGACTGATCCGAATGTATGGGAAGTATATGTAAACACCATCAATGGCATGAACCCGTACCTGAAGCAAGTATCAGACAATTATGCGGATTTCTGCCAGCGTTTCGGCAAAAAAGCTGTTGACGCTAAATTGGCAAAAGAAACTTCATACGGCGAATTGGCGGAAATTGAAGCCTTATGCAACTATGAAGGAAAAGATTTCAATCTGAAAATGATCCGTATCAATAATGATATCCGGGAACAAAAGTATGAAGCGGCAGCTACCCAGATTGATGCGATGATTGCAGACACCACAGTCAATCAGCAAGAGTTAATCAGTAGACTGAAATTTATCGCCCGTTTGGGATACAAAGCAGAGGAACTTCCCGAATTCTGGTTCAACAAATGTGTAGGCTATCTGCAATACATTGCTTATAACCAAACAGACAGAGATGATGCTTTCATCCATCAGGAATATGCAGCCGCCTTGGAAATGGTACTTCGCAAACTGAACGGCAAAGCCCCCATCCCTGCCTGCCTCAGCACAGAACCCGCATACGGAAAGAAAGTCTATAACATGCGTCCCGATGCATTGAAAATGAAACCTAAAAGAAAAAAATAAGATGAGAACTCTAAAATCCATCATGGTACTTGGCCTTGCGCTGAGTACCTTTACCGCTACAGAAGCTGCAAAGCTCACTTTTAAGGTCACCAATCCCAATGAGAAGGTCAAAGTTATATTGACTTTCAGCCAAAGTGGCGAACAAAAAGAAGTGGCGATTGATGCCGCTGGAAACGGCAACATAGAAATCACAGGATTCACTCCGCAATATGTAACCATGCAATACACACGCGGACGCCGTACCCTTTATTTGGACCCTAATCAAGACCTTACTTTGTCATTCGACAGTGATAACATGTGGAGAAACACAACCTTTGAAGGAGCAGGTGCCGCTATCAACACCTATCTGGGAAGCAAAGAGCTCCAATCACTCGGTATGCCCGATATGAAAATGCAAGAGGCCGCCCTCATACACAAAGGGGACAGCCTGTACGCAGCCAATTGCCAAGTATTGGAAGCCGCAAAACTTCCAGCCGATTTCACTACACAGGAAAAAATACGTTTGCAATTCTATACGTATTATTATTTCTCCAAATACGCTTTGTATCATCCTCATTTTGGAAAGGATGACAACTATATTCCTTCCAAAGCATATTATGAAAAACTGGAAGCTATTACTCCGATCAATGCCAGTTTATTAGCTCTAAAAGAATATAAGGCTTTTCTTCCCGATGCTATCAGTGCCTTTAGTAATAAAGGAAAAACAGTTGCATCAAGTTCTACAGAACAAAGTGTAAACTACGTAGATGCAACCATACAGGATGAAAAGGTTGCAGAATTTCTGATTGACCAATTTGTTTATAACTTTGTAGACAATAACGGGCTGGATGAAGCAGACGGGCTGATTGTCCTATTCCGCAAACATGTGAAGGATGCAAAGTCCATAGAAAAATTCAACGCACTTTGTACCAAGTGGGAAAAATTAAGATCAGGCAATCCCTCAGCAGCTAGCTTCTCCTATCCGGATATAAATGGAAAGACGGTTTCAATGACTGACTTGAAAGGAAAATATATCTATATTGACGTGTGGGCTACCTGGTGTGGCCCTTGCCGTGGAGAACTTCCTGCGTTAAAGGAATTGGAAGAGAAATATGCAGGAAAGGATATTCATTTTGTCAGCCTGTCATGCGACAAGAACAAAAAGGCATGGGAGAACATGGTAACAAAGGATCAACTAAAAGGGATCCAGTTACACATGGGAACAGACAGGACCTTTATGGATGCTTACCTCATCAACGGCATTCCCCGTTTTATCCTGCTGGATCGGGATGGCAAAATCATCTCTGCCAATATGACCCGTCCGTCAGATCCCAAGACAGCAGAGAAGTTCAATGAACTGTTAGGACTATAAAACTCTCTCTTATATTAAACATTAATCTAACGATAGGCTTTCTTCGTGAGGAGAGGGCCTATTCTATTTGTTTTAGCCAGGAGAACGATACAGAAAGAGAATAAAAGACACGAACTATACAGATCTTACAGTATTGTCTAAAACACCTGTAATTTCCGTATAATTCGTGTCCGAATAATTTAAATACAATGTATTTTATTGTAGGAATGAAATCAGCACACCGGCAGCCACGGCAGAACCGATAACTCCTGAAATGTTACTTGCCATACAATATTGAAGCACATGATTTTTGGGGTCATACTTCAAAGCAATTTCATTAGCCACACGGCTGGCCATGGGCACAGCACTCAAACCTGTAGCACCAATCAGTGGATTGATTTTCTTTTTGGTGAAAAGATTCATCAACTTCACAAACAAGATACCACCGGAAATAGACAAGGCAAACGCCAAGAAACCACCTATCACAATACCGATAGTAGTCCAATTCAAAAATGCCTCCGTAGTCATTGTCGCACCGACTGACAACCCCAAGAAGATAGTTGCCGCATTCATGATACTATTTGAAGCTGCATCAAACAAACGTGAAGTATCACTACCTATTTCCTTAATCAAGTTACCAAACATCAACATACCAATCAAAGGCACTGCACTTGGCACAAACAGAGCGACCACCGTAGTCACTACAATCGGAAATACAATCTTCAGCACACGAAGATTCTTGATTTCTACCGAAGAAGGATATTTCTTTTCCTGTTCCTTCATATTGATACTCAATTCTTTCTTCGTACACCAGATTTTCACAACCAACGGAATGATAACGGGTACCAGAGCCATATACGAATAAGCGGCAATAGCAATCGGCCCTAGCAAATGGGGAGCCAGTTTAATAGTGGTAAAGATAGCGGTAGGACCGTCTGCTCCACCAATAATACCCAATGAAGCCGCCTCTTTCGGAGTGAACCCCATCAAGATAGCTACCAACAATACTGTGAAAATACCCAACTGTGCAGCTGCTCCGAAAATAGAAAGCCGCAGATTACGCAACATCGGACCAAAGTCTGTCAAAGCACCTACCCCCATAAAAATGATAGGCGGAAGAAAACCGGTCTTAATCAACATGTAGTAGATAAAGTTCATCAGGCCCAAGTCGTGCGCAATTTCGTGCAACGGCATTTCCCAGATGTTCTTCAGTGCTCCATTCACCATTACCATGCCATTCTCATCGGCCTGGACAACCCCCATCTCACCACCGGGAAAGTTAGCCAGCAACACTCCGAAAGCTATCGGAATCAGCAGCAGCGGTTCGTACTTTTTCTTGATCCCCAAGTAAAGTAAGATGAACGCAATGGCATACATTATCAAGAATTGCGGTTCAGCAATAATATTGCTGAAAGCAGTCATATCATAAAGTCTTTCAAATATATCTTCCATTATACTATTTTCATTAATACGTCATCCTCTGAAACCGTGTCACCCGAATTAGCGCAAATAGCAGTTATAGTACCGTCATATTCCGCACGAATCGCATTATAGGTCTTCATTGCTTCGACGTAACAAATCACATCACCTTTATTAACCTTTTCACCCACCTTCTTCGGGGTTTCCTGAGCATTCTTTACCAAGAAGAATTTACCTTCCAACGGAGAAAGCACATCTTTCCCTTCACCTACCGGAGCAGGAGCAGTTTGTGCAGGAACTGCACCCGAAGCAGCTGTCAGCGTAGCAGGATCTACAGCACCATATGCCACTGTAACGCGATAAGGTTGCCCGTTCACATCCACCGTCAATACCTTGGTCTTGTTTTCAGCTTCGACAGGAGTAGTGGCATTCGCCTTCTCCTCACGACGTTTCTTCACATCTGCCAAGAAGTCTTCTTTTGCCTTCCCGCTCTTATAAGCTTCATACTGGGCCGGATGCATGGCATACTCAAACAGTTCTTCGTCATCCTGTCCTTTATCCCATTGTTTTTCAAGCATCATCTTACGATATTTTTCCAACTGGTCGGGATAATTGTCCTGAGGATTGCCATCAAAGAACTTGCGGCCTTCACGTTCTGCCTTTTCAATAATTTCAGGGGCCAGTTTACCCGGTAAACGTCCTGCTTTACCCAAAATCATATCCCAAATATCATCGGCAATCATTCCCCAACGTTCCTTACCTTTCTCCATAGCCATTACATTCATCATGGCAAGGTTCTTCACATACTGGCTGAACGGAGTAACCAAAGGAGGATAACCCACACGCGGCCATACGTAAGCAACTTCATTGAACAACTTGATCAACAATTCATCCTGAGTCATAAACGGCAGGTTACGTTTTGCCTTGTACTTGTTGATAGATTCCAGATTCGTTTCAAGATCGGCCATCAAACTTCCCATCATGCCGCCCGGCAATCCCGGAGCAATCAGTAAAGAATTCATCAGACGGTTTTTGGGACTGATATATAAACCAAGGAAATCATCCATAAACTCCTGAATCATAGAACGCACTTTCATATACGCTTCCATATTAATTTCGGGCACTTTAAATCCGGCATCTTTCAACATAGCTTGCACACTAATCAAATCAGCATGGCCGGTTCCCCATGACAATGGTTCCATACCTACATCAATATAGTCGCAACCAGCCTGGCATACTTCCAAAATAGAAGCCATATTGAATCCGGGCCCCGCATGAGAGTGATACTGTATAGGAATATTTTTAATCTTCTTGATTCCGGCAACAATCTTTCCCAATGAAACGGGACGTCCGATGCCGGCCATATCTTTAATACAGATTTCATCGGCTCCGGCTTCTATAAGCTGCTTGGCCATATTCACATAATATTCCACAGTATGTACCGGAGAGAAAGTGATACAGAGCGAACATTGTGAAATCATTCCGGCTTCGTGAGCATAGCCGATAGAAGGGATAATATTGCGGACATCATTCAATCCGCAGAAAGTACGGGTAATATCTGTTCCTTGCGCATGTTTAACCTTATAGAATAATTTACGGACATCTGCCGGAACGGGACTCATACGGAGACCGTTCAACGCACGGTCCAGCATATGGGTCTGGATGCCTGCTTCGTGGAAGGGTTTCGTCCACTCGCGCACAGCTCTATTCGGATTTTCACCAAACAATAAATTTACCTGTTCAAAACCACCACCATTTGTTTCCACACGGGCGAAACAGCCCATTTCAATAATAGCCGGGGCAACCTTAACCAACTGGTCTACACGAGGCACGTACTTACCTGCACTCTGCCACATATCGCGAAAGACCAGACTAAATTTTACTTCTCTTTCCATTTTTGATAAATGTGTTTTTCTTTTTTTGGATTATAACTTCTCAATCTTTATCACCTGACCTTTACCTGCTGTCAAAATCTCAACTGCCGCCTTAATAGCATCCATAGCACCAGTATCTGCCGTAGGTGCTACAGCAGGTGCTTTTTTAGGAGCTTCTTCGGGAGCCACTTTGTTGACAACAGTAATAAGGTACTTGCTTAGATAGATAACGATGAGGAGAATGACAAAGACAGTCGCCATACCGACCACCATCAACATCAATCCAACTCCTATGTTCTCCATAAATTTTAGTGTTATTAATAGTACTTACTACACTCATAGGTTATTCAAAGCCTAAAAAGCGCTCAAATTTAGGCATTTCGGCTTTACTTCTATCATAAACGGAATAAAAAATATGCAAAATTATCAGAAAATAAGAAGAGTCTAAAGAAATGTGCTTAAAATCCGGAACAGTCATCAGGCCAAGAGATTAATAGTACCTTCGTCCACTGTAAAAGGAAATTAAATCTGCCTGCCCGATGGCACTCCGAAAGGTGTTTTTGTGATTTTTTAAAGAAGGATTTCATTTAATGGTTTCCGCTTCTTTTCTGTGGGTTCATCCTCCGCATAACCGACCGGAATCAAAACGGCCGGTTCCAAATTTTCCGGCAGTCCCAAAACCTCACTGCATTGCGGAGCATCAAAATTACAAACCCAACAAGTACCCAGTCCTTGTTCGGCAGCAGCCAGACAAAGATGTTCTACTGCAATAGCAATATCAATATCAGCATGATCCTTATTATCGGCACGGCGATGCCAAGACTCATTATGATCCACACAAGCCACTATGATACAAGGAGCCGTAGCAAGCCATTCCCGTTTATAACATGAATACAACGTTTTCAGTACGGCCTCATCTGTAACAATACGGAAACGCCATGGTTGAAAATTAACTGCAGATGGTGCAAAACGTACACATTCCATGATATAATCCAACTTTTCAGCCTCAATAGGACGATTGGCATATTTGCGTGCAGAATAGCGCGCCTTCACTAATTCTAGAAAGTTCATAAGCATTATTATTAGTTTGCATACAAAAATAGTAACTTTGCACCGATAAAAGAAGTACAAATATGAAGAAACTTGTAATATTCGACCTGGACGGCACATTACTGAACACTATTGCCGACCTAGCTGCCGCCACCAACCAAGCCTTACAGTATTATGGCTATCCTACACATGAAATGGAAGCATACCGTTTTTTTGTAGGAAACGGAATCAATAAATTATTTGAGCGTGCTCTGCCTGAAGGGGAACGTACGGAAGAGAATGTATTAAAGATACGTTCACAATTCATCCCCTATTATGATGAGCACAATGCCGATTTAAGCCGCCCTTATCCCGGTATCTCCGAATTATTAAAAACACTGCAACAGCAAGGGATCATGATAGCGGTCGCCTCCAATAAATACCAAGCAGCTACCCGAAAGTTAATAGCACACTATTTTCCAGAAATAAACTTTGTGGAAGTACTGGGACAACGCGAAGGTATCCCCGCAAAACCCGATCCATCCATCATAAACGAAATCATGACAAAAGCAGGAGTCAAACAGGAAGATATACTTTATGTAGGTGATTCTAATGTAGATATGCAAACAGCGCATCATGCCGGAGTAACAGCTATAGGTGTGGCATGGGGATTCCGGCCGCGCACAGAATTGGAAGCCTTACATCCGGCACATATCATAGAAAAAGCAGAAGAATTACTTCCGCTTCTCCTTTCATGATTATTTTCATTAAATAGATAATTCATCAAGCACCTTGATAAGCGATTTATCAAGGGGCTTGTCTTTTTTAATTGCCTCAGAAAAAGGTACATATACCACCTCATCGTTATGAATGCCAATCATCACGTTGCGCTGCCCTTCCAATATGGCATCAATAGCTCCCGCCCCCAGACGGCTGGCAAGAATACGGTCATAAGCACTAGGCGAACCTCCACGTTGCAAATGCCCTAAAATGGTAACACGCACATCATATTGAGGATATTCTTTCTTGACACGCTCTGCATAATGCATGGCACCTCCGTCTTTCGGACTCTCGGAAACAATAACAATACTGCTATTCTTTGTCTTACGAAAACCGCGCCCGATAAATTTCTCCAATTGATCCACATCCGTACGATCTTCAGGAATAATCGCTGCCTCAGCACCAGAAGCAATGGCACTGTTTTGAGCCAGAAAACCGGCATCACGTCCCATCACTTCCACAAAGAATATACGGTCGTGAGAGGTTGCCGTATCACGGATTTTATCCACACATTCCACAATCGTATTTAAAGCCGTATCGTAACCTATGGTAAAGTCAGTACCATAAAGATCATTATCTATTGTACCAGGTAACCCGATACAAGGCACATCATATTCTTCCGCAAAAATCCGGGCTCCTGTAATAGAACCATTTCCACCTATAATCACCAAAGCATCAATTCCTTCTCGCTGCATAGTATCGTATGCTTTCTTGCGTCCTTCTACTGTTTGGAATTCAGCAGAACGGGCTGTCTTCAACATCGTTCCTCCACGTTGAATAACACTGCTCACATCCTGGGTGGTCAGTTCCTTCACTTCTCCATTAATCAGCCCTTCATATCCTCTATAAATACCCTTCACTTTAAATCCGTT
>OMAA01000822.1_pt1 | contig 12673 bp, 9 predicted proteins | sample 1674191 | NCBI WGS metagenome assembly OMAA01 (sample SAMEA103958152, study PRJEB25191) | human gut metagenome | biome: human-associated habitat [ENVO:00009003]; feature: intestine environment [ENVO:2100002]; material: feces | place: Germany | collected 2013/2015
TACCAGACGGTAGCGGACGAGTGGAGCACCGGGATTGCACCGCCGATCTGTTTGCCTCCGGTGTGAAGCGTTTTGTCTGCGGCATCGGAAAAAAGGTGCTGCTGGCGAACAACATCGGTCTTCTTTGGGAAATTGCAAGTGCGCAGACTTCTCCTACGGTGCTGACAGCATGGCTTGGTGTGATTGCCTATGGGTTCCAGCTCTATTTCGACTTCTCGGGCTATTCCGATATGGCGATTGGTCTTGGGCGGATGCTGGGCTTTCGGTTCCTTGAAAACTTCAACTACCCGTTCCTTGCCGACAGCATCACCGACTTCTGGCGGCGCTGGCATATCTCCATGGGAACATGGTTCCGGGATTATGTGTATATCCCACTGGGTGGTAACCGAGGCGGACTTGCAAAGCAGCTGCGCAACATTGCCATCGTCTGGCTGCTGACGGGCTTCTGGCACGGGGCAAGCTGGAACTTCGTGCTCTGGGGCGTGTATTTCGGCGTGCTGCTGGTGCTGGAAAAGCTGTTTTTGCTGCGGTTTCTCAAAAAACTGCCTGCCGTGCTGCGGCACATTTACGCGCTGACGTTGGTCACGATCAGCTGGACGCTCTTTGCGTTCACGGATATCGCAAAGGGTCTTGCGTGGCTGACAGCGATGTTTTCCGGCACGTTGTTCGACAGCGGCAGCTTATATCTGCTTTTGACATATGGAACGATGCTGGCGATTTGTGCGCTGGCTGCCACGCCCCTTGGCAAACGCTTCTATGAAAAGCTGAATATGCGTCTGGGGCAGCGGGCACTGACCGTGATGGACTGCGGTGGTCTGCTCTGTGTGCTGATTGCGTCAATAGCATATCTCGTGAGCGGCAGTTATAACCCATTTTTGTACTTCCGATTCTGAGGTGAGAAAATGCGAAATAAAATCATAACCGCTTTTTTCTGCCTGCTGCTGGCAGTAGCCGCACTGGCGGGGCTGATCATGCCGGATCGGTATTACTCGGAACGGGAAAAACGCACCTTGACGCAAAAACCGCAATTTACGATTGCCGACTTTATTTCTGGCAGGTTTAGTGATAATTTGGAAAGCTACCTCACCGACCAAGATCCCCTGCGGGATGGCTGGGTCACGATGAAAACCTATCTGGATCTGGCTGTTGGCAAAAAGGAAAGCGGCGGCGTCTATATCTGCAAAGACAAGTATTTGATGGACAAGTTTATATCTTATAGTAAAAAGCAGCTTGCCGCCAACGCAGCCTCCCTTGCTGATTTACAGGAAAAGCTGGCGGCAGAGGGCATTTCTATGCAGACCATCCTTGTCCCGATGGCGGCGCAGGTGCTGACGGATAAGCTCCCTGCCTATGCGCCCGTGGCGGACTACGCCGCTATTTTGCAGGTGCTGACCGATTCGGGTGTTGACACAACAGATGTGTTTTCTGTCCTCGCCGCTCACAGCAGTGAGAACATCTACTACCGCACCGACCACCACTGGACGAGCCTTGGCGCTTACTATGCCTACTGCGCATGGCGCGGCATCGAGCCGAACGCGGATGAGTGGACGCAGGAAGTTCTCTGCGATAATTTCCACGGTACGACTTGGAATAAAGTTCCGCTGCCCTCCGTCCCCGCCGAGGAGATCACCGCATGGTACAAACACGCAAACCGCCATGTTGCCTATAACGACGGTCAATATGAGACGGACAGCATCTATGAGCGACAGTATCTTAGCGGCAATGACCAGTATGCGGTGTTTTTGAACTCCAATCAGGCGCAGACCGTCATTTCCGGCAGCGGACAAAGCGGCAAGCTTCTGCTCATCAAAGACTCCTATGGCAACACCTTTTCCCAATTTCCTGTGGAAGACTATGCGGAAGTCCATGTGCTTGACCTCCGCTTTTTTAAGGGCAATGTGGTGGAATACGCCAAGGAAAACAGCATTACCGATGCACTGGTGCTCTACGGCACACAGAATTTTGTGTCCGACACCGCGCTCAGCGCCGCCGTATCTGCGATAAAGGGGTGATGCCGATGCAGTAAGAAAAACCCGCTTTTTTCACAACCAACCATATATGCACCGGGAACGTTCGACGCACCCGGTGCATTTTTATGCAATGCCCCATCACGCCATTGTTTGCGCTCCTTCCTGTGCCTGCTCATGGTCGTCCTGCTTTTCCGTAAATGGCTTCGATCAAGCGGAGATTCAGGCGATTGCTTTGGAGTTAAAGGAGTCCATCAAGCAGTTTTCAGAGACAAGGAAACAGGTCGAGAAGTTTTTTGAATGTGTGCTGGACGTGGATTCCGCTGGCCGCGAGCCGCAGAAACCGAAACAGGAGGCAGCAGCCATGAAGAATCGTAATATTCCGACCCGTATGGCTGCGCTTTTGCTGGCAGCGGCGCTTCTGTTGTCCCTTTGCCCGGCAGCTTTTGCGGCGGAAACGGAACCGGAAGCCGAAATCGAACCGGCAGCCGCGGCCGAAACCGAAACGGAACCGAAAGAGATCATCTCGGTCAGAACCTCGGACGATCTGGCGGCGCTGGCAAGTGCCTGCACGCTCGATACGTGGTCGGTGGATAAAACCGTTGAGCTGGATGCCGACATTTCACTGGAGGGGACCGACTTCTCCCCCCATCCCCAGCTTCAGCGGGACCTTCCGCGGCAACGGCCATTCCATCCGCGGTCTTGCTATCGGCGGAAAGCGCTCGACTGCCGGGCTGTTCCTCAAAATTGGCGAGACGGGAGAGATCTATGACCTGACCGTTTCCGGCAATATCCAGTCCGGCGGCGACTGTGAGGCGGTCGGCGGCATTGTCGGCTCCGGGCTCGAGCGCGGGGCGGAGGACACGTCCAGCACTGTCACCGGCTGCTGCAGCATGGTCAGAATCACGGACTGCGAGCAGTATTCCGGCGCGATCGCGGGCCGCAACGCGGGCGAGTTCCTGGAAAATCCCTTCGTCTCCGATACGCTCGCGGGCATCGACGGTCAGAGCTACGGCGGGAAAGCGGAGCCGATCGGCTATGACGCGCTTTTGGAAACGGAACATCTGCCGGACGAATTCCGGACGCTCACGCTGCGTTTTGAGGCGGACGATGCCGTCCTGACGCAGGAGACGTTCTCCTACGGCGACAGCTTTGACGAGAGCGTGTATCCGGAGCTGCCGCAGAAGGACGGATATTACGCGCAGTGGGATAAAACGGAGCTGGAGGATCTGCGGTTCGATACCGTTGTTTCGGCTGTCTATACGCCCTACACGACCGCCGTTTCTGCTGGCGTGCGCCGGGACAACGGGCAGGATGTGTTTCTGATAGAGAGCGATTATGACGACGCGGCGCAGTTTTCCGCACAGGCGCTGGCAAAGAGCACGGAGGACTTCGCCCCGATCTCCAGAGGGTTTACGAGCGCGATCTCGCATTACCTGAAAAGCGTTTCATGGTACCGCCTGCCGTTCACGCCCATCAACCGGGACGTCGAGGAGCAGTGGCGCCTCACGCACCCGCAGGACGGCAGCCAGACGCACACGGTCCATTACACACCGCCCGAAAATGAAATTGAAAACGTCCGCATCTACACCCGGCAGAACGGAAGCTGGGAACAAGCGGACTGCGAAAGCTTCGGGGACGCTCTTACCTTTGCGGTTTCCGGTACAGAGTCCGATGTTGCGGCCGTCACGGTCCTGCCGGTCTGGTGGGCCTGGCTGGCACTGGCGGTCATCCTGCTTGCGATCCTGATCCTGCTCCTCCTGTTCGTGCGGAAGCTCATCCGGAAAAAGCGCACCGGAACGCCCACCGCGCAGGCAGCCGCGCCGGAAACCGGGACGGATGAAGCCCCCGATGCATCGTCCGCGCCCGCGCCCGCGAAAAAGCGCCGCTGGATCTGGCCCGTCATTCTTCTGGCTGTTTTGGCCCTTGCCGCTGCGTACTTCATTTTCTGCGGCGGCGACAGTCTCAAGGCGTATCACGCGCTGGAAACGCTGACGAGCAGCGAGAAGCTCTCCATGGACGTCACCGTGGATGCCGCGCTCGACGCTGACACCACGCACACCGAGGCGACATTACAGAGAAAAACGGTGGACGGCCACCAGATCTCCTATGTGCAGATCGAGGGCGTTCCGCTCTACTACACGGACGGGGCCGTGATCCCGGAAAACGGAAAAGCATATCAGATCCATGAGAGCTTCCCGGACTACGCCGCACTGCTGCAGAAGATCGTCCCGCTGTATCTGGACCTCAAGGCAGAACGCGAGGACGGCGCTTGGACGATCACGCTTGACGGCGAAACCGCGCAGCAGCTTTTGCAGGCCGCCGTTCCAGGGCTTTCGGAAGATTCTCTGCGCACGCAGAGCGTTGCTGTCCGGGTCCAGCTGGATGCCGACGAGGTAGAAAAATCGAGCTGGCGGCAGACGGCACGCTGCAAAATGCGCTCCCGTTCTCGGTCACGGTCTGCATGGAGTATTTCTCCGCCTCCGCGAGCTTCGAGGTGCCGGACGCAGTCCTGGACACCGTCAACAGTCTGGACGGCGAGCTTCCCGTCATCACGGAGGATGTGCTTTCCCTGCTGGCAGCCTGGCAGCAATGGAAGAACCAGAGCAGCCAGACGGCCGTCATGTCCCTGTCTGCCAGCCTCGGCCCGCTGGTCGTGGATCAGAGCTTCAACTTCTATACCGGCCAGTTTGACGGAAAACAGATCTATGCCATCAGCAAAGACGGCGTATCGGTCTATTGGAGCGGCGATCAGATCGTCCGGCAGGACGGCATGCCGGCCTCTGCGGAGGAAAAGGAGCTGGCAAAGACGAGCGCGCTGCTGGACGTTCTTTACGATATCTGCCAGAATGCCTCGTTTACAAAAACGCAGCAAAACGGAATCGAGGTCTATACCATACAGCTGGATGCAGACGGCATGGAGGAGCTTGCCGTGCGCATCGCGCCGGACAGCCGTAAGCTGGATCTGACGTTCCGCAGCGGCGAGCTGACCATCTATGTCACACAGGGAGCGATCCATCGGATCTCTTTTGATTGTGCGGGGAAGATGAAGGTCGTGTCTCTGGAGAAACCTGCATCGCTGCGCGGCGAGATCGAATTTATAGACGGAACTGTGGTCATTCCCGAAAGCGCGGGATATGCGCTGTAAGAAACATACGCATCCTATCCGTGACCAGCGGCACAATACAGAAACCCGCTGCCGGCGATCCTACAGCGGGTTTTATGATCATCTCATTTAAGTTCGGCTGCGAAGGAAATGACTGTTCCCTGCACGCTGGCGCGGATCTGGCCGCGGTGCGCCTCGGCGATGCTTTTGGCGATTGAAAGGCCGATGCCGAAGCCGCCGGTTGCGGCTGTGCGGGAAACGTCGGGGCGGTAAAAGCGGTCAAAGAGCCGGTCCGGGTCTCCTTCCGGCACTTGCTCGCACACATTAGTCACCGTGAGCTTCACGCCGCGCTTCAGCTGTTCCAGCGAGACCTGGATCTCCGTCTCCGGCGCGGCGTATTTGATGGCGTTATCGAGCAGGATCGACACCAGCTGGCGCACCGCGGCTTCGTCTCCGCAGTAGGAAAGCGCCGGCGCAGCTGTGACGCGGATCGTGTGCCCCTTTGACTGCGCGAAGTCCGAGAACGATCCGGCCGTATCCGTGACCGCCTCGCTGATGGAGAACGGCTTCCTATGCAGCGGCGAGGTCTCTTCGTCGTATTTGCAGAGTGTGATGAGCGACTGCACGAGCTCCCGCAGCTTTTCGGTCTGGGCTCTTGCTTTGTCGATCCACTTCTGCTGCCCGACCTCCATCTCGAGCACCTTCAGGCTCGTGCCGATCACCGTGATGGGCGTTTTGAGCTCATGCCCCGCGTCGGTGATGAACTGCTTCTGCTGCTCGGACGCTTTGACGACCGGGTCAATGGCCCGGCGCGACAAAAGGACGACCAGCACATAGACCAGCGCGAGGCAGACAGCAAAAGAAACGCCCGACCAGACAGCAAGCGTTCGAACCGCGCGCAGCTCCTGATAGCAGTCGAGGAAGACCGCGATATAGCGGTTTTCGCCTTCTTTTACCACGCGAAATTTGTAGCCGGAGGTATAAAAGCCGTAGCCCGCGCCGTGCTGCAGGGCGGCCTTGATATAGGTGTCCGCATCGTCCTCCGTCACGGCGGCGATGTGCGAGAAATTTCCGCTGTCAAGATCTCCGTCTGCGTCAAAGCGCAGGTAAAAATAGCGCGTGGAGTACGGCGTTTCGGCGTTGAACGGTCCTCTCGGGCGGTCCGGCTGGCTCGACGGCTTGCTGTCCGGCTTTTCCTCCAGCTCGGGCGGCGTGTGATCCTCTTCCGGCGGAAGCTGTTCTTCCCCGGCAGCCGCCGTATCCGGCAGCTGTGCATTCGCTTCTTCCGTGTCCGCCGTGCGTTTCGTCGGGATCGTGCCCTGGTTTTCATAGATCATGTCGAGCGTCTGGTTCAGATCCCGGTTCGTCGAAATGAAATTTGCCGCATTCACGATCAGGCTCAGCGCCAGGAGGACCAGTGCGACCGACAGCATGGCGATGCGGATAAATTTTGTGCGAAGCCTTTTGATCATTTTCCGGCCTCCAACAGATATCCGAGCCCGCGGCTGGCGCTGATCTGCACATGCGAGCCGATGGACTTGAGCTTCTTTCTGAGATTTGAAAGATTGACCCAGATGACGTTGATCTCGGCGTCGCTGTCCCAGCCCCAGATCTTCTCCATCAGCCGCTCGGCGGAAAAGAGCATCCCGGGTGCGCGCAGAAACAGCTCCATCAGCTGATATTCCCGCCCGCTGAGCCGGATGCTTTCCTTCCCGCACGAAAGCTCGCCCGAGCCGGGGTCCAGCGTCAGATCGCCGAACGTTAGAACGCTCGGGCGGTACGCTTCGCTTCTTCGGAGCATCGCCCGCACGCGGGCCAGTAGCTCGTCCGGGTCGAAGGGCTTTGGCAGATAATCGTCCGCACCGGAATCAAAGCCCTCGATGCGGTCGCGCGTCTCGCCCCGGGCCGTGAGCATCATGATGGGGGTCTTGTCTCCGCGCTCCCGCATCCGGCGCAGCGCCGTGAAGCCGTCCATGCGCGGCATCATCACATCCAGAATGATCGCGTCATAGGCGCTCGACTCTGCGTATTCGCAGGCCACACGGCCGTCGTGAACAATATCCACCGAAAAATGGTTCTTTTCAAAAAACACGCCGAGCGCTTCGGCCAGATCTTCTTCGTCCTCCGCAAGCAAAAGCCGCATATGCCGCGCCTCCTTCCGTTTTCCTTATTATACGAGCGCCCCTTCAAAACCGCAAGCGTCAGAGCGCTTCTTTGTACGAAACCCGCGCGCAGACGATGAGGTGAGGGCCAATACGGTTGAACAGCGCGTCGCGCTGGGTGCGTGTGAGCATATACTTTTTTTTCGACACGCGCAAAGACGTATTGAATATCAGATGCCATATGAGCTTCCTCCTTTGTGCCGTCAGCATACCAGCCGCACCTAAATCCAGCCTAAAGAAAAAAGATTTTTTCCTTTAGGTACGATTTAGGAACGCGATGTATCCTAGCGGCAGAAAGAGGCGATGCGATGAAACATCTCTCAGTTTTTCTTATGCTTGCGCTTCTGCTGAGTCTCTCCGGCTGCGGTCGATCGGGTGCAGACGCCATGACGGTTTTGTATCTGGACGTCGGCAAAGCGGACTGTACGATCCTGACCGACGGCGCGCATACCGTTCTGATCGACTGTGCAGAAGCAGATGACGGCGAAACGGTCTGCCGTGCGCTCAGGGAAAACCGGTTCTTCTTCGCGGGTGATATTGAAAAGCAGCGCATTGCGGATCTGCTGGAAACAGGCGTTGCCTCCTGCGATGTATTAAAGGTTCCGCACCATGGGGTTTACAACAAGCAGCTTCCCGCACTCTTTGCGGCGCTCGGCATGAAAGAAGCCGTCATCACCTGCTCAGAGAAGGATCCGGCGGACGAAGAGACCCTTGCCGCTTTGGACGCGCTCGGCTGCCGGGTCTGGCAGACCGTGAACGGGACCGTCCGCGTTGTCAGCGATCAAAACGGCCTTACCATTTCACAGAAATAACACAGAAAGGATGTTTTCCCTATGACAAAAGCAAACATGCAAAGACAGGACACACGGTATGTCGCGCTGCTTCTGGCGCTGGCGATTCTCATGCTGCTTGTGCCGAGGGTCTCGGCAGCGGAATACACGGCCTCCGGCGCAACAAAATTCGTATTCACAGACAGAGTCATTACCGTCACCGAGGGCAATTACACCGGCTATAAGATTGAGGGAACGGAGCTGACCATCAATGGGGCAGGCACATATATTGTCTCCGGCTCATGCTCCGACGGCTCGATCAAGGTCAAAAAGGGCACGACGGGCGTGACGCTTGTGCTGAACGGTTTGACGCTAACCAGCGCCGCAACGGCGCCGATCGCCTGCAACAAGTCGACCGAGGTGAACCTCGTTGCCGCCTCCGGCACGAGCAACACCCTGACCGACAGTGCAAAAAACAACGACGACAATTATCCGGACAATGCGGACGCGGAGAACGCCGTCCTCAAATGCAAGGATGGCTCCCAAGTGACGATTTCCGGTTCCGGCACGCTGAAAATCATTGCCAACGGAAAAAACGGCATCAAATCGGGCGCGACGACCGACGAAGAAGGCACAGCCTCGCTCACCATCCGGAATGTCAACCTGACGATCCACGCACCTGTCAACGACGCGATCAATGCTGAGCAGACCCTGAACATTGAAAGCGGCACGATCACCATCTCTGCAGCGGACGACGCGATCCACTCCGACTACGTTCTGAACATCGGCGCCTCCGGCACGGCCGGCCCCACGATCAACATTACAAGCTGTTATGAGGGCCTGGAGGCCGCGACGCTCAATATTTTCTCCGGCAATCTTTCCATCACAGCCACAGACGACTGCCTGAACGCGGCAAACTCCGATCTGACCGGCTACAGCTTCTCCATGAACATCTCCGGCGGCACGATCAACGCCTATACCTCGTCCGGCGACGGCTTCGATTCCAATGGTACGCTCACCATCTCCGGCGGCACCGTCAATGTCTGGTCTGCCAACACGGCCGACAACCAGCCGCTTGACGCGGACGGCACGATCACCATCTCCGGCGGCACGGTTCTGGCCGCAGGAGGCAGCAGCGGCATGGGCATGAATCTCTCTGCTTCTCAGGCCTACGTCACCTTCGGCGGCAGCTCGATGGGCGGCGGCAATATGGGCGGTCAGCCCGGTGGGCGTGCATCCGGCAATTCCGGCAGTTCTTCTGCCAGCGTCACAAAGGGCAGTACGATCTCTATCAAAAACGGCTCGTCCAGCGTGTTCAGCGCCACCGCGCTCTGCAACGCAAGCTACATCTTCTTCTCGTCCCCGTCTTTGACCTCCGGCACAAGCTATACGCTCTATTCCGGTTCCACCAGCGTTTCGACTGCCACTGCACAGACCGGCTCCAGCCAGTCCGGCGGGATGCAGCCGGGGAATGGGCAGCAGCACGGAGCCACGCAGCACCAGCAGGGACCGTCCGCCGCTCCGGCGCAAGATTCCAACGCAAACTCCGGCAATTCCTCCGGCAGCGCAGATACATCCGGCAGCAGCTCCGCAAGCAGTACTGCAAACGCAGCCTCCGGCAATCGTTTTTTCCGACGTCTCCACCGGCAGCTGGTATTATGACGCGGTACAATATGTCTACAGCGCGGGACTCATGTCCGGCACGGGAAGCTATGTATTTTCCCCGGACGGCGCGACCACGCGCGGCATGATCGTGACGATCCTCTACCGCCTCGAAGGAAGCCCGGCGTGCGGCAGCGCTTCGTTCTCGGACGTATCTTCCGGCAAATACTACGCCCAGGACGTCGCCTGGGCAGCGGAAAACGGCATTGTGAGCGGCTATTCCGCTTCCCGCTTCGGTCCTGAGAACGCCATCACGTGCGAGCAGCTGGCAGCGATTTTGTACCGCTATGCTGCCTATAAGGGCTATGACGTGTCAGATCTTGCCTCTCTCACCGGCTACGCGGACAATGACCTTGTCGCCGCTTACGCGAAAACGTCGTTTGCGTGGGCGGTACAGGCAGGCATTATCAGCGGAACCGGTGCAAACCGGCTCAGCCCCTCTGCCGGCGCGACCCGCGCGCAGGTCGCAGCGATGCTCATGCGCTTCTGCCAGAGCGATCTCTCCGTTTGATCTTCTCCTTTCCTCCCTTTTGTGCGGGATACGAATGCTTCGTATCCCGCACAATTTGTTTACAAGTTCTTTAGGTTCCCTTTAGCTTCCGGCGCTATGATACAGGCACAAAACGAAATAAGGAGGCTGCTTTATATGAAAAAGCTCATTGCAATGATACTGGCGGCAGCAATGCTGCTCTCACTCACGGCCTGCGGCAGCACCGCGGCGGACGCTGCGGCTGATGATCCGGAAGCCGAGATGCTTCCGCCGAAACGCCGCCCGAACTGCCGGACGGCGAAGCGCCCGCCATGTCGGACGGCGAGACGCCGCCCGAAAAGCCCGACGGCACGCCGCCGGACGGCGCAAACGGCCAGCCGGGCACGCCCCCGGACGGCAACCCGCCCGACGGCGCGCCGAATGGCCAACCCGGCGGCTTCGGCGGCAGCGGCGAAGTGACGCAGGGCACGAGCGCAAATACCATCTCCGAAGACACCACTGTGACCGGCACGGCCTACACCTCCACCGGCGACGACGAAAACGCCCTCCGCGTCGACGGCGCGGCCGTCACCCTCGACGGCATCACCGTCGACAAGAGCGCGGGCGCGACGTCCAACACCGAGGACGGTGACTTCTACGGCATGAACGCCGCGCTGCTGGCGACGAACGGCGCGACCGTCACGATCAAAAACGCGACTGTCAATTCCTCCGCGCAGAACGGCAACGGCGTATTCAGCTACGGCAGCGGCACGACCGTCAACATCTCCGATTCCACGATCACGACAAGCGCTGATAACTCCGGCGGCATCCAGACCACCGGCGGCGGCACGACGAACGCGGAAAACCTGACCGTCACCACCTCCGGCAACTCGTCGGCGGCTATCCGCTCCGACCGCGGCGGCGGAACCGTGAACGTCACGGGCGGCAGCTATACCTCGAACGGGTACAACTCCCCTGCCGTTTACTCCACGGCAGCCATTACCGTCAAAAACGCGAAGCTCACCGCGAACAATTCCGAATTGCTCGTCATTGAGGGCAAGAACTCCATCACGCTTACAGACTGCACCGTCTCCGGCAACATGAGCAGCACGAAGGGCGCGAGCTCCAGCGAAAACGTCCACACCGTCATGATCTACCAGTCCATGTCCGGCGACGCGGACGTCGGCACGTCGGAATTTTCGATGACCGGCGGCTCGCTGATCGGCAAAAACGGCGATCTGTTCTACATCACGAACACGCACTGCATCCTGACGCTCTCTGGCGTGACGCTCAAAAATGAGGATCCCGACGGGTATCTGCTGCGCGTGGTCGGCAATTTCGCGTCGCACGGCTGGGGCACGGCTGGCAGCAACGGCGCGCAGGTCGAGTTCACCGCCGACGCGCAGACGCTGGAAGGCAATATCCTCGTCGACACGATCTCGGCGCTGGACCTGACGCTCGAAAACGGCAGCAGCTTCACCGGCACGATCAACATCGTTGATAATGCCGAAGGGGGCGCGGCGGTCTCTGACAACGCGGTCGTGACCATCGGGTCCGGCTGCACGTGGACGCTCACCGGCGACTGCACGATCACGAGCCTCATAAATAACGGCACGATCAATTTCAACGGCTATACCATCACCCTCGCCGACGGCACGGTCCTGCGCTGAGTCTTCTGAAATTTTGCACATTTTACAGCCAAAACGCGCCTTTTTTCGTGCTGAACTTGCATTTTTTATGAAAAGCATGTATGATCAGGATAAGATCACAAAAGGAGGCGGACGGATTGGCGGACATGAATTTGACATCGGCGATCCCAGGCACGGACTGCGGCGCCGGACGGAGAAAGGGCCGGGTCGGCTGGCTGATCGCTGCGGGGATCCTCGCCGCGGCGCTGCTGGGGCTGCTCGTGCTGACGCTCGCAGATCTGCGGCGGGCAGCCTCCCCCACTGTTTTTCCCGTGGAGGACGGCGTGTATAATCTGACTGCGGAAGCGCTGGTGACCACACCGGAGGAAGCAGGCGGCTATGTGCTCTACACGAACAGCACGAAGATCGGCGTTACGATCGTCTCGGACACGGAGCAAAGCGGGACCGTCACGCTGGTGGACGCCGCGACCGGAGACGGCATGCGATATGACGCGGTCAGCGGGCGCTCCGCAGCGTGCGAGTTCACCGCGCTCACTGCTTCCCAGCGGCACCGGGTCGACTGCGAGGGTTTTTCCCCGGACGCCGTGGTCACGATCTCCGACGCCAGGACCGTCAGCTTCTGGCACAGTCTGCGCGCCGTGCTGGGTGCGCTCCTGTCGCTGCTCGCGGGCAGCTGATCGTTTGACCGACGGAAACACAAAGGCTTTGCCGGGAGGTGCCGCTTATGCAGCTAAGGACCATCGAGGCGAATGGTCGTAAACAGCATCGAAGTCAAGGTCGCCGCCGGAAACGACGCCATCCGGCTGTACGAAAAATACGGCTTTCAGCTCAGCGCCCAGATCCTGAGGCTTGACCGCTGAAGGTTTGACCTGACATACAGAAACCGGC
>OMAA01000825.1_pt1 | contig 12632 bp, 7 predicted proteins | sample 1674191 | NCBI WGS metagenome assembly OMAA01 (sample SAMEA103958152, study PRJEB25191) | human gut metagenome | biome: human-associated habitat [ENVO:00009003]; feature: intestine environment [ENVO:2100002]; material: feces | place: Germany | collected 2013/2015
GTACAAAAATCTCTCGTACTTTATATCTTTTTGTTCTGCCATTTTGCTTTTTTGAAATAAATATAGCTTGTGGCGAGCAACAGTGTATAGTACAGAATCTCAATCGTAAAGCACCATTCGATGGGAGCTTTCACCCACATTCCGATGAAAATGATGTACGATCCGTAGATTGCAATCGTGATGGCTTCGAGCATCAGGGCTGCTTGAGTATTGCCTGTACCCGATATTCCGTTGAAGACGACGTTAGCAACAGAGGCAATCAGCATGGCCACGCAGATGACATATACCGATGATACCGATTCATTGATCAATGCCGTTTCGTTGGTGTATACCGAGAGCAATGCTTGTGGGAACAGGGCGGTTATGATGACCAGTCCCAGCATGATCAGGAAAGAGAAGCGCCCGATTTTGTTTATCAACGGCATCACGTAGTTGATGCCTCCCGCGCCGATGGCGTTGCTCACCAGGCTGTTGGTCGTGGTGGCCAGTGCATTTACCGGAATCAGCATAACGATGTAGATGCTTCTCACGATGTTGGCAATAGCGAGTTCGCGCTGTCCCAACCTCTCCACTGCCACAAAGAAAACAAACCAGGTGGCCATCGACAGGAAATACTGAAGCATGGTGAAGCACGATATACTGAGAATGCGCATCAACAAAACCGGGTCGAACGACCGCAAGCGGTTGAGGCCATACTTTTTCAGGTCGACGGTGATGTACGTATAAATCAGGAAAAAGAGCAGAGAAGCCGCTTCGGCGATTACGGAAGCAATGGCTGCTCCTTTGATGCCCATTTCCGGAAGCCCGAAGTGTCCGAATATCAGGGCATAGTCCAGCACCACATTGGTCAGCGCCATAACCACTGCATTGATGGTGAGCACCTTGGTGCGGGTGATTCCGATGTAGAGTGCCCGGAACATCACGTTGACAAATGAGAAGAAGAACCCGAAGATGCGCCAGTCGAGAAACTCCATCGTGGCATCATAAATGCTTTCGGAAGAGACCAGCAGGCGCATGATGTTTCCGCCGAACGCTTTGGTGAATCCGAAGAGCAGGAGAGCCATGACCAACAGGAACAAGACTCCCTGAATCATGACCGGACCTACATCGCCGTAACGTGCTTCACCGTTGCGGCGGGCAATGACGATCTGGGAACCGGTGCTGAATCCGAAGGCAATGGTGAAAATACAAATATAGAAAAGCCCACCCATGGCAGAAGCACCGAGGGCTATCTCACTGACACGTCCCAGAAAGGCAGTGTCGGTGACGTTGATGACATTTTGCGCAAGCAAGCTCAGGAGAATCGGGTAACTGACACTCCAGATCTGTTTGTTGGTATACATAAAGAAGGGTTTAAGTTTGCAGGTTGCAAAGATACAACTTTCTGTAGAAGTAGACGAGCGGATAGGGGAAGAAGTCAATTTCTTCCTGACGGAAACGTGAAGAGGATGGTCGGCTTTCCGTCCGGATTTGTCTGTACTTTGTAGCTTCCTCCGAAATACTCAAATAGCAGGCGGTTGATTTCGTGACGGATGCATACCTCTTGCGAAGTAAATCTTTCGTCAGCCAGCGGAGAGTTGGTGATGCGGAAGTTGATGAAGTTCTTCTCCGTGTCGATGTTCTCCTCCCGGTGGGCGGAGAGCAAGATATATTTTCCCTTTTCAAGGCCGAGCCGGGCGTGAATGTCGCTGGCCTCGATCTGCGGAAGATTCTGATGCAGCACCTCCGCCATGGGGCTGCCCACCACGAAGGTGCGCTCCTTCGGGACGCCCGCGGCATTCAGATAGCGCCTTGCGTGCTCGGAGTAGCAGAGGTTTACGTCGGAGGTTACATCCACAATGCGGCGGTTGGTTTCCTCCGGCAGGCATTCGTCGAAGCAGCGGTTCCCGGCCTCCATATGGAAGATCGGAATGTGAAGCCGCTTGGCGGCAATGACGGACAGGCAGGAATTTGTGTCACCCAGCACCAGCACGGCGTCCGGCCTGACCTTCTGCATGAGAGCGTAGCTTTTGGCGATAATCGTGCCGATCGTCTCGCCGAGGTTTGCACCGGCGGCGTTCAGGTAATAGTCCGGGGCCCGGAGGCCCAGGTCCTCAAAGAACACCTGGTTCAGCTCGTAGTCGTAATTCTGCCCCGTGTGGACGAGAATCTGCTGAAAATAGCGGTCACAGCACTGGATCGTAGCGGACAGACGGATGATCTCCGGCCTCGTGCCGAGGATCGTCATCAGCTTGAGTTTTTCCATGTCAGACCTCCTCAAAAAACGTGTCCGGATGCTCCGGGTCAAAGCACTCGTTGGCCCACATGACCGTCACCAGATCGTCGGTGTCGCTGAGATTCGTGATGCTGTGGGTATAGCCCGGCAGCATGTGGACAGCCTCGATCCGCTCGCCGCTGACCTCGAACTCCAGAACTTCGTCCGAGTCCAGTTTCCTTTCGCGGATCAGGCCGCGCCCCGCCACAACGATGAAAAATTCCCACTTGCTGTTGTGCCAGTGCTGCCCCTTAGTGACGCCGGGCTTCGTGATGTTCACGGAGAACTGCCCGCAATTTTGGGTTTTCAGCAGCTCCGTGAAGCTGCCGCGGGCATCGACGTTCATCTTCAGCGGGAACGCCGTCTTTTCCGGCGGCAGATAGGAAAGATAGGTGGAATAGAGTTTCTTTTCAAAGCTGCCCACCGGAATTTCCGGCAGCAGCAGGGTCTCCGGCTGTGCGTGAAAAGATCGCAGCAGCTCGATGATTTTGCCCAGCGTCGCCCGGTGCGTCACCGGCACGCGGCAGAAATCCTCGCCGGGAATCGGCGTCAGACCGTCATAATCGCAGCGGTGCGCCTTACAGGACAGGGCGTCCAGCAGCTCCGCCACAAGGTCGTCAATGTAGACCAGCTCCAGCTCCGTCGCCGGGTCGTTGACCGTGATTGGCAAATCGTTTGCAATGTTGTGGCAGAACGTCGCTACGGCGGAATTGTAATTCGGTCGGCACCACTTGCCGAACACATTGGGAAAGCGGTAGATCAGCGCCTCCGCGCCGGTCTCGGCGGCATAGGTTCGCAGCAGCTTTTCGCAGGCCAGCTTTGTCTTGCCGTATTCACTGCCCGCATAGCGCCCGATGAGGGAGGCCTGCGCGGAGCTGGCCAGCATCACGGGGCAGCGATTACCCGCTTTTAGCAGAGCGGTAAGCAGCGCTTCCAGAGAGCCGGTATTGCCGGGGAGGTATTCCTCCGCCGTCTTGGGGCGGTTTACCCCTGCCAGATGAAACACGAAATCCGCGGATCTCGCATAAGCGGCAAGCTGCTCCTGTGAGCCGTCGGTGTCATATTCGTAGATTTCCTGGATGTCCAGCTTCGGGTGGGTGCGGTCCTTATTGTCACGGATGTTTCGGAGCGCCGCGACGAGATTTTTCCCCACAAAGCCGCGCGCGCCGGTAACGAGAATGTCCATCAGCAGTTTCCTCCGAAGAGCTTCAGCTTTTGCAGCAGGCGCTTCATGCCGTCGAGGTCGAGCCGCTGGGTGTTATGCGAGGTGTACGGCTCGATCTGGGACAGCTCCGCGTTTCCCTTGGAGAAATAGTTGTCGTAGTTCAGGTCGCGGCTGTCGGCGTGGATGCGGAAGAAGCCGGGCAGATCCTCCGCCCGCAGCATTTCCTCCGAGGTCACGAGCACCTCAAAGAGCTTTTCGCCGTGGCGCGTGCCGATGGTCTGCACACCGAGGTCGGACTGCTTTAGCTCCAACACAGCCTGCGCCAGCGTCTCGATGGTTGCGGCAGGGGCCTTCTGCACGAACAGGTCGCCCTGCTCGCCGTGCTCGAAGGCGTAAAGAACAAGGTCGACCGCATCGCTGAGCGTCATCATGAAGCGGGTCATGTTGGGGTTCGTGACGGTGAGCGGCTTTCCCTCGTCGATCTGGTCGCAGAACAGGGGAATGACCGAGCCGCGGGAGGCCATGACGTTTCCGTAACGCGTCAGGCAAAGCACGGGGTCGTCCGCCAGCATCTGCTTCGACCGGGCAATGACGTTCTTCTCCATCAGGGCCTTGGACATGCCCATGGCGTTGATGGGATAGGCGGCCTTATCGGTGGAGAGGAAGATCGCCTTCTTGACCCGGTTTTCCACACAAGCGTCGATGACATTGTTGGAGCCGATGACATTGGTTTTGACGGCCTCCATGGGAAAGAATTCGCAGGAGGGCACCTGCTTGAGGGCGGCGGCGTGGAACACATAGTCCACGCCCCGGAACGCCGGGGCGATGGAGCGGTAGTCCCGCACGTCGCCGATGTAGAATTTGATTTTCTCCGCGCAGGCGGGGCAGGCCAGCTGGTAGGCATGACGCATGTCGTCCTGCTTTTTCTCGTCCCGGGAGAGAATGCGGATCTCCCGGATATCCGTGGTCAGGAAGCGGTCCAGAACCGCGTGACCGAAGGAACCGGTGCCGCCCGTTATGAGGAGGACTTTATTTTCAAACAGAGGCATTTTCTGATACACTCCAATCAATTTTTTGTCTTGGGGAAGGGGTTAGAAAAATGCCCTTCCCACAGTTCTTTTAGGTTTCTTGGATCAATCCCCTCAATAATCAGATGTCCAACGGGGCGCAGGGAGGGAATCATAAAACACAGCACAAAATTGACGAAAAGCTGTGCTGCTACCGAAGCAATTGCTGCTCCGTTGATACCGATAAGCGGTATCAGGATGTAGTTGGCTATCACATTCAAAAGGGCCCCGGATAAATTGATTTTCCATAGCATCTTCTGCTTCTGTTCTGCCAGGATCCATATATTGCGAACGGAACCCATATAGGAGAACGCTGTGTACCAGGTGATGATTCTCAGCGTAGGTATCGCCGGGGCATATGCGGCTCCGTAAATAATCCGAATAACAAGCGGTGCTGCTATGGTTAGCACAATGCTTTGCAGCAGCGCCAAATATACGATAATAGAATAGAGTCTGGCTATATGTGGACCGTAATTGGGAGAGCTTGTCTTCTTGGCTCCCAAAATAGAAGGTCGCATAGAATCCACAATAGCTGCAAACACGAATTGACTTAGTGCTGCGCAACTTACCGCAGCTGAATAATAGCCGTTGGCTTCTTTCCCCAGCATCAATGTGATCATGACCCGATCTGTTAGAGAAAAGAAAGTAACCATGATGCCGGATACAATATAATATCGGCTTCTCTTAAAAAGTTGTTTCGCAAGTGGAAATGATACTGTCAGCCTTTGCTTTGAAATTCTTCTATAGATCCCGTACAGAGAAGCAGAGATCAACAAATAGTCCAGTGCCTGTGAAAATGCAAACCAGTATACGCTCTTTTGCGTAATCAGTAGGAAACAACGATAGGCTGAAACGACCACATATGCGGCCAGTGAAGTGATCGCGATGTATTTTGACAGCAGCTTTGCCTGGAACCAGTATTGAAGCATTTCGGTTGCCTGGAAAACCAATGAAATGCTGTACAGCGCACAAACAAGCATTGTTTCCGGGTCATTTGGATTTGCAATCGCAGTAAACGCAATCACTCCTAAAATCCCCAAGAAGCTCGCTGCCGTACTCATAAAAAGTGATGTTCCGAGCGTCCTTCCTTCACAGTCAGGCGCTGCAATAACTTCATGGACAAGGGTCGAGCGAAGTCCGAGCTGCACAACCGGAACCATAAAGCTGACAATTGCTGCAGCATAATCAATGATTCCGTAATTCCCCGGTCCGAGATACCTGGCGGAAAGTGTTCCAATTACGAAGCTCAATAATGACTGCACAACTTTGCATGCAATCAACCAGGTCGCGTTCTTTACAATTTTTCCGGATTCTGTTGGTTTCTTCATCATCACAAATTCCACCCGCAGTCCCCACAGCAGCAGGGACTGCGGGCTTCATTTATCCTATTTGTTACGAGATAATCATTTTGCCATCTTCTCCAAAGGTATAGGTACCCTTCGGGAGGAGATCATTGGTTTTAGAAACATAGTAGCTGCCGACCGCAAGGTTTGCACCGCTGCGGACATAGATGTAGTTGCCGTCGTCAAGCTGTACGAGGCCGGTATTGACCTGACGCACATTGTTCACATAGTAGAACAGGTACTCGTTTCCATCGCCGAGCTTCTCACGATAGATGCCGTTCTTGATTTCCATTTTGCCGTCCGCACCAAAGGTATAGACAGCATTCGGCATGAGACCATTAGCCTTTGTCACATAGTAACTGCGGCCACAAACCACGGTACAATCGCTCTTGACATAGTAGTAGGCATCATCAATTTTAACCAAGCCGGCATAGTTCTTTACGCCATCCTTGTAGTAATACTTCGTGCCGTTATCTTCGCGAATTCCCTCAAGGAACATCGTACCGTCAGCATTGAACCAGTACCATCCGGCAGGTTTCAGTCCATTGGCCTTGTTGGCAAAAACATAGTGCTTAGCATCCTTTACCGCTTTCAGGTTGCTGGCAATGTAGTAATAGTTGCCTTCCCATTCAATCAGGCCAGCCGCTGTTTTGGCGCCATCCACATAGTAGTACAGGTCGCCGTTTTCTTCGACCAGGCCATTCTTGATGATCATCTTGCCGTCCGCATCGAAAGTATAATAACCAACAGGCTTCAGGTCGTTGGTCTTGGTAACATAGTAAGTGCAATTCTTAACAGCCTTGAGATCGCTGGCGATATAGTAGAAGCTGCCGTCCACTTCGACCAGACCGGCATAGTTCTTCACATAGTCGACATAGTAGCAGAGGTTGCCGTTCAGATCTTCATGGAGTCCTTCCAGCTTCATCAGCCTGCCTTCGGCATCAAAGGTATACTTGGCTGCCTTCAGCAGACCGTTGGTCTTGGCTACATAAGTTTCAACACTTGTGACCATACCGTTGCGCTTGAAGTAACGATAATCGTCGCCGTCCTTCACCAGGCCCGCGTGCCATACCAGCATACCGTTGTTGATCCAACGGGTGATGCCGTTGTCATCGTACACACCGCACTGATCCTTCTGGAACACGCCATTTTCGTCAAAGACGAACAGCGCACTCTCACGGTCCGGATAGTCGTAATTGTCAGGATTTCCTTCCTTCCCGGGGACATTGACTTCGGCATCCTCCGCATCGGGGCCGTAGCCGGGCAGCAGCTCCGCCGCGGGATACGGTACACGAACCATTCCGGTGACGATATATCCGTTGCTGTTGAAATAGTAGAAAGAGTCTCCGATGTTATCCCAACCAGTTCCGTGCATAACGCCGTTCTGATAATATGTTGTGCCTTGATCACAGGTAAACCATCCATTGAGCTGCAGGATGCAGTTACTGTCAAACGGATACTTGCCCTGCGGGAGCAGTCCATTGGTTTTGCTCAGATAATAGGTTCCGTTGGCTTTCAGTGTGGCATCGGCATTCACATAGATCATGCGGCCGTCCGCCATTCTGACCAGACCAAGGTCATACTGGACATCATCATTTACATAGTAGACCAGCACACCGTTGCCATTCAGCGGCAGAATACCGTTTTTGACAATCATTCTACCCTGTGCATCAAACTCTCGCTGATAACCGGCTTTGACAATACCATTTGTTTTGGTGACCCATGCCTTTCCGTTCTTGACTGCTTTCAGATTTGCATTGATGTAATAGAGATACCCATCATCACCATAGACAAGTCCAGCATAAATTGCCATGCCATTTTCATCAAAGAAGACAATATCGCCTGCACTGAATCCACTGGCGATGTGGGACAAATCGCTGCTCAGCTGGTACAATCCAGGCTGGACAATCAATGCGCCCTCTGCATCAAACAAATAGTAATCAGCACCCTGACCGCTATTGCCTCTCGGAACCTCACTAAACCCAGTGAGGGCATCGCCGTGGTCGCCAAAGAAATAGCTGTCGCCATCTACCGTCCACCACTTTCTGGCGATCGGTTGTCCGGCCCAGTAATAACGACGACCGGTACTGACCGCGATCCAGTCTCCTCGCACTAGAACATGATCCTCAAAGGTATAGTTCAAGTCCTTGGGGTATTGCTTGCCGTTTTCGGTGATCATTGTGCGTATTGTTTGAACACCGTCAACCGCCTTGAGTGTAGTCGGATCAAAATAATAATACTGACTGCTTCCATCGGATGTTTCGATCTCACGCCAGCCGTCCTTGGTCTTGCCGTTGACGGCATAGTACAAATCATTCTCGTAGGCAAACAGTCCGGTTATCTTTCCGACAGAGATACCGTCCGAGCCAAGATCGTACCAATATTCACCGGTTTCTCCAGCCAGATTGCTGGGGAGCTTATGAAAGCCGGTCAATACAGCGCCGTCTTGCCAGTAGGACCACTTTCCGTTTTCCTTGACCCAGCCGTCCTTGGTATTCTTTTGCAGCTTGAAGCTGTCTGTGAACTCCGTAACGGTATCAAAGAAATGGGCGCCGTAGTCTCCGTTGATATTCTCGCTGTTGTCATAGGGATACAGACCATATTTGATCTGATATTCTTCCTGCTGTGCCAGTGATTTCAGAACATGGAAGTGTGCATAAATGTCATAGCCGAGATCACCGCTAACCGTGCAGTCGAGCAATCCGTTTTCGTCCCATGCTGCGCTGTCTGTGGGGATAAGCTTCAAGCCGCTGAGTACGCAAAGCGGGTTTGCAGTAGCGGGGTTGATCGGTTCGCCCTGCTGAATGAAGTTGCAGACGACCGTCAGCTTATTGTCTTCCACCTCAGCAGAGGTCATGGTGAAATACTCATTTGCCAGACGGAGCTTGGAGGTATCGATCGTAACGCCTTCCGGTGCAGTCAGTGTGATTGTGACCGTCGTCAGCGGGCTGATACGTTCGGCAAGCTGCAGCAGGAAATCCCATGCTGTGCGTCCCTCCTGATCGCCGCCGGGGAGCATATACAAAAGAGCTGTAAGCTTCTCCGGAATCGGCATCTTGGACATATCCACTGCAAAGGTATAGGATGCTTCCATTCCAGTTTGAGAATCAATCTGGTAATAAGTCTGCTCGTCTTCTTTATAATTTGAATTGGAAACGGTACGGTTCCATGCAAGCAGACCGCTGCCGCCGGTCGCCTGATTGAAGTCAAAGTTTGCCTCGTCACTTTTATACAGATAAGTTGTGATCTTTGTTGCCGTTTCCAATGCTTTATTGATTGCGGCAGTCTGCGCCTGAATTGCGGCTTCTTCATCACTGTAGCCCTTGCCTTTGGCTTCCTGATATGCACGGGCATATTCCTGATTGATTGTCGCCTGGAATTCGGCCAGCTTGTTTTTCAGAACTGCACCGATCGTCAGAGTACGCAGTTCGCTGTTTGCATTGGGTGTGAAATCAAAGCCGGAAATCGTACCTGCCTCGGGGTAATCGAATACCAATTCCGTTTTCGTGGTATTGACACTCCCACCCTCGACTTCACCGATCGATTGCAGTGTGATCTTCAGAAAGCCGAACTGCACATCATTGGGGTTGATCTTTACGGGGTTGCCGTTATAGGTAGCCTCCAGCGGGAGCTCGGTCGATTCGCCGTAGACCGCATTCAGGCTGTCTTTGGTGAATTTCAATTCCGTCGGTTCAACAATGTGCAGTGTTTTTGTGCCTAGCACGCTGCCATCTGCTGCAATGAGTTGGATCTGCACATCACCGAGCGCCTTCGCTGTGAACACCTCATCCGACAGCGTTCCGAGGCGTTCATCGGACACTTTCAGTACTGAGCCCTCAGGCAGCGCAATTGCGCCGCCGGTCGAAGTTACACCGGACGCATTGACAGTCAGCTCGGTTCCGACCGTCAGGTAGTCATAGTCTGCGGAAACGACCGCATGGTCGAATACATTGGAGGGCTTTGCCGTAGATACAACGAGGAGGGAGGAGCTGACTGAGCGCTCATACCCGTCTGACGGGCGGTTGACGACGGAAATCGTTTCAGAGCCCTCGCCTCTAGCGGCAAAGGTGGAGGAACCGCCGCCATCCAGATTTATGGCGGAGACGCAGCCGGCATCCAGCATAATCTGTGCGATCTCAATGGCGCTGCCGCCTGCGGAGAACGGCTCCTGACGGCCATCAAGCACCATCAGCACGACCTGACCGTCATAAGTAATACCAACACAGGTACGGGAAGCACGGTTGTTGTAATAATTGACAGGTGCGGAAGGTACAATTTTACCGTTCCTGACAAGCCAAATATCACCGCCGACAGCTTCCTGAAGCTCACCCTTGTGCGCATTCCACTCGGCACTTCCACCGATAATGGGCGTTCCGTCCTTGAGAATGCCGAAGAAGTTTTCGCTGCCAATGCCGTGATACTCAACGCCTTCCATAACCAGCGCACCGCCGGGGCAGCCGTTGCTCATGTTGTAGAAATCGGCATTTGTTCCGACAACCGCACGATAATTAGGAATATAGTGCTCTGTGTTGTTCGGATCCGTATGTTTTCTTTCTGCGGCTTCCATCTGATCTTTCACGCGAGCCATCTTCCAGACAGAGGCGTCATTGTCGTTATAGTTGGCATAGATATTGACATCGCTGCGTGTAATGTCCGCAGTCGCGAGATAATAAACAATTTGCTTATCATCCTTCGTCAGAGCCATTTTCACTTCCTGCTTAATGCCGGGAGCCAGTATGGAGGAGGTGCTGGAAAAGACCTTGTAATAATCGTTTTCCAGCTGTCCCTTTGCCGTTTCGTAGAGATAATCGGCAAAAGCATAACAGCAGGCACGGCGCAGATCGGCATTGACACCATTCGGAAGGTAGCTGCCTTCCAGAGTCCGGATGCCCTCGTTTCCGTAATAGGTATCATAGACAGAAGCGCGAATGTCATCCTTCGTCGAAACGCCGCCAAAACGATTGTCCAGGAAGAATTTTGCGCGTGCGGCATCGGTCAGGCTGGTCGTAAAGTAATTCTTCATGACCGCGCTGATTGTCACACCGGTGCCAATCTTCTTCAGAATGTAAAAGGCGTCAAGATCGCCGTACAGATCGAGAATACCAAAAGAATGAATTTCCGGATCGGGATTGTCGTACAGAAAATACTTATCGTTATTGGTTCGGATCTCCTCGGCCATTTCCTCGACTGTACCTGTCACACCCGCATTGGTCGTGAGCTGAAGCAGGTCACAGATATCGCCGGCCCAGCTGCCAAGGTCGGCAGTGCTCTGATTGCCGGTGTGGTACGCCATATCCATTGCGCCGAACATGTGCGCAAAATCGACTTCGTTTCCGTTGGGTACCGTGAAAACCTCCAGGCTGCGCAGAGCAACGGCATTTGTTCCGTTGGCTGCGTCCTGCTCGGACACATAACCGGTAAAGGCTGTGTTTTCCGGACCGCAGAAGGTCGTCCATGTACTGGATGTGTATTTTTCCACGCCGCAGCGGATGTAGTTGATGACAAGCGCCGTAGCATCTTCGCCGGAATGTTCCCGGGCGTAAGCGTCGGCATATCCCTCAAGGGTGGTCAATGAGGATAGGAAGTCAGTATACCGTGTATCATCGGTCGAGGTATCTACCGCAAATACAGACAGCGGGAGAATACTGAAAACCATCATGACCGCCAACAGGAGAGATATCCATCGCAGTGAAAATGATTTTTTCATATGAATTCCTTCCTGGATATTTATTTCAAGTTTTCGACAATGACATTCACAGCCTCCTGCATGGCATAAAGCTGATCCTGCTTGTCCTGTGCCAATTCGCTGATGTCACCGAGGTCGTAAACCGTAATATATACATCACGAGAAGTACCGCGTTTGTCAGTCAGTGTTCCGGCAAGCTGTCCAACTTCTTCGCCGATGCTGAGGTCGAAAAGAGTGTAGGTCTTTCCGTCTTGTTCAGTAATGAACTTGACTGTATCGCTGCCTACCTCAGCCTTCAAAAGCTGTTCATATTTTTGAGGAATATATAGCGTTCCGAAGTCGGTATTGATTTCCGAAAGTGTCGTGGTATCCTCAATTTCTTCTTCCGGCGGTGTGCTTTCACTCTGATTTACTGCAGGATCTGCAGTAGATTCCGGAGTCTTTTTCCCACACCCGGCAAACAAGCTGACAATAGAACAAACCACAAGGAGCATTACACTCCATTTACAAATTCGCGATAACTGCATATGCACTCCTTTCGCTGTGAATACAGTGGTATACAGGGAGGGATTTTCCCGCCCTGTATACACACTTGTCTCTTACGGATTTACGACCATCTTACCGTCTTCTCCAAAGGTATAGGTGCCCTTCGGGAGGAGATTATTAGTTTTGGAAACATAGTAGCTTCCGACCGCAAGGTTTGCACCGCTGCGGACATAGATGTAGCTGCCGTCGTCAAGCTGTACGAGACCGGTATTGACCTGACGCACATTGTTTACATAGTAGAACAGGTACTCATTTCCATCGCCGAGCTTCTCGCGGTAGATGCCGTTTTTGATTACCATTTTGCCGTCCGCATCGAAAGTATAGGTTGCGCTCGGCATCAGACCGTTGGATTTGGTGACATAATAGCTGCGGTCACAAACCACAGAGCAGTCACTCTTAACATAGTAATATTCGCCGGAAATCTCGATCAGGCCGGCATAATTCTTCACTCCATCCTTGTAGTAATACTTCGTGCCGTTTTCTTCGCGGATACCTTCAAGGAACATCGTACCATCCGCATTGAACCAGTACCATCCGGCAGGTTTCAGTCCATTGGCCTTGTTGGCAAAAA
>OMAA01000830.1_pt1 | contig 12585 bp, 8 predicted proteins | sample 1674191 | NCBI WGS metagenome assembly OMAA01 (sample SAMEA103958152, study PRJEB25191) | human gut metagenome | biome: human-associated habitat [ENVO:00009003]; feature: intestine environment [ENVO:2100002]; material: feces | place: Germany | collected 2013/2015
CTTGTTTATATCGGTATTGTTCGGTATTCCGCTCGGAAATGAGCTACCGACTTTATCGATAAGCGGATGTGATAATGTATCGAATTTGTACAACCAAAAAGGCGGATACTCATCGAGAAACTCGATCATATATCCGCCGTATTTCTTTTTGATTTTCGGCGACGCCTTAAACGCTCTTAGCAGTTCAGATGTAGTCAGTAGATCACGACCTTGATAGCTTTCGTTATCCGAACTGCTGCCGCCGCTTGTTGTTCCTTGGCTGTGCCCCCTTGTGTCTATTCGTACAGTAGTCTTATCAAGCTTTTCTACTATGTACTTTCGGGTTTCCAAATCAGGTGCGCCGAGATATGTAAACAGCGAGCAGTTGCCTATAATACTCTCCCAGTTGTCCTTGTACAAAGCCTTGAGCTGAGGCAACGACTGTAAAACAATACAGGCTCTTATATTGTTTGAACGTATAACGGCTGTGATTTTATCAAAATTAGGTATGCGTCCTATATTAGCAAATTCATCGAGCTCTATCGATACAAGCAACGGCAATCTACCGTTATGCTTGAAATTAGCACAGTACATAAGTCGTGCAAACAACTGCGAATAGAACATATTGCATATAGCCTTATATGTTGTGTCAGCGGGCGGAACTATCAGAAATATAGCTGTCTTTTCCACTCCGACATTGTCAAAATCCATCTCGTCGATTACGGTTAGATCGTTAATGTCTTCGACTGCCCATAAGTCAAGACGAGTAGACAACGTTTTAGCTATGCCGCCCATCGTTTCTTCGGGAGTGCCTTTAATACCGTTCCAATTGATCGTAGCAGCATCGTAAGGGTGCTCGATAGCGTGTTTGTTAAGACAACGTGCAAGCTCACATAGTTCGTCTATTTTCCCGTTTTTGTATGTGATACTGTTAAGCAGACGGACTACACGACCAAAGCACTTAATTTCACCTTTGGCTTTCCAAAGATAAACCATAATTGCGGCAAGTAATGATTTTGCCGAACCTGACCAAAAGTCTTCTTTATCGTCATCACCGGCTGAAGCGTTGATGAACGTGTTTGCCAATACTACTATGTCCTGTTCCTCGTTGATATAAACAAACGGATTATATGCGTTGGTTTTCTTTATGTTGATCAAGTTAAACACTCGCACTTTATATCCGTTTTCCATAAGCAATTTTGCTGTATCACGATACAATTCGCCTTTCGGATCTGTCACTACATAACTACCGAACATCTGCATGATGTCAGGCTTGATCTTGCGGAATGATTTACCTGCTCCCGGACCGCCTATAACTATTTCATTGAGATTATGCGGCTCGTAGTAGCAACTTTTAGGATTGTTGACCGTTACATAGAACCCGTTTCCGATAGGAATACCTGTTGTGTCACTGTTTTCCTTTTCGTCACGCTTAGTTGCCCAATCGGCACTTCCGGCTTCCACGCCTTTGTAATCGTCATAATTCTTTCCTAATAAAGAAAGCAACAACAGGGACAAAAGAACGATATAAACATACCACAGAGAGCCGTGAATTTGTAATATTGCCCCTAAGTCAAAAGGTGCAGAAAATGTTGGATTAGTCCAGTAAGGCATTGATTTTATCAGCACCGACAAGCTTAGCTGCTCTGACGGTATGCTGTTATCATAAGCGTAGCACTGTAGGCAGTAAATAAAATAGGTTATAATCAAAAATGTGATTATACCGATTATGCCGAAAAGAATAATTGCAGTTTTTAAGACAGATTTACTGTTCTTATGCCGCAATTTGTTTTTATTTGCCATTTCACACCTCCATAAGCCACCACAAAGGCGGCAGAGCTTTTCTGCCGCCCGGTGACAATAAAATATTAAATGCTGCTTAGCGTTTTCTCTTACGCTTCGATAACGGGAACACAAGCACAACAGCCGCACTCATCATCACCATTGATATGATAATAACCGCTGTCTGCGTAAAGCTGTCCTCGCTTGCACCTGTCGGGGGATTGTCCGGTAGCTTGCTGTTGTGCATATTGGCAACAAGCATTGCACCGTCACGGTCAATCGTCAGCTGTTTATCTTCGGGTAATAGATAGCCTGCCGAAGCAGAATCCTTGACTTCGTGTATGGTATACTCGCCTGCTCTCAGGTCAGTTATTCTTATAATACCATCCTTATCAGTTGTGTATGTTTTCTTGAAAGTCTGTCCGGTGTATGTTGTACCGGAAACCTCAAATTTGAAGCCTTCAACCTTATTGTTGTACGATGTCTTTACTATCTTGATTTCGCCCTTCTGAGGTGAGTTGATAAATGTACCCTTGCCAAGCTCATCGTTAGATACTTCTACGGTTTCGCCGTCATTTACGATCTGGAAATAGTAGAAATTCACATCACGGACGAAGTATTTCGGAGCCTTTGTTTCCTGCACATAGTATTCGCCGTATACAAGTCCCTCAAGGCTGTACACGCCTGTTTCGGTTTCTTTCATTGTGCCGACTACGGTTTTTTTGTCCGATTTATAAACTGTAAATACAGCACCTGTCAATTTAATTTCGGGATAGTCCTCATCGACCTTTGTCAATGTTACATTTCCTACAATAACCTTATTGACAAACTCTGCACTTGCAGTTGCGTCCTTAGTTACCGTGATTGTCTTGACCTGTGTCTTAGGCAGATAACCTTCTGTATTGTTTATTTCGGTTATCGTGTACTTGCCGGTCGGCAGTTCTGTAAGTTCAAACTTGCTGTTTGTCAGCATAAAACGTGCTTCTGCTGTCTGACTGCCGTTATATACATACTTGCCGTTCTTTGATACAGCCTTTAAATATGCACCGTCAGCATTCTTTACAGTGAAGTATACATTCTTTTCAAGCTCTGCTTTCTGAGCTGTTGTCAGCCCGTTGGGATTTGTCCATTTCTTTACGATACTTGCGTTGCCTGTATCACGCTCATTTACAAACGTTGCCTTTGCTGTCTGATTTCTGACTACTTTGATTTTCTGAGTCTGCTGTTTCGGACTGTAGTCCTTTGCATTGTTGTACTCAGTTACGGTGTAGTCACCTGTAGGCAGTTCTGCAATTGCAAATGTGCCGTTTTTCAGAACGAATTTTGTTTCTGTTTTCTGTGAGCCGCAGTAGATATAGCTACCGCTGTTTCCCTTTACCTTGAGATACGCTCCGTTGCTATCTGTTACGGTAAAGTACACATTGTTTTCGATTTCAGCCTGTTCAGTGGCTGTCATCGTATCAAACTGCTTCCATACCTTTATAACCTTGCCTGTGCCTGTGTCACGCTCGTTTACAAACGTTGCTGTTGCTGTCTGATTTCTTACTACAGTTATCTTTACGGGATTTTCCGACTTGATTGTGTAGTCAAGAAGTGTGCTATACTCTGTAATCGTATAGTCACCTGTAGGCAGTTCTGCGATTGTAAATGGCTGTTCTTCAGAACATACTTGAATTCTGTTGTACTTTCGCCGTTATATGTGTATACGCCGTCTGCACCTGTAGCTGTGATGTACTTGCCGTTGCTGTCCTTTACAGTGAAATACAGGCTCTTTTCAAGTTCTGCCTTCATCTGTGCGATTTCATCGGCTGTCATATCTGCTGTACTGTTGTCAAGTTTCCATTCCTTGATTACAGCGCCGTGACCGTAAGGATATTCGTTAAAGTCGGATTTTCCGATTTCATTGCTTACCGATACAGTAGCGTTTGCTGTTTTAAGTGTTACAGCGTGTGCGTTTGCATCAAGGTAGTAGCCTTCGGGAGCTGTAAGCTCCTTGACATAGTATGTTGTACCTGTTGCACTGCTTATAGGTAAGTTGTTGCAAGTGTACACTCCTGTAGCTGTTTCGATAATCTCTGCATTTACAAGTGTGCTGTCAGTGTCCGACTTATACGCCTTTGCTACTGTCTTGCAAGTGCTGTCGGTATAGATACCGAATGTAGCACCTGTTACCTTATCGCCGGTCTTTGCGTCAACCTTGTTGATAACAATGTGACCGAAAGGCTTGTTTTCAAACGTTGCAGTAGTAGTTGCATTGCTCTTTACTTCAATCGTCTGATTTGCAGGCGTGATATATCCGACTGTCTTGCCGTCCTTTACTTCCTTTACGGTATAAGTACCGATAAGGAGGTTTGATATATTGATTTCGCCCTTTGCGTCTGTTGTGTATGTCTTGGTTGCTACGGGTGTTCCATTAAGAGCCGTGCCGGAAACCTCAAACTTCCAACCGGACAGTACGCCGTCTGCACTTCTCTTGACTATCTTTATACTGCCCTTCTGCGGAGCATTGGGGAACTTGTCGTTGCCGTTGATTGACACATCGACAACTTTGCCTGCGTCAGAAATTGTGAACTGATAGAATGTGTTGTCGATATTGTAATACTTCGGTGCTTTTGTTTCCTTGAGGTAGTATGTTCCTGCCGGGATTTCGTCAAGCTGATATGTACCCTTTGATGTTTCTGTGAGCTTGTCATATACAGTAGCCTTATCAGACTGATATACTGTAAACTCGGCGCCGCTCAGAAGTACATCGGGATGATCTGCGTCAACCTTTGTCGTTCTGACCGAGCCTAAAGGCGTTTCATAGAATTTCGATGTAGCGTTGTTTGATACTGCTACGGTTGAATTTGCGGTTTTAAGCGTTACCGGGTGTACGTCTGTGTCAATAGCGTAATGGTCGGGAGCTGTAAGCTCCTTGATATAATACTTTGTGCCATCCTTGCTCTCAATCGGCAGGAAATTGCAAGTGTACTTGCCTGTCGCACTTTCTGTGATTACAGCGTCTGTCAACGTTCCGTCTGTAGCTGATGTATATGCCTGTGCAGGAATTTCACATTCTGCGTCTGTGTAAATACCAAATGTAGCACCGCTTACCTTTTCGCCGGTCTTTGCGTCTACCTTGTTGATAACGATATTCGCATACGGCTTGTTCTCGATATTTACAGTTGTTACAGTATCGGTCTTGACCTCAAGGTCTTTGCTGTTCTCGGTAATATAACCGACCGTTTTACCTGTCTTGACCTCTGTAACCTTGTAATCACCGATACGGATATTACTGATTGTGATTGTACCCTTTGCATCGGTAGTAAAAGTCTTATCGTAGCTCTGTCCGGTCTTGGCTGTGCCTGTAACACGGAACTGCCAGCCGGAAAGTACACCGTCCGCACTGTGCTTTACAATGCTGATAGTACCCGTCATTGCCTTGTTCGTAAATACTTTCTTTACTGTGCCGTTAGGTGTTACTTCAAACGTAACGGGGTCGATAGAGAAGCTGTAGCCTGTTGTACCGCTTACTTCGTACACTGTGTATTCTTCTCTTGCGGGAAGCTTGTTTGCAACAAAGTTATATGAGGCTTTGTTAAGTTTTAACTCAGTGCCGGAGTTGTTCTCCCCTTTATATGTGTAGTTACCGTCTGCACCTGTAAATGTAAGATATTTGCCGTTGTGCATTATCTTGAACGATACTTTGGCAAGCTGTTCATCGGTGATATTCTCAACAGCACCGTTTTCATTAAGGAACTCTTTGTCAACTTGTACAGTTCCGGTCTTAAGCTGATTATTAAGCTCAATATCATCAAGATCTATTACAGCATTCGGATCACCGTCACCAAGGTCAATACGCTGGTCCCGGTTATCAATATCGTACTCTGTTCCGCTATAGGATTCAATAACAGCTAAGTAGTACGGAGCTGTATTGGTACCGAATGAGATAGTCATTTCACCATTGTCATTTAGCTTGAGATTTGTTGCTGATGTTTTGGTTGACGAAAGCCCTTTGTATGTATAATTACCGTTAGAACCGGTAAATTGTACATAATATCCTGCGGGAGGATTTGACGAAACGCTACCGCTGAAACCGAGTACCTGAAGATTTACAGTAACCTTAGCGTACTGAGCTTTGAGCTGTGCGGCTGTCAGATTGTCCTCATCAGAGAAATGTTTTCTTATCACAACAACTGGCGTTGATTTATTCGTAAATGATATTGCCTTTATTTCGCCCTTATTGGCAATTGTGACCGTCTTTGTCTGCGTTTTCGGATTGTACCCGCTTGCGTTATTAATCTCTGTTACAGTGTATGTTCCCATAGGGAGCTTGCTTACATTAAACTTACTGCCGCTGAGTTTCATATTATTTGCGGAAGTCTGAGTGCCGGCATAAACATACGCTCCTGCCGAGCCTGTAACCTTGATATACTTACCATTAGCGTCCTTGACAGTAAAGTAAACATTTTTCTCAAGATTTGCTATTTCTGAAGCTGACAGTGTTGTATCGGACAGCCATACCTTCTTTATCTGAGCCGTACCGCTGTCCTCGCTATTTATGAAAGACACGGACGATGTTTTATCTCTTGAGATGGTAATTGTCTGAGATGCTCTGTTGACAGAATAACCATCCGGTGAGCCGTACTCATATACGGTATACTTGCCTGTAGGCAGGTCAGAAACTGTGAAAGTACCTGTACCGGGATTTACATACAGCGATGTAGCCGTAGTCGATGTTCCGGTAAACGTATATGAACCGCTGTACTTTGAACCGCCTACCGTAATGTACTTGTTATCAGCATTCTTGATACGGAAATATATCTGCTGATTTTTTGCGTTTGCGGATATTGCGTTACCGTTTGTATCCACCCAAGTTTTTATTACTTCGCCCGTTCCGGTATTTCTTGTATTTTTGAAAGTAACTGTTCCTGTGCCGCCTGCCGTAACCGTTACCGTCTTACTAAGGTTACTGCGTGTATAGCACGGTATTCCTGCTCCATCAGTACCATACTCATAGACCGTATATGTTCCTGCAGGTAACGATTTTACTAAAAAAGTGTTACTGCTGTTGAGCTTGAACTTAGTTACGGAACCGCTTGTAGAGTAGGTATACGAGCCTGCCTTGCCTGTAGCCTTGATTGTCGTACCCGAACTATTCTTTATCGTGAAATAGATGTCGCTGTTATCGGCTTTCGTGCTTGAAGCATCGTGATTGTGTTCCCAAACTTTCTTGATCTGAGCTGTGCCTGTGCTTTCGGTCTTAAAGTTTGCATAGAACTGCACAGGGTCATCTATGCCGGAAGCCATAGTCTGAGAGCCGTTGCCGGACTTCCATATAACGAGCTGATCTCCGCTTGTGCGGTTTGCCTTGTATGAGCAGGACTTTGTGCCGCTTATCTTACTGTTTGTGCTGAAAGTATACTTATTACCGCTCTTTGTGACCGTTACACCGCTGATATTAAACGCACTTGCGGGCATACCGCTGTTGTATTCATCGGTTAATGTTAAGCTGTACTTCTTCGTTGAAGAGTTGTATTTCAGCGTATGAGTAGGAGCAGTTACTTTAGCTCTTCCTGTGAAGCTTGGAACAACGGAATATGCTTTCATCTTGCCGAGGATATAATCATAGCACTTCTCGGCAGGTCTGCCTTGAAGCTGTTCATAATATACCTTTGCAGGTGTACCCCACTTGTTCGCTTTTAAATCGCTTTTGTTGTATCCTGTTCTTAACTGCTGCTGTATTTCCCATACGATTATCTGCGTTGCAAACGAGAAATCGTCAAGGTTTGTGCCGCTTATGGGTGAGCTTTTGGTGTCGCTGTTAAAGCCGCAGAGAAGTGCATATTTAAGTGACTGTTGTACGTCACGAGGAAGATTTCTTAAATATGTGTTGCTGTTATCTTCTCCGACATAAGAGCTTCCGGTATTATAAGCAACGCCTGCTTCGATACAAATAGCCTGCTGTTTAATACCGTTCTTACTGATGCCGAGCTTTGCGTGTGTCGAAGCGTAACGAGTTGATGTAGCTACGCTACCGTCAGACTTGTAATAAATAAAAGTGTAATTACGCTTATCACCGTATGACTTGCCGTCCGAGCCGACATAATCACCGAGCATTGCGGCGTATACACTGTCACCTTTGCCCCACTCTGACGCAAGCGTCTGAATGGGAAGAGCGGCTAATGCCATTACAGCCGCAAGGAGCAAGCCTGCCAGCTTTTTAAATTTGTTTTTCTTCATAACCTTTTGTCCTTTCTTGGTTTGTATTTGTATATATAAAAAAGCAGTCCTACGTGTGCGGACTGCTTTGGATTTTCATATTTAATTGACTTTCAGAAAAAGAAAAAGAGCCTTGATTTTTCAAAGCTCTTAAAGTATATTAAATTGTCATATGTTCAAAAGGAAACAACTAATCAACATAAACCGAGTCTGCTGTTCAACCTATTAAAAAGTATATTGCGTATGCTTTTGTCAGCTTTCCGTTTTCATCTCGCACATCCATATCTTCGGATATATCTCGAATGTAGACCTTGAAGTAATCGCCCTTTTTCATTTGTGCGACTCTAAAATTAGCACCTGCTTCATCTTCAACATTTCTCTTTATTACATTAGGGTGCATATCGTAAGAAATAACGAGAGGAACGTTCCAAGTACTGCCTTCAGGAGTCCAATCCGGATCATCAAGATTTTTCAAACCATAATTATTAACGGCGTCATCAACAATGACCTTCTTTATAGCCTCAAGGTCGAAAGGATATTCATATATCGACTTTGGCTTGCTTTCCAGTTTCTTCGTTGTTGTCTGTGAAGGCTTAGGTGCTTCAGCTTTCTTTGTGGTTGTTGTAGTCTGTATAACAATCTTGCTGTCGCTCAGATAGTCACCGTGTATAAAGCTACCGTCAGAAAGTTTGAAGTAGCCTGTGTCGGTCTTGGCTGTCACTGTCACCTTGTCGTTCACGCTGTACAGCTTTACCGTTTCAGCGCCGAGTACGGCTTTCTTACGGCTGTAGCAGTCTGTGTTGACGTACTTTGTACCGCTTGCCTTTGTTTCTGTCCATTCGGGAGCGGGCTTTGTAGTAGCGGCGGTTGTTGTCGTTGCCGGCTTTGGCTTTGCCGTTGTTACCGCTTTTGTGGTGGTAGTGGTAGTTTCAGCACTTTTTGTTTCCTGTGGCTGTGTGGTGGTCGCTGCTGTGATAGCTGTGGTCTGAGCAGTGGTTGTTTCTGCTTTCGGCTCGTCAATTCTATCCATCACTGTTCCCGTTACTGCCGGAGCGGTAGTTGTCACTGCCGTTTCGGGTACGGAGGACGTTGTGCTTGTATTTGCCGTGCAGGCACTGGTCAGTATTACGCTGATGAGCGTTATTGCCGTGAGTATGGTGTGGGTACGTTTCATTTTGTCCTCCTTTGTGGGATTGGTAGATTGCCCTTAACTGTTTAAGATGGCTTTTATCTGTTCTTCTGAAAGTCCGCTTTTTCTCATTTTTGAGATCATTTCTGCTTCTTTTCTTTTTTCGCCTTTCTTAAGTCCGACTGCTTCGCCCTCGGCTCTTGCGTGTGCCTTTTCGGTTGCTTCGATATGCAGAGCCTTTTCACGCATTTCCGCAAGCTCTCTTGTCTTTTCGTCCGCACTCATCTTATGCAGTACAACTACTGCGTCCTGTATCTGCTTTACGCCTGTCTGCTGTAACATATCAAGTTCATCCTCCGTTTCCGCATTGATAAGTCTGAGCCATAGCTCCTGCTTGTTGTTCTTGTCGATATTCTTGCCTATTTTCTTCAGCTCGAAGTAATGAGCCGTGAATTTATCCGTATAGAAAGTTCACCGTCTTTTACTCCTATTTGACAATCCTGTAGTTTAACAAGATTGTCATTCAATTTTTTGCTTTTTCTTCCGTTACTTATACAGACACCTATCAAGCCTAATATACCGGCAAATATCGTTGCGGCTGAACCGACAATAGCACCAACTAAGGAATCCATTTTTAATACCTCACATATCGTATAATACGTAATCCAATAAACCGTATTCGGTACAAGAATTGAATAAAGTACAATTTTCATATCTATACTCCTTATTTTATCACCGTTGTCAGCCATTGTCAAATTGCGCTGCAACTAAAGGTGGGACATCGTGTCCCAGCGTAATCATCTTTGCACATATCGAGAGTTTTTGTAGCCTGTACTATATCATTGTAGCATTGATCTTTATCCCTATTGGTACTTTCTAAAATGCTGCTGCACTCTGATATTCTATTGCTTAATCTGCTTAACGATTTTTGATTTCTCTCATCTTCCGATTCGACCTTCCTATTGTGCTACCTGTAGCACAAAATAAATATATAGAAAACTGCCGCCGACCGATTTTATGTTAACGCTTTATGGCTGTTGATGCAGCCTTTGCTTCCTGCTGATTGTTTGTAGCTGTTACAGCATTTTTAAATGCATCTATCACTTTGTTGTTCAGCTCATCATGAAATTCCTTGGTAACCGGGTTAGCGATATTCTTGTATTCGCCGGCGGAATTTTTATACTGCGGCATCTGCAAAAACATTCCGTTTGCACCGTCGAAAATTTTCACACCTGACACAACAAAACAATCATCCATGGTTATCTGAGCAAATCCTTTAAGATTGCTATCATGATTGTTGTTAGGAAGCACCTTGACTTTCATTGCGATTGCTTCGGGTTCGCTTTTAATTACAGCAGTGTCATTGTTTTCGTAGGCTGTCATTACAGCTGTGTTTATAGCTTTGCGCATTTCGGCGGTAACCGGATAGCAGTCGTCATAGTACTGATTATCTTTGCCGAGATGATTCGGCATAGCGACATACATTCCCTTTTCGGTTTCAATGACCTTAATGCCTCCAACGGCAAAGTTGCCGTTGAGCACAATAGTGGCTAACGCTTTTAACTTACTTTCCGGGTTATCAAGTTTTGTTACTCTTGTTGTTATATTCATATAAGTACCTCCTGTTACGGATACAATCAATATCATATCCTGTTCTGTTGCGGTTCGGCGGCAGATTCCATCATTACAGCTTTTTATGATTTTCTGTTTCGGATGCGGCTTTAAGAGATATTTCCCGCATTGTTTCAAAATCGGATTTCAGAAAACATATTGTAGTTTCACGAGCGTTAATTTTAGCGGAATATTCGATGTTGTGCTCAGACAGTTGATTGATCACCTTTTGAGCTATGCTGTTGTTTTTGAATAGCTTGTACGCTACCTCGCCTTCAGCTGTCAGTTCTGCGTGATTCATATTTCCGCATAAAATCTGTGTTGACAAAAGTCCGTATTCTGATAATACTTTTTCTTTGAGCAGTTGTCTGAAACGATCATTCAAAGGGACAGCCATATCATGATAATTGCCATCCTTGCCCTTTATCTTCGGCATTTCATAATCTATAGTTCCGTCATGGCAGGTTATTTTAATGCCTGAAATCACAAAACTGTCTGACAGTCTGATTTCTCCCGATGCAGGAACATTATCGCCGTATGCAGTTGTTTTATGAAGCCTAACGGTGATTTTCCAACAGGCAGGGAAGATGGGTTGTCTACATAATTTCCGATAACGGAATTAATTATATCCTCTTTGACTTCCGAGCGTGTCGGAAATGCCATATCATAGTATTTTCCGTCACTGTTACGGTTGCTTGGCATTGCTACAAACATAGCATCGTTATCATCGGTACCGATGTCGATAATTCTAAATCCGTGAATAGCAATATTGTTATTTAAAAAAATCGTAGCATAAGCTTTCACCGGACTACTGTTATCTGTGTTTTTTATAACTTTTGACTGTATTTCCATATAACCGGCTTTTCACCTCTTTCTACATTTTAGGTGTGCTACCTGTATCACATTTGATTGATCGATTGCTATTGACTATATTATCAAGAATTGGCTTGTAAGCAATGCTGACTTTTGCGATTATTCGGTCGCCTGACATCTGAAGATGATAGCAAATACCTGATTGTTTCAGTTTCTCTACATCATTCTCACCGATATATGCATAATAGTAATTCTCGTTTGCCAATTTGCAAATATCGCTGTAAACATCACCGTTCACTACATCAATAAGTTCACCTTTCCACAGTTCCCCGTGCAAGCCCTTATGATTGATGTTGTTTTTGGCTTTGACAGACGTTCCGCCAGCCTTTTGCCATTCGAGCAAGTTTTTATTATAATCGTCTATCAGAATATCTTTATCGGTGAGCCGATGACCGATAGCTTCTGACTTTGGTACATTCAGAGAAGTAAAAATTCTGTGTTCTTTATCAATGTTTGGCAAATATCTGTCTAACCATTTCTGCTTTTCATCCAAAGAGCAGGAGTTTACTGTTGCAGATAAAATAAAAATCTCCGCCGTACTATCATTCACCAATTGTTCAATAGCGGATACGGCGTTTTCAAAAGGCTTTAAATCGCTGAAAAAACCTTTTTCAAACATTCGTTCAAGGTATAAATTTTCATCATGAAACCTTGCTATTGTTCCATCCATGTCAATATAGATTTTTGTTCTTTCTTGTAATATGGGGATATTACCGGAGGCTACTTGTTCGCTAACGCCTTCCAATTCATTTATAATTGCTTTTTCCCAATCATCAAGATTATTCGGAAGCGAGTTTTTGAAGCACTCGGAGTTCAAACGGGATGTATGCTCAAAAAATTCCTTTTCTATGCTTTTCTCACCACGAAAACCGATATACCATTCATTGAGCAACAAAGGAATGAATTTTGCAACGAAAATATCATCAATTTCTTCTCTGCCGAGCTTTTTTGATGCATACATTGCATAATCTCCAAACCATTCTGTGATACGATCAGGTTCGGACGTATTG
>OMAA01000832.1_pt1 | contig 12565 bp, 10 predicted proteins | sample 1674191 | NCBI WGS metagenome assembly OMAA01 (sample SAMEA103958152, study PRJEB25191) | human gut metagenome | biome: human-associated habitat [ENVO:00009003]; feature: intestine environment [ENVO:2100002]; material: feces | place: Germany | collected 2013/2015
GAGTCATGGATACATCCCGGATCGTCGCGGGATCACCCCCGCAGGTGCGGGGAAAACTCTTATCGTTGCAGGTTTTGTTCGTATGCACAAGGATCACCCCCGCAGGTGCGGGGAAAACAGTGACGAGGATGCCGAAAGGTTTTTGGAAGCAGGATCACCCCCGCAGGTGCGGGGAAAACTCCGACGTTGCAAGTGACATACTCGGCGTGTATGGATCACCCCCGCAGGTGCGGGGAAAACTGTACAGCAACCAGATTGCAAACTTGCAGAGCAGGATCACCCCCGCAGGTGCGGGGAAAACTTGCTTACGCCGTCCGCGTTCCATTTTCGGAAAGGATCACCCCCGCAGGTGCGGGGAAAACGCAGCCAAAGTATTTCAGCGGCTGCCGTACAAGGGATCACCCCCGCAGGTGCGGGGAAAACGCTTTACCCAGAACTGGGAATCACTGCGGAACAGGATCACCCCCGCAGGTGCGGGGAAAACCGTGACTCGGGCGGGCGACACCACAGGCGAGACGGATCACCCCCGCAGGTGCGGGGAAAACGATTTTTTTGTCAAGTCCCATGTAATTGTTGAGGGATCACCCCCGCAGGTGCGGGGAAAACTCATATTGATTCCACGCGTACAGCCACGCTGCAGGATCACCCCCGCAGGTGCGGGGAAAACGAATTGTAAATTACAATTTTATCGAGGAACATAGGATCACCCCCGCAGGTGCGGGGAAAACTTCACCTTTCGCAGAAACTTTTCAAATACATCGGGATCACCCCCGCAGGTGCGGGGAAAACCGTTCGCCCTGATGCAGTCGCGCCGCAAAATCAGGATCACCCCCGCAGGTGCGGGGAAAACACGCGGCAGATTGCCTATATCCATGGCGGAGCGGGATCACCCCCGCAGGTGCGGGGAAAACGCGAGTCGTTCAGTGGCGGCTCAGTCAAGGGCAGGATCACCCCCGCAGGTGCGGGGAAAACGGCTTACAACCGAATGCGGAGAGAAGACCGATAGGATCACCCCCGCAGGTGCGGGGAAAACAAATCAAACCCCGCTGCATTGCTCACAAGGCGGGGATCACCCCCGCAGGTGCGGGGAAAACATATACGCCGAGAGAATGACGCCTGCACAGGCAGGATCACCCCCTCAGGTGCGGGGAAAACCACTATAATTAATCAGTCATAGTGCGTGAACCAGGATCACCCCCGCAGGTGCGGGGAAAACTTCGCCGCCGCAAGTGTTTCGCCACATTTAGTAGGATCACCCCCGCAGGTGCGGGGAAAACCGCTTTGCGCTGTCCAACTTGCTTGATAAAATCGGATCACCCCCGCAGGTGCGGGGAAAACTCTCGAACGCACAAAGGAGTTCCGCAAAGACATGGATCACCCCCGCAGGTGCGGGGAAAACTCCCCGCCGCCGACGGCGAAAACAGCATCACGGGGATCACCCCCGCAGGTGCGGGGAAAACAACGCCCTGCTCTGTGTTTTGCTTTGCGGGTTGGGATCACCCCCGCAGGTGCGGGGAAAACCGATTTTTGCACTCACTGTCGCTGATGAGTTGAGGATCACCCCCGCAGGTGCGGGGAAAACGCAGGACTGTCTGCCAACGAGTACATGGAGACGGGGATCACCCCCGCAGGTGCGGGGAAAACGGAAACATGCAGCAGCCGAAAGGCGGTCACAGGGGATCACCCCCGCAGGTGCGGGGAAAACCAGTAACTCGATACGGCTCAGCCCGTCCTCCTAGGATCACCCCCGCAGGTGCGGGGAAAACTACAAGCAATCGTTGACGCGCTGCCGCAGATTAGGATCACCCCCGCAGGTGCGGGGAAAACTTGACAGTCTGTCGCATAATCACGTTCCGACCAGGATCACCCCCGCAGGTGCGGGGAAAACCCCATACAGATGCAGCCGCCATTAGGCCGACAGGGATCACCCCCGCAGGTGCGGGGAAAACTATTTGTTGTTGTTTCAAAGTCAGCAACATACAGGATCACCCCCGCAGGTGCGGGGAAAACTGAATTCGCCCGAAGTGCGAATTGCAGACCATAGGATCACCCCCGCAGGTGCGGGGAAAACACGGCATCCTTGCTGTGCTAAACGAAACGTCTGGGATCACCCCCGCAGGTGCGGGGAAAACCAATCACCAATTACCGCAAGATTATATACGACAGGATCACCCCCGCAGGTGCGGGGAAAACAGCTTGTTCCCGACCCTGATGCTGTCGGGACTGGGATCACCCCCGCAGGTGCGGGGAAAACTCAGCCGTAGTCAGGCAAGCTGCCGCCATCGCCGGATCACCCCCGCAGGTGCGGGGAAAACATCATCACGGGCAGCAGCACATCCATTAGCCCGGGATCACCCCCGCAGGTGCGGGGAAAACGTTTATGACTTCGCCGTGTTCGTTTGCGTCGCAGGATCACCCCCGCAGGTGCGGGGAAAACTGCATAGGGCTTGATACTTCAAATTTTGTCATAGGATCACCCCCGCAGGTGCGGGGAAAACACAATATCCAAAGTGAAAATTCTATTTGCGCCGGGATCACCCCCGCAGGTGCGGGGAAAACTACAATCACAATCACAAAATATATTTCATCTTAGGATCACCCCCGCAGGTGCGGGGAAAACTTCCGCAACAACCCAGTTGCCAAGGATATACCGGGATCACCCCCGCAGGTGCGGGGAAAACAGAACGGCAAAGCAAAAGACCGCGACCGCCTGAGGATCACCCCCGCAGGTGCGGGGAAAACGCTCTGATAACTGGTATCGCGGACGATGCTCCAGGATCACCCCCGCAGGTGCGGGGAAAACATCCAGCGCTTTCTCGCCGTACTTTTCCAACCAGGATCACCCCCGCAGGTGCGGGGAAAACGTCATCGCCTGTGACCTCGGTAAATCCTCCCCAGGATCACCCCCGCAGGTGCGGGGAAAACCCCCTGTCCGCTCTATCCAATCACTTGCAAATAGGATCACCCCCGCAGGTGCGGGGAAAACTGAAAATATATCGAAAATGTAGCTAAAAACCTAGGATCACCCCCGCAGGTGCGGGGAAAACTTTTGCCTTCAGTTTGTGACATTTCTGCCACAAGGATCACCCCCGCAGGTGCGGGGAAAACTCGCTATGCGGTCTCTAAACCGCCTGTCGCCCAGGATCACCCCCGCAGGTGCGGGGAAAACACTAAAAAGATCCTTTAGGAATCAGCCTTTTTGTTCCTGAGCAGTTCAAATTTCATTTAACTTCTCAAACAGCCTGAATGTAAGTTTGCAATCTGGAAGCGCACGGTGACGTTCTCCGACATCAATTCCAAAGTATTCGCAAAGATGCCCAAGCGAATACTGTTTAACTCCGTTCACGCGCCTGCGCGCCAAGGCAAGAGTATCTGTGCAGGAACTGCGAAACAACTTCACGCCGCAGCGTTTTGCCTCCGAAATCAGAAACCCGCAGTCAAAATCCGCATTATGGCAAACAATCGGGCGGTTCGCAACGAATGCAACAAGCCCGTTGATTGCCTCGCTCAGAGGAATGCCTTCAGCTGCAAGCATTTCATCCGTAATTCCCGTAAGGCGGACAACATCCGCACTCAGCGGTGAATCCCGCATAACGAGTGTTTGAAATTCTTCTGCCTCTTCTCCGTTTCTTATCAGCAGTGCACCGATTTCAATAATGCCGTCCCTCTCGGGCGAAAGCCCCGTTGTTTCAACGTCAATAACAACATAGTCAGCCCGCCTGCGCGCTTTTTCCGCACGACGCGCGAGCAGCATTTTTCCGGCTCTGCTTTGCGGAGCCCCTGTCGAATTGTCTTCTGCCTTATGCGGCTTCGGAAGCGGGCGGCGCATAAGCAGTATTCCGTCAAGATCAACAGGCTCCCAGTGAGCATTATGAACTTCGAATTTCATCTGCTGTTCGCAACGCGCACTGTAAACCATGGTTGCGCGCCCGCTTTTCAGGTTTTCGCATACCCGCGCCCAAAGCTCCGTGCGAACGCGCGCATTAATATTGCCGGCATACACTCCGGGGCTGATTTCACATAACCACTTGGACAGATCCCCCCGAACTTTCGGCGGGCAGTCGCTCAAAGTAATCACTGTCAACGTCAATCCTCCCGATAGGATTTACCGTATTCTGCACTGCCGCTGCGGTCATCCCAAAGATAAAGCGGTCTGCAGCCTTCTTCGCCGAAATCGGATTCATCGGAAAGAAGGTATTTGATATCCTTCACCATTCGCTCCAAAATATGGCTTTCTGCAAGCGCATTACGCACACTGCGCCTTGTTTGGGACGGGATATCCTCCGGAGACTCTGCCGCAAGCCGAAATGCGATCGGAATCGTGATTTCCGCCTTGTACAAATCAGCAATATCATAAACGAATGAAAGCGAATGGCCGATATGCACAAAACCGAGGCCGGGGGAACAGCCGAGTGCGCAAATCACGGCGTGAGCAAGGCCGTACAGACAGGCATTCCCTGCGGACAATGCCTGATTTACCGGATCTCCGGATGAAAAATCCTCCGGATCATAGTCTCGCCCATGCCACGGAACGCCTGTTTCCTTTGACCAATGCCGATAAACGGAACGCATACGGCTTCCCTCGCGCCCGCGCAGCTGCTGCAAAGTCAGGTGAGCCACATCCTCTCCGGAGAAGCGCAGACTGTACATCTTTCGAACAACGTTGAGATGCCCCCGCTGGTTCGTCACAAGAGCAGCCTGTTTCACAAGCAGACGTGAACTTCCCGTCAAAGCACAGCCCCCGGTGTAGTACCGAACACCATGTTCCCCGACCCAGATTACACTCACACCTGCATCACCGATAAGCTCCATTGCACGGTGAGTCACATCCGTTCCCGGGCCGAGCATGAGCACCGAAATTGCAGCGGCAGGAACATGAATAATCCCTTTTTCATCCGTAACGGTTATCGCGCTGTCCGCACGGCTCAATTTACAGTGCTCAAAGTAAAGAAAGGTCATTCTGTCGCCAATCTGCGGCAGAGACTGAACGGAAGGGCGAATCATCCCCGGAATTTCAGCCATTGACGCCTTCCCCGATGCCCACAACTGTCATAAGTCCGTTTCCGTAAGCCTTGCCCCTGCCGAGACCCTGAGTCAAAGTCTCCCGAAAGCGGGCTGCATCCGTAACTGTCAAAATGCCTTCAAAAGTTACGGAAAGCAGTTTTACTTCCTTGTTCTTTCCGCGTTTTTTGAAAGAATACCTGTTTGAATGAACAACACGGAATTCATCGGGCGCGAGTTCAAATCCGTAACTTTGCGCATGAGAAGCAAGCCACTCCTCCTGCTGTCCGACCGAAATAAGGGCTGTTACCTTTCCGCGAGCCTGCGGATCGTCTTCGCGCTTGATGCTCTTTGTGGGATTGGCTGTCAGGCGAAACCTCCAGCGGCTGCCTTCCGCAATTCGTGCAAGCAGGGGATCGTATGATTTTGTTTCAACGTTAATTCCGCCGTAACCAAGCTGCTCCGCCGCACGGGACAGCTTTGGCCTGTCCTGCGTCAAAACGAGCAGATACATCTCCCCGCCGAGCGTGTCTATGCGCCAAAGACTGCGCGCACGATTTTTTTCATCCGCGGCATCGGAAGCTTCGGACGGTTCTCCGTTCAAAACTTCAATCGCACCGTGAATCTGCTGCGGATTGACAAGTGCTTTCATTGTTTCGCGTTTCTGTGTGTTAAGCTTGATTCTCGAAAGATACATCTGCGTCCTCCAATTCTGCAAACGCGTCATGCTCCGCTGCGTCCGTATCATTCTCCGCCTTGTTAACGGATTCATACGCCGCAACAGTGCGATAGGTATGTTTACGGCAGCGCGGGTCAAACGAGACCGCAAGGTCACGCCGCGCTTCACGTCCGATCACTCTCGGTTCGTCCGCATCCGAATTCTGCTCATCATCTTCCGAATAATCCGCATATATGTGCGCTGTCATATTGTACTTCTTTTTGAAGGAATCGTCAAGCGTCGGATACGTCCGCAGCACTTTAATCAGCCCGTCCTCCTTAATGTCGTCAAGAACGATCGGCAGCGTCGGAGGGCAGGAACGCCTGCCCAAAAACAGCGGAAACACCGGATGCGACAACGCGAATTCAATGCGCTCCAAAAGTTCCCGTTCTCCCTCCAATCCGACAAGGAAGACGGCATCCGAAAGATAATAACGTTCGGTAAGATATGAAGTCTTTTCTGCATGCGCCATATGGAAATCCCGAAGGAGCTTTCCCGCGCGGTCAATGCGGACGCCGATTCGCAGCGCATTCAGCTCGCGGAGCTTTTCCGGCTCGTTTCGCCGAATGCCGAGTGCCGCTGCAAGCAAGCCCACAATGCCGCTTTTTGACGGTTCCCTTCCCGTTTTTCGGATCTCAAATTTTGAATTTTCGGTTCCCCACGCCTGCAGCGGAGCGGAAAGCCGAAGAAGCAAAACAGCCATTACATGCCCTCGCTCTCGCCGAGATATTCCTTAACGCACTCCGCAACCGACTCAAGCAGTCTGTCGAGGCTCATGCATTTGCATTCCTCAAGTTTTCCGACGGCTTCACCGACTGCAAATGCACGATCGGGCTTAGAGGCATACTTGCCGTAAACCTTGTTTGCGTATTCAACAAACTTTTCTTCGGATTCCTCCGAATAACCGCCGTTCTTTGCCGAAACGGGCTTTTCAAACGCACCGCAAAGGTTAACGGGCTGATCGCGCCGAATTGTGACATAGACCATGCTCGGAAGGGTGCGGTTTGCAAAGGTATTCTGTTTGCCCGTGGGCATTGAGCGAACAAACGCTTCAACAAATTTTGCCGCTGTCTCCGCCGCGACCTGTTTCCCGAGGGCGTTCGAAAGCTCAACAAGGTTGACCGTTGCATAGCGATAGAGCGTTGAGGAGTTGAACTCCACCGTTCCGAGGTGACCCGCGCCGGTATTATCCTCCGGAGCAAGATCGTCAACGGCGGTGAAATAATCGTATTCGTTCTGCACGGTGTGGGTTGAAATGCTGTGCGCAACCTGCGCGGAGGCATCGCAATTCAGCGTTGCTTCGGAAGCAACCATTCGCCCGAAAAGCGCAATATCAACGGAGGGGTTGTCCTTGAGGGCTTTTTTGCAGGCCTCCTTATCAGCCGTACCTTCGGAAACTGCGATCTCGGCAAGTGCTTTTGCCTGTGCCGCACTCATGAAAAAGAGTGCTTCCGCCTTTTTATCCTTTGTTTCACCTTTCTTATCGTCTTTAAATTTCACGCCGGCGCTTGTAAGCACTTTTTCCGCAAGTTCCGCCGCTTTCGCATCGGGGTTCAGTTTCAGAATCTCCTCTGCAACCATGCTTATAACGTTCTTTGTTCTCAACCCGAGCATATCCGGTTCAATGAGTTCTTCGCGGAACATTTCGCGCATTGCATGTTTCCACGCCTGCGAGGAAACGCGCGCACGGGTCGTGCCGCCGTAGATCGCCGTTTTCGGGCTGCCGGTGTCGTCGCGGTTAACGCAGCTCGGCGGAACGGTTTGGAGTACGTGTACATCAAGATAGCATCTGTTTTTCATAGTTTTGGTTCCTTTCCACATTAGTTTTCATCATTTTTTATTTGGCGGCAGAAATCCTGTCCCCATTTGAGCCTTACTTTTGTTCTTCCTTCCGCATAGCTGTAATTATACAGGTCAACGGCAAGATCCGCATAGTCGAGTTTTATACCGTTGCCGCTGAGAAGATTTATCACGCCGCGCAGATGGTGGTTGAGCTCGGGCAGATCCGATGCCGTTGCGATCTTGTTGAATCTGGCGCGTATGCGCTTCAACTCATCCTCGTCCTTGGCAAGTTTTCGCACCGAAGCCCCGAACTTCATTCCATCCTCATTCATCCATTCGGATCTGAAATCATGCCCCTGCTGATGCAGCGCAAACATGGTCAATGCGGTGTAAACCGCCCATTCCGCGGGCGAAGCGTTACCGTCGTTCCGATAAAACTCCTCCGGAAGATCGGTCAGGAATGCTCCCCAAATTGCGGGAAGCTCCCCGGGGGCGTGTCCGATTCCGTGCCGCAGTTCGGCAAGCTCCGCTCGGCACTGATTCTCGGGCAGCGTTCTGAGCCGCTCGAGTTTTCGCTTCATAAAAGCGGTGATTCTTATTTCTTTTTCAGTCATTGTTCTCCTCCTTCGGATAAATTTCATTCAATTTGACCTTAAAGTAACGATAGGCGTCGGGAGCGGAATAATACCTTTCTTTATCATTCTTATCCTTTACCGCACGGCCGACAATTGCCGCCGTGCCCGCCGATTCAACAAGCTCTTGACCGATGCGCAATGCGATTCGTTTTGCTGTTTCGTGCCATTCGCGAAGCGCCTGTTCCTCCTGCTCGGATACGATCTCCCAATTCGGATCGATCCTTTCCAGCCAGTTTCGGAAGGGTAAGTCGATCTCGTAATAGTACTGTTCACGGGCGCGTTCGACAACGGCGCGTTTCAGAACCGTATCCTCCGACGAGCCTGCCGCAAGCTCTATATCCTTTGCAAGGACTCGCAGTGCAGCGGCCGATTTTTTGCATTTTTCTATCTCCTCCGTAATCTTTGCCCGCCAATGTTCTCCGATTTCGGTGATAAGATCCGTGTGAAAAGTTAACGAATCAGAGAAAACATCATTTACAAAGAAATCTTTATCTCCGTATTGCACTGATGCTATGCTAAAGCTTATCAGCTTTCGACTTTCCGGAAGCATCTGTTTAATATATTTCGTCCAAAGTACAACGCCGGGAATATGACTGCCTTCTGCCGTTTCAAATGCATACGAAAACTCTCTCCACATCTGAACGGACGAATCGTGTCTGCGAGGTTGAAATTTCTCGCCTGCGCGTTCATTTCCCTTGACCTTGCTCCAAACGGTCATCGGCTCAATAAACGCATCCATTTTTTCGAAGAAATCTCCGCCCAAAAGGTTGTAACCGATAACTTTTTCGTTATCATCGCGGTTAAGCCACAGCCTACGAGACTGAAGAGTGTAGAGCTCCGAGAGGTTATCCGGCATTGGAATTTCAGCACGTTCCGCAGTATTCGGAACATCCGGCTCCCACGCCGGGCATTCCGGACCCCAAACCTCCGAAAAATTGCGCTTGTGATTCAGCAAAATAAGATTATACACAAGCGTTTCGAACAGGTTGTTCCCCCGAATTGTGATTAAACCGAGTTTTCCGAGCCACCCTGCGCCGGGGGACGGCAGATTTTTCCCTTTAGGCTTTGAAGAAGTATCATCATAATTGTTTACATAAAGCAGCCATCTTGCGGCTTCCGAATAGCTCAATTCGCTTTTTTGAACGCCGGTGCAGCCGCAGAACAGCCTGATTTTGTTTCCGCTTTCCGAAACGGCGCCGTTCAGCTTTGATGCAGTGTATTCTGTTCCGATCTTTGCTGCTTCGGTCTGATAAAACGGCCTTTCGGGATGAAACAGCCAAAATCTGTCATGCACGGACGCAAGATAATCCCTGATCGGTTTTTCCGGCAGGCGGCCGGCATTCCAAAGCTCTTTCCAACGATCTGCGGCGTCATCCGAATCGTACAACGGCGAAGGTTCGCCCTGCGGCGAGTATCTTGAAAAGACCGTGTGCAAAACGGCGAGCATCAGCCGCAGAATCGAAACGTTCTGCGTGGGCAGCTCGCCCGCAAGCTCAACATACTCATGGGATTTGAGCAATGCATCCGTCAGTGAAAGTTCATCAACGGTGCAGTCGCTTTTGCGAACAAGTATCCATTTTTCGTCAAGCAGATTGAATTCAATGTCCTTCATCATTTCACTCCTTTACATAGGTTAATCCTGTTTTTATATCATAATGCAGCTGCACTCCGGCAAGGTCTGCATTCAGGTCTTCATCAAAAAGCAGAACGACCTCCTCTTTGAGCAGTGCCGAATCCTGCCATGCGGAAAAAACATTTTGCGTTTCGGCCTCAAGCTGTTCAATCGTATCATCTATTTTCCAGCGCCTCCCGAAGAAACCGGGGAGACGGAGTTTTTGCCGTGCGATAAGCAGAGCTTCCTCCCTTGACGGCGGCCTGTCGGCGGGAATGATCGTTTCGGACTTGTCCGCAATTATGCGTATCAGTCCCTCACCGTCGCGCATCAATGCGATAACGTCAACCGACGGGTCCCCATCGCGCACGGCTTTTTCGCCCGTCTGTTCGTTGTTCGGCTTAATATCATTATCAAGCCAGCCGTCCAGGCATTTACCTTTTTTATTTGACGGCTTCGAAATCAGGTAGTTTTCTGCGCTGCGCCTTTTTTTACCTGTTCTGAGCTTGTTCTCTTCTTGCGCCTTTTTCATGCCCTCGGTCAGTTCTCCGAGCATTTCGTTATTTGTTTCATCATAGGTCTGCTGAACAAGCAGGGGAATATCGCTCGGAATCGTCAATTTGTTCGGCAGCAATGCCCGCGTCCGCATCAACAGCCACTCACCGTAAATCGCCGCACTTCCCGAATCAAAATTGTCATCCGTTTCATCAAGAACAAAGCAGCTTGCCGTTTCCAGTCCCTGCGGACGAACCCTGTTATGTCGGTGCAGCCTGCCTGTGCGCTGCAAAAGCAAATCCATCGGGCAAAGTTCCGTTATCATAAGATCAAAATCAAGGTCAAGCGATTGTTCAAGCACCTGCGTTCCGACAATTATCAGTCCGCGTCTGCTTTCCGGGGTGGAGTGCTTGCCCACACGCTTAAGTATCTGCTCCTCGCGCTTCGCACGATCCGTCATTATGAACTGCGCATGCATGATAATAACTTCGGCTTTCGGGAAAGCGGACTGCAATTCAGCCGCAATTTCCTGTGCTTTTCTGACGGTATTTACGATCACGCCCACACACCCGCCGCGTTCAACCGCATATCCTGCCGTTGCGGCAACCTCATCGCGGATAATCCTTCGAACGGATACTTCCTTATTTTCGCCGTCAAACGCGAGTGCCTTCTGCTTTACGGCATTGTTTTCGGTGTATGTCAGCAGGGGATAAGCAAGGCTGTGTTTCCACGCTTCATCGGCAATTGTCTTGTCAACGTGAGCCTCGGTATGCTTTGCGCGATGTTTTTCCGAATCGGTGTAAGCCTCAATAAGCTCTGCGCGGCGTTTTTCCGGAAGCGTTGCCGAAAGTATAATCACGGGAACCTTGTAAATTCCGAGCCATTTTATTGCCATATCAAGGTATTGGCTCATATAGGCGTCGTAAGCATGACATTCGTCAACAACAACGACCTTTCCGGAAAGGCCGAAGTGTTTCAGCATCACATGCTTTTGCTTCAGTGCCGCCATCAGCAGCTGATCGACCGTTCCGATAACAAAATCCGAAAGCAGGGTTTGCTTTCTTCCCGAAAACCAGTCGTGCACAATGAGTCCGCTGTCCGACTCGATGTTCAAATTGCTGTGCCCGGTGAACAGCTCCCGATAGTCCTCATTCAGAGCGGCATTGCCGTGCGCAAGCTTTATCGCCAAAAGGGTTTGCTCATCCTCCGCCAACCCGCCTGCCCATTTTTCAAGCCGAGGAAAAATTCCGTTTGAAGTTGCCTGCGTCGGCATTCCGAAGAACATACCGCCTGCGCCGGCTCTTGCGGCAAGTATTTCCGAAAGTGCAAGTGCCGCTTCCGTCTTTCCCAATCCCATAGGGGCTTCGATTATGTAGATTCCCGAAGACTCTGCATCCGTTGCGGTTGAAATAATATCCGCCTGCGTCGGGTTCGGTAAAAATCCGAATCGTTCCTTAAATGCTTCGTCATCCAGTCCGAAGTGCGCTTTTGATTCCCACATATTCGGGAACCCGATCGTTGTCCATGCATTTTCGATTCTTTTCGGATAATCGCCGAATTCGCCTTTTTGGTCGGCCGATATAAGCGGAAAATACGTTGTGTTGCTTGCGATCCAGTCCGCCGTTACCAACATGCCGGAAATAACCACCTGCGCGGGAACCGCCATATCGGGCAGGTCGCTTAATTCGGAAAAGCCGGCACATTCAAGCGAAAAATCGATCCATTCCTTCCAAAGCGATTCAAATAACTGCCTGTATTTCCCCCTTTTTCCGTAAAAATTTTCGACAGCTGTGCACGCTCCGCTTATTTGGTCGCGAACATCTGCCCATGCAGACGGTCGCCCGTGATGCGCACCCGCAATTGAAGCAACACCCTCCCGGCAGCCGAGTTTCAAAAGAATTGCTTCGCTTGCAAGCGCATGCGGAGTGTTGGGCGCATTAACAAGACTGCTTGATTTCGGCAGCTCCACACAACCGGCAAAAGGTGAAAAGTCAACCGCATCATATATGCGGGATTGGAACACAATTGTGAGTTTGCCGATGTCATGCACAAGCGCACAAAACTTAAGTGTTGAAAAGAGTTTTTCCCTGCCGCCGCATTCAGCGCAAAGGTAATCCGAAATGCTTTCCGGCAATCTCTTTTGTGCGAGTTTTTCCATAATGCCCGCCGTGTCAAATGAATGCATCCAAAACGGCAGCCAGTCGTTTCCGTTCTCTCTGTCACTTTTTGCAACCGCCGCTGCAAGCTCTTTGGATAATCTGTTCAAATTTTTTACCTCTCAGTGCGTACAATTTCATTGCAGCATTCTGCAATTGCCCTTTA
>OMAA01000835.1_pt1 | contig 12556 bp, 9 predicted proteins | sample 1674191 | NCBI WGS metagenome assembly OMAA01 (sample SAMEA103958152, study PRJEB25191) | human gut metagenome | biome: human-associated habitat [ENVO:00009003]; feature: intestine environment [ENVO:2100002]; material: feces | place: Germany | collected 2013/2015
AGTGCACCGTCGCGCGTATGATGTTCTGTTTGCGGCGCTTACGCCTGCGGAGCCGCTCCAGGTCTTTCTTTCCTGCCATCTCAGAGCTTTTCGAAGTTCGTATCGCGCATGTTCTCCATGAGTGCGTCGTATTCCGCGGCGGTCATGTTGCGGTTGAAATAGTTGATCGGGTTCACCGGCATGCCCTTGTGGATCACCTCGTAGTGGAGGTGGGGGCCCGAGGAGATGCCCGTGTTGCCCGTTTCGGCGATGACCTGCCCGCGGGCGACCCGTTCGCCCGGCTGCACGAGGACTTTGCTCAGGTGTGCGTAGCGGGTCTTGTAGCCGAATTCGTGGTTCAGCAGCACCATGTGTCCGTAGCCGCCGTTGCCCCCCGAGGAGGCGACCTCCACCACGGCGTCGCCCGTGGCGTAGACCGGCGTGCCGCGGTCGCAGCCCAGGTCGATGCCCTTGTGGGGGCGGATATACCCCAGCACGGGGTGCATCCGGCGCAGGTTGAAGGCGCCGATATGGTCGTTGTGCAGCGCCGAGCGGTCGATGGGCCAGATGGCCGGGATCGCCGACGACATTTTCTCCTTGTCGCGGGCGAATGCCTGCAATTCGTCGAAGGACACCGATTCGAGGTAGAGTATGCGGGCCAGCGCGTCGAGCTGCTTCCAGGTGCCGACCATCAGCGGGGCGAAGTCGTCCCCGGCCATCGGGGCGTATTTGGTGTCGGGGTAGGGCTGCCACACGCCGTCGATCGACACCGTGTCGGTCGAGAAGAGCGAGCGGTAGACGTAGTTGTCGCGGTGGCGGATTTCGTCCACGCGCCGCTGCGAGGTGCGTATGCGGTCTTGCAGGATGCGGTACTTGATGACCAGGTCGCGGTTGTCGCGGATGATGCGGTACATCTTGGGGGTGTAGAAGAAGTACGAGAAGAGCACGTTGGCGATCGAGACGAGGATGAAGCCGATCAGTATTTTCCGGATCAGGCGGTAGGTGCGCAGGCGGAAAGGCGCCGAGACCACGTCGCGCGTCAGCGCCTGCGCTTCCTGTGTCAGCGCCTGCGTGTCGAATCTCTGCCCTTTTTGCTTCATTGCGGAAAAAACTCCGGTTAATAGGATGCAAATTTAACTTTAATTGTGTAATTTTGCAACCCGAAATCACAAACGTGGAAATCGGATAAAATCTTATATATGGAATCGAATAAAATTCGCCGGGCCTTTCTGGACTTCTTCGAGAGCAAGGGCCATGTGATCGTGCCCTCGGCACCGATGGTCGTCAAGGGGGATCCCACGCTGATGTTTACCAACGCGGGCATGAACCAGTTCAAGGATATCTTCCTGGGCAATGCGCCCCGCAAATATCCGCGTGCGGCCGACACCCAGAAGTGCCTGCGCGTTTCGGGCAAGCACAACGACCTGGAGGAGGTGGGGCATGACACCTACCACCATACGATGTTCGAGATGCTGGGCAACTGGTCTTATGGCGATTACTTCAAGAAAGAGGCGATCGAATGGGCGTGGGAGCTGCTCCACGGCGTCTACAAACTTCCCGCCGACCGCATGTACGCCACGGTTTTCGAAGGCTCCGAGGAGGACGGCGTGCCCTTCGACCAGGAGGCCTACGACTACTGGAAGCAGTTTCTGCCCGAAGACCATATCATCCGCGGCAACAAGCACGACAATTTCTGGGAGATGGGCGAGACCGGCCCCTGCGGCCCCTGCTCGGAGATTCATTTCGACCTGCGGGACGAGGCGGAGATCGCCGCCCGTCCGGGCCGCGAGATGGTCAATGCGGGCCATCCGCAGGTGATCGAGATCTGGAACCTGGTCTTCATGCAGTTCAACCGCAAGGCCAACGGTTCGCTCGAGGAGCTGCCGGCGCGCAACGTCGATACGGGCATGGGCTTCGAGCGCCTCTGCATGATCCTCCAGGGCAAGAAATCGAACTACGACACCGACGTGTTCCAGCCTACGATCCAGCGTATTTCGCAGCTTTCGGGCAAGACCTACGGCGCCGACGCGAAGTGCGACGTGGCGATGCGCGTCATCGCCGACCACCTGCGTGCCATCGCCTTCTCGATCGCCGACGGGCAGCTGCCGTCGAACGTCAAGGCCGGCTACGTCATCCGCCGCATCCTGCGCCGCGCCGTGCGCTACGGCTATACCTACCTCGGCTTTACGGAGCCTACGATCTGCCGGCTGGTTCCCGGACTGGTGGAGCAGATGGGCGGCCAGTTCCCGGAGCTGAAGGCCCAGCAGGCGCTGATCGAAAAGGTCATCGAGGAGGAGGAGGCCTCGTTCCTGCGTACGCTGGCCACGGGCATCAGCCTGCTGGACGGCGTGGTCGAAAAGACCCGCAGGGAAGGGCGCGAGCTGATCTCGGGCAAGGACGCCTTCGAACTTTACGATACGTTCGGGTTCCCGATCGACCTGACGGAGCTCATCGCCCGCGAACAGGGCGTCGGCGTTGACCTCGCAGCTTTTGAAACCGAGTTGCAGGCACAGAAGGAGCGTTCGCGCAACGCTGCGGCCGTCGATACCGACGACTGGGTGGAGTTGTTCCCCATTCGCGAGAGCGTCTTCACGGGCTACGACACGCTGACCGAGCGGGTGAAGATCGCCCGTTACCGCCGCGTGACCTCCAAAGGCAAGACCTCCTACCAGCTGGTCTTCGACCGCACGCCGTTCTACGGCAACTCGGGCGGTCAGATCGGTGACATCGGCTATATCGAGAATGCCAACGAGCGCATCGCCGTCGTGGCTACCGAAAAGGAAAACGGACTGATTATCCATATCGTCAAGGAGCTTCCCGAAAACCCTGCGGCCGAGTTCACGGCCGTCGTGGACGCTGCCAAACGCCAGGCCGCGGCCAACAACCATACCGCGACGCACCTCATGCACGAGGCGCTGCGCAAGGTGCTGGGATCGCACGTAGAGCAGAAGGGTTCGATGGTGACGCCCGAGATCCTGCGCTTCGACTTTTCGCATTTCCAGAAGATGACTCCCGCCGAGCTGCGCCAGGTCGAGATGCTCGTCAACCGCGCCGTCCGCGCCAACTATCCGTTGGAGGAGAACCGCGAGGCCACCAAGGAGGAGGCCGAGAAATGCGGTGCCATGATGCTCTTCGGCGAGAAGTACGGCGACAAGGTGCGCATGGTGCGCTTCGGTACGTCGGTCGAGCTCTGCGGCGGTACGCACACCAGCGCTACGGGTAACATCGGGTTCTTCAAGATACTGACCGAGAGCGCCATTTCGGCCGGCGTGCGCCGCATCGAAGCCGTCACGGGCGAACAGGCCGAGAAGATCATCTACGCCGCCGAGGATACGATGCGCGACATCAGCGAATACCTCCACAACCCGCAGGTGCTGCAGGCCGTAAAGAAAATGTTCGAGAGCAACGAGACGCTTTCGAAGGAGGTCGAGGCCATGCGCCGCGAGCAGGTCGCCCAGTGGGCCGAGAAGATCATCTCCTCGACGCCCGAGCGCCACGGGGTGCAGCTCATCGCCACTCAGACCGACCGTACGCCCGAGTTCGTCAAAGACCTGGCCTATAACCTGCGTGCCCGCTCCCCGAAGCTGGTGTTCGTGCAGGGGGCGGTCAACGACGGCAAACCCATGCTGACGGTGATGCTCGGCGACGAGATCACGGCCCAGGGCGTGAACGCCGGTGCCGTGGTGCGCGAGGCTGCGAAACTGATGCAGGGCGGCGGCGGCGGACAGGCGTTCTTCGCCACGGCGGGCGGCAAGAACCCCGACGGGCTGCAGGCCGCCATCGACAAGGCCGTGGAGCTGATTATGGCCCAGGTAAAGTAAAAGAATAGTTAAAAACCGGATAATTATGAATAACAAGGTATTACTGATGATCCTCGACGGCTGGGGCAACGGCCGCCACGACAAGGCCGATGTCATTTCGACCGTCCATCCCGAATATATCTCGGCCATGACGGCGAAATATCCCCATGCCGAGCTGCGCACCGACGGCGAGAACGTCGGCCTGCCCGACGGCCAGATGGGCAATTCGGAGGTCGGGCACCTCAATATCGGCGCCGGCCGCGTGGTCTACCAGGATCTGGTGAAGATCAACCGCGCCTGCCGCGACAATTCGATCCTGGAGAACCCCGAGGTCAAGGCAGCGTTCGAACATGCCAAAAAGAACGGCGTGAACATGCATTTCATGGGCCTCGTGTCGGACGGCGGCGTGCACTCGTCGCTCGAGCACCTTTTCAAGCTGTGCGACATCTCGGCGGCCTACGGCCTCGAAAATACCTTCGTGCACTGCTTCATGGACGGCCGCGACACCGACCCGCACAGCGGCAAGGGGTTCGTCGCCGACCTCGAAAAGCACCTCGCAGCCACGACGGGCAAGATCGCCACGGTGATCGGGCGCTACTACGCGATGGATCGCGACAAGCGCTGGGAACGGGTCAAGGTTGCCTACGACGCGCTGGTCAGCGGCATCGGCGAGCGTTCGTCGGACATGGTCGAAGCCGTCCAGAAATCCTATGACGAGGGCGTTACGGACGAGTTCATCAAGCCTTTCGTGCGCATCGACGAGAACGGGCAGCCCGTCGGCATGATCCGCCCCAACGACGTGGTGGTCTTTTTCAACTACCGCAACGACCGCGCCAAGGAGCTGACCATCGTGCTGACGCAGGAGGACATGCCCGCCGAGGGGATGCACACCATGCCCCTCTACTATTGCTGCATGACCCCCTACGATGCCAAGTTCACGGGGCTGCACATCCTCTTCGACAAGGACAACGTGCCCAACACCATCGGCGAGTTCGTTTCGAAGCAGGGCTTGCGGCAGCTGCGCATCGCCGAGACCGAGAAATATGCCCACGTGACGTTCTTCCTGAACGGCGGCCGCGAGGCGGAGTTCGCGGGCGAAGACCGCATCCTCGTCGCGTCGCCCAAGGTGGCCACCTACGACCTGCAACCCGAGATGAGCGCTCCGGAAGTCGCTGATAAACTGGTTGCTGCACTCGGTGAGCGGAAGTTCGACTTTATCTGCCTGAATTTCGCCAATGGCGACATGGTCGGCCATACGGGCGTCTACGATGCCATCGTGAAGGCCGTGAAGGCCGTCGACGGGTGCGTCGCCAAAGTTGTCGAGGCTGCTAAGGAGAACGGTTACGAGGTCGTCATGATCGCCGACCACGGCAATGCCGACAACGCTGTCAATGCCGACGGTACGCCCAATACGGCGCATTCGCTCAACCCCGTGCCCATCGTGGTCGTTTCCGACCGTGTGAAGTCGGTGCACGACGGTATCCTGGCCGACGTCGCGCCGACGGTGCTCAAGTTGATGGGGCTGGAGCAACCCGCCGAAATGACCGGCAAGGCGCTCGTGGAGATGAAATAGCCTGCCTTTTCAATAAAACACCCCGGAATCTACATTCCGGGGTGTTTTTCGTTAGGGGTGACGTGTCGGGATAAACCCTTATTTGGAGCGTGGCAAATTCCGGGAATTAAAAGAGCGTTTGCTGCTGCGCAGATGCAGGCCGGTAGAACTCCATCCGGGTGGCTATGCCCAGCTTTGCGCACAGGTTGCGGAACGTGTCGTCCAGCGCCCGGCAGTTCGGGCCGAAGCATTCGTAGCGGTTGCCGAAACAGGCTTCGTAACGTGCTTTCAGCCCGGGGAACCCGCGCTCCAGGGCGGCATGGAAATGCTCCCTCGACCCGCTGCGGAGCGTCACGCCGAACATCGGGAGGATATACGACGCCCCCGCGTCCTTCGCCCGGCGGACGATGGCTTCGACATTTTCCCGCGTGTCGTTGATCAGCGGCAGCAGCGGCATCATCGTGACACCCGTATAAATGCCCTTGGCAGCCAGTGCCGCCATCGCGCGGAACCGCTCCGAAGAGGCCGGGGCGCCGGGTTCCGTGCGGACGCTGAGCGCGTCGTCGGCACAGGTCACGGTGAAACTCACCGCCGCGTAGGTGGCGGAAATTTCCTGCAGGATGTCGGCATCGCGCTCCGCCAGGGAGCTCTTGGTGATGACATGCACCGGGAAGCGCTCGTCGGCGATCATGCCCAGTGCCCGGCGGGTCAGCCGCAGCTCGCGCTCGACGGGCATGTAGGGGTCGTTCATCGACCCCGTGCCGATCGTGGCGCGTTTTTTCCGCCGGGCACGCAGCTCGGCGGGCAGCAATTCCAGTGCGTTGCGCTTCACGGCTATCTGGGCGATGTCCCCGATCCCATAGCAGTCGCTGCGCGTGTCGCAGTAGATGCACCCGTGCTGGCATCCCCGGTAGAGGTTCATGTTGTAGGCGATGCCGAACCACCGATCGGCCGTCCGCAGCTTCGAGAGGATCGTTTTGGTTTCGATATACCGCATGGGCGGGTCAGTAGAGCTCGATGAACTCGTAGGTGTTGCCTACGGCCGCCAGGTAACGCAGGAACTCCTCACGGGAGATCACCACCGTCGACCGGTTGTCGTTGGGGTGGAACGAGTAGGCCGGCAGCCGTTGCAGGCTGGCGTCGAGGAACAGGTGCACGTGCCTGGCCGGGTCGTTGATCAGCCCGAAGGGCGACACCGAACCGGGACGCAACCCCAGCCAGCGCTCCATGCGCTGCTCCGAAGCGAACGACAGTTTGCCCTGCCTCAGGCGGTGTTCCAGGTCGTGGATGGCCAGGTTCCGTTCGCAGTCGAAACATACGAGGTAGTGGCGGTTGCCTTTGTGGTTGCGGAAAAAGAGGTTCTTGCAGTGCTTCGATCCGTCGTCGCGCCAGTAGCGGCGTGCGGCCTCGATGGTCGGTGCCTCGGGGTGTTCGTACCACGTGTAGGCGATGCCGCGGGCGTCGAGCCAGCCGAAAACCCGCTGCCGGCGTTCGTCCGGCGTCGGGGCGGCCGTTGCGGCGCCGGGGCTTGCCGTTTCCATTCCTTCCATGGCTATCGGGCCTTGCAGAATTCTTCGATATTCTCCGCGATGCAGCCTACCAGCACGTCGATGGCTTCGCGCGGCGACCATGCGTTGTGGGGCGAGAGCAGCAGCCGGTCGGGTTCGCGGATGCCCAGCAGCGGGTTATCCGCGGCCAGCGGCTCGCGCGAGAATACGTCGAGCGCGGCGCCTGCGACCGATCCCCGGTCGAGGGCTTCGGCCAGTGCCGCCTCGTCGACGATCCCGCCGCGGGCGACGTTCACGAGGATGGCCGATTGCTTCATCACGGCCAGCTCCGGGGCGCCGATCAGCCCCCGCGTGTGGTCGTTCAGCGGCGCGTGCACCGAGACCGTGTCCGCCCAGCCCAGCAGTTCGGGAAGCGACACGGCGGGGTAGGGCTCTTCGCGCACGGCGCCCGAGGTCGAGGTGTAGCGTACCTCGCAGCCGAAGGCCGCGGCGAGCCGCGCCACTTCGTGCCCGATGGCGCCGAGCCCCACGATGCCCCACTTCGAGCCGTAGAGCTGGTGCGTGGGTTTGGCGAAGTGGAACTGCTGCCCGGCGGCCGAGTAAGCGCCGCTCTTGACATAGCGGTCGTAGTAGACGATGTGCCGCCGCAGGGCGATGGCCGCCCCGAGGGTGGTTTCGGCTACGGAGTGCGTCGAGTAGCCCGCGGCGTTCCTGACGGCGATGTCCAGCTCGGCCGCGGCGTCGAGGTCGATGTTGTTCATGCCCGTGGCGGCTATGCAGATCAGGCGCAGCCCGGGGAGTGCGGCGAGCGTCTCGCGGCGCATCACGACTTTGTTGGTGATGACGATTTCGGCATCGCGGCAGCGATCCGCGACCTCGTCCGGCGCGGTCGTGCTGTAACCCGTGTACCGGCCCAGCTCGTGCAGGCGGGTCAGGTCGGCACCCCCGAGGGTGTACTCGTCCAGAAATACGATGTTAGGTTTCATTGGCGTATGTGTTTATGGTTTTGTTGTCAGTCCATTTCCCCGATCAGCGTGCGGATCGCCACCGAGGCGCAGCCGATGCCGAACAGCGCCGGGATGTAGGAGATCGTGCCGACGTTCGACTTCTTGTTCTGCTCGTCGCAGAGGATCATCGCCCCCTCGCGCATCGCTTCGGGCGAGAATACCGCCTTGAAGCCGCTGCGGACGCCCAGTTTGTGCAGCCGCTTGCGGAGCATGTGCGCCAGGGGGCAGTGGTGGGTCTTCGAGATGTCGGCGATCTCCATCTTCGTGGGGTCGGTCTTGGCGCCGGCGCCCATCGAGCTGACCAGCGGCAGCGAACGGTCGAGGGCACCCTTTATCAGCGCCAGCTTGGGCGAGAGGGTGTCGATGGCGTCCACCACGAAATCGTATGCGGCGGCGTCGAGCAGCGTGTAGGTCTCCTCGTCCCGGATGTAGCGGTTGACGATGGTCAGCCCGATCGCGGGGTTGATGTCCCGCAGCCGGTCGGCGAGCACCTCGGCCTTCTGCCGGCCTACGGTCGAATGCAGGGCCACCAGCTGGCGGTTGATGTTGTTCGGCGCCACGGTGTCGGCGTCGGCGATGGTCATGCGTCCCACGCCCGCCCGGGCGATCATTTCGGCGGCATAGGCGCCTACGCCGCCCAGTCCCACGACGAGCACGTGCGCCTGCCGGAGCAGGTCGAGTTTTTCCTTGCCGAGCAGCAGCTCGGTGCGTTCAAGCCAGTTATCCATTTTGCGGGGCGAATATCCGTTCGTAATTTTCGGTCGTCGCCCGTTTCAGGGCTTCGACGGTGGTGCCTCTCACCGCTGCCGCGTGCGCGTAGACCTCCTCGATGCCGGTGTCGCTGTCGTCGGTTTCGAGGAAGAGCTGCCCGGGGGGCGTTTCGCGCAGCGCTTCCAGGGTCTTGGGCGACGAGAACGTCCGCACGCCGAACGAGAGGTAGTAGCCTTTCTCCAGTGCGCGGCGTGCCTGCTCGGGCGAGCCGATGAACCCGTGGAATATGACGGCACGGGGCTCGCGGGCGGCCAGTTCCAGCATGACGGGCTCGAAGGCCCTGACGCAGTGCAGCACTACGGGCAGTTGCCGGTCGCGCGCCAGTGCCAGCTGGGCGCGGAAGGCGGCCAGTTGCTGCTGGCGCCCGGCGCCGCGGGCATAGTCGAGCCCCGTCTCGCCGATGGCCTGTACGTCCGCCGGGAGCGTGCCGAGTGCGGCGATCTCCTCTTTGTCTGCATCCCACGGGTGGATGCCGGCGGTGCGGAGCTCGATGCCCCGGCCTGTCGGGCGGTGGGTGTGTATGTTGACGAATTGGGAGGTCATTGCGACAAAAGTACAAATTTTAAGTAAATTAAAAAATAATAGATAATGCATACGGATTTTTCGGAAAAAATTCGTACTTTCGCACGCGAATTATGCTGTTAGCAGGCTAACAACAAAAACCGGCCCGAAATTTAACCCAAAAATATCCAAACATAACAATCAAAATCTTTAACCATGTCGAAAATCATTACACTACGCAAGGGTCTCGACATCAATCTCCGGGGAAAGGCCCAGGAGTCTCTGGCCGACGCGCCGCAGGCTTCGGAGTATGCCCTCTCGCCGCTCGATTTCGAAGGCGTGACTCCCAAGTTGCTGGTTAAGGTAGGCGATGAGGTGAAAGCCGGTACGCCGCTGTTCTTCAACAAGTACAGCGAGCGTGTCCTCTTCACGTCGCCTGTCAGCGGGACGGTTGCTGCCGTCAACCGCGGGGAGAAGCGCAAGGTGCTCTCCGTAACCGTAACGCCGGATGCCACGCAGAGCTACGAGGAGTTCGCCAAGCCCGACCTCCAGAAAGCGTCCCGCGAGGAGATTGTCGAACTGCTGCTCCGTTCGGGCCTTTGGCCGATGATCGTGCAGCGGCCCTATGGCATCATCGCCGACCCGAACGACACGCCGAAGGCCGTTTTCATTTCCGCCTTCGACTCCGCGCCGCTGGCCCCGGATTACAACTTCGTGCTCCGCAACGAGCAGAAGAATCTCCAGGCCGGCATCGAGGTGATGCGCCGCCTCACGCCGGGCAAAGTGCACCTCTCGGTGCGTGCCAAGGCCGAGGGGCAGATGCCCATGCTCAAGGGTGCCGAGCTGCACACCTTCGCGGGCAAGCATCCCGCGGGCAACGTCGGCATCCAGATCCACCACATCGACCCCGTGAACAAGGGCGACGTCGTGTGGACGGTCAATATCCAGGATCTGGCCATCATCGGCCGCCTGTTCAACGAAGGCCGCGTCGACATGACGAAGATCATCGCCGTAGCCGGCTCTGAGATCGAAAAACCGCAGTACTGCCGCGTCGTCGCGGGCGCCAGGGTCGATTCGATCCTCCGGGGCAACGTGAAACCCCAAAAGGAGGGCGACCATGTACGCATCATCTCGGGCAACGTGCTCACCGGCACGAAGACCCCGGCCGACGGCTTCCTCGGTTTCTATGCCAATCAGCTTACGGTGATCCCCGAGGGCGACAAGTACGAGCTGCTGGGCTGGGCGATGCCCCGTTTCAACAAGTTCTCCGTATCGCGCTCCTATTTCTCGTGGCTCTGCCCGAAGAAGGCCTACGACCTCGACACCAACATGAACGGCGGCGAGCGCCCGTTCGTCGTGACGGGGCTCTACGAGCAGTACCTGCCGATGGACATTTACCCGATGTACCTGCTGAAGGCCTGCCTTGCCGGCGACATCGACAAGATGGAGAACCTCGGCATCTACGAGGTCGTAGAGGAGGATTTCGCCCTGTGCGAATTCGTAGACCCCTCGAAGATCGAGATACAGCAGATCATCCGCGACGGTATTAACTTAATGATCAAGGAGGCTTAAAGATGGGACTTCGTAAATTCATGGACAATATCAAGCCCACCTTCTCCAAGGGAGGCAAGCTGGGCTTTCTGGAGTCGACGTTCGATGCGTTCGAGACATTCCTGTTCGTACCGAACACCACGACGCAGAAGGGCGCGCACATACGCGACTGCAACGACATGAAGCGTACGATGATCATGGTGGTCGTCGCCCTGATGCCGGCGCTCCTGTTCGGGTTCTATAACACGGGTTACCTGCATTTCCTCTCGCAGGGCGTACAGCCCGAATTCTGGGCTTCGCTCTGGTTCGGGTTCCTGAAGGTGCTGCCCATCATCGTCGTTTCGTACGTCGTCGGCCTGGGCATCGAGTTCGCCTTCGCACAGGCCCGCGGCCACGAGGTCAACGAAGGTTTCCTTGTGACGGGCCTGCTGATCCCGATGATCATGCCGGTGGACATCCCGCTGTGGATGGTGGCGCTGGCCACGGCCTTCTCGGTCATCTTCGGCAAGGAGGTGTTCGGCGGTACGGGTATGAACGTCTTCAACCCCGCGCTGCTGGCCCGCGCCTTCGCGTTCTTCGCCTATACGCCCTCGATGTCGGGCGCTACGGTGTGGATTGCAGGCATGACGGAAGATATGAAGAACGTCGCAGCCAATATCCCGGGCTATGTGCCGCAGGTGGTGGACGGCTTCTCGGGCGCTACGGCACTCGAAAACCTGAGCACCACGGGCCAGATGGGCTATTCGGCCATGGATGCCTTCCTCGGTTTCATTCCGGGGTGTATCGGCGAGACCTCGACGCTGGCGATCCTCCTGGGCGCCGCGATCCTCTTGTTCACGGGCGTCGCTTCGTGGCGCACGATGGTTTCGGTATTCGTCGGCGGGCTGGCGATGGGCTATTTCTTCCAGGCGATCGGTGTGACGACCTATCCGGCATGGTACCACCTGATCATCGGCGGTTTCGCATTCGGTGCCGTCTTCATGGCCACCGACCCCGTGACCTCGGCCCAGACCAATACGGGCAAGTATATCGTGGGGCTGCTGACCGGTGCGCTGGCAGTGCTGATCCGCGTGGTCAACCCGGCCTATCCCGAGGGCATGATGCTGTCGATCCTCTTTATGAATGCGCTGGCTCCGCTGGTGGACTACTACGTGGTCGAGGCGAACATCTCGCGCAGAAAGAAACGTGTTAAACTGGCGAAATAGGGGAGATATATGGCAACGAAAAAATTCAAATGCACAGTCTGCGGCTATATCCACGAAGGGAAGGCCGCTCCCGAAACGTGCCCCGTTTGCGCGGCTCCCGCTTCGGCGTTCGTCGAGATCGAGGACGCGAAGAAGAAGGGGATGCTGAGCGACAAGAACGGCAACGCATATATTATAATGTATTCGACCGTGATGGTCGTGATCGTGGCGACGCTGCTCGCCGTGGCGGCACTCTCGCTCCAGAAGCGCCAGTATGCCAACGAGCTGAACGAAAAGAAATCCTCGATCCTCTCGTCGCTCTCGGCGCAGGATCAGGATTACGATACCTTCATCGACGCCTACGTCGTCGACGCCCGGGGCGAGAAAGTCGAGGGGCAGGACGTATTCGAACTGCTCAAGGACTTGCCGGGTGCTTTCGACGACGGCAAATTCCCCGTGTTCGAGGCCAAGGACGGCCGTGTGGTGATCCCGGTTACGGGTACCGGTCTCTGGGGCCCAGTCTGGGGCTATGTGGCGCTCGAAAAGGATATGGACACGATGGCCGGTATCATCATGGCCCACAAGGGCGAGACGCCGGGTCTGGGAGCCGAGATCTCGACGCCCAAATACCAGGCGCTGTTCGTCGGCAAACAGATTTTCGACGGCGACAAATTCGTCTCGGTGAAACTCCGCAAGGGCGGTG
>OMAA01000840.1_pt1 | contig 12521 bp, 12 predicted proteins | sample 1674191 | NCBI WGS metagenome assembly OMAA01 (sample SAMEA103958152, study PRJEB25191) | human gut metagenome | biome: human-associated habitat [ENVO:00009003]; feature: intestine environment [ENVO:2100002]; material: feces | place: Germany | collected 2013/2015
GGCTTTGATATCCCGTTTGAGACCTTCCTGGGCTTTAAGGGAGACAAGGAGCCGGATATCGACCTGAACTTCTCCGGCATGTACCAGTCCAACGTTCACCGCTATACGGAGGAGCTGTTCGGCAAGGAGAATGTGTTCAAGGCGGGCACTGTATCCGGCCTACAGGATAAAACGGCTTACGGTTATGTGAAAAAATATCTGGAAGAGCGTGGCAAAACCGTGAACCGTGCTGAGGAAAACCGCCTGTGCCTGGGCTGCACCGGTGTCAAGCGCACCACGGGCCAGCACCCCGGCGGCATGGTGGTCATCCCCCAGGACAAGGAGATCTACGACTTCTGCCCGGTGCAGCACCCCGCCGACGACCCCAACAGCGACATCATCACCACCCATTTTGAATACCACTGCATGGAGGACAACCTTCTGAAGCTGGATATGCTGGGCCACGATGACCCCACCATGATCCGGATGCTGGAGGACCTCACCGGGGTCAACGCCCGGGCCATCCCCCTGGACGACCCGGACACCATGAGCATCTTCACCTCCTCCCGGGTGCTGGGCTTTGAAAACGACGAGCTGCTGGGCCCCACCGGGGCCGTGGCCATTCCGGAGTTCAACACCCGGTTCACCCGTGGCATGCTGGTGGATACCCAGCCCAAGGACTTCAACACCCTGGTGCGCCTGTCCGGCTTCTCCCACGGCACCGACGTGTGGCTGGGCAACGCCCGGGATCTGATCCTGCAGCAGGGCGTCCCGGTGGGACAGGCCATCGGCTGCCGGGACGACATCATGCTCTATCTCATCCATATGGGCCTGGACCCCAAAATGAGCTTCAAGATCATGGAGGCCGTCCGGAAGGGCAAGGTGAAAAAGGGCGGCTTCCAGGACGGGTGGGAGGATGCCATGCGGGCCCACCAGGTGCCGGAGTGGTACATCGAGTCCCTGGCCAAGATCGGCTATCTGTTCCCCAAGGCCCACGCCGTGGCCTATGTGATGATGGCCTTCCGCATCGCCTGGTTCAAGGTCCACCGCCCCCTGGCGTTTTACGCCACCTTCTTCACCGTCCGGGCCAAGGCGTTTGACGCGGAATACTGCTGCGCCGGCATCGACGCCGTGAAGCGGAAGATCCGCGAGATCGAAAACAACAAGGACGCCACCGCCGTGGAGCAGAACCTGATGGTCACCCTGGAGGTGTGCTACGAGTTCTATCTCCGGGGCTTCCACTTCGACACCATCAGCATCTACGAGTCCCAGGCCACCGCCTTCAAGATCACCGACAACGGCCTGCTGCCCCCCTTCATCTCCGTCCGGGGCCTGGGGGAGACCGCCGCCCAGGACACCGTGGAAAAGCGGAAGGGCAAGACCTTCATCTCCGTGGAAGAATTTTCCACCTGCTGCAGCAAGCTGTCCAAAACCCACATCGAGCAGCTGAAAGCCCTGGGCGCCTTCGCCGGCATGGCGGACACCAGCCAGATCACCCTGTTCGGATGACGGAGTGGCGCTTTGTGTGGTCCCATGGCGACGACCATGAGACGGGGCACGCCCTGTCCCGGGAGATGCTGGCTTTGTACCGGGACAAAAACCCCCAAAAGCGGGACATCCCGCCCTGTCCCGGGACAGTTTTTATCGGAAATAACGGTAAACCAATGGCAAGTGACTGTTATTTCAACATCAGCCACAGCCACGGCCTGGTGGCCTGCGCCGTGTCGGATGTCCCCGTGGGCATCGACGTGGAGAAAATCCGTCCGGTTCCGCCCCGGCTGATGGGTATTTTATCGCTACGAGAGCGGGAATCTGTGCGCTGTGACGCGGATTTCTTTCGGCTCTGGACCCTGAAAGAGGCGCTTATCAAGTGCCGCGGAGGCGTTTTGGGCCAAATCCGGCACGTTCACTTTGATTTGATCGGTTCATCCATCATTTGCTCTGTCCCCGGCTATTCCTTCTCCCTGCTCCCGGCCCCGGCAGGCTACGCCGCCGCCCTCTGCTGGGAAAATATAGAAGAAGCAACAGAAAGTGAGAAACAAAAATGAGCGTTTTTGACCGTATTTTTCAGAAAAAACAGAAGAAATCCAAACAAAAACGCGCAGAACCTCCCACGAATAACCCGGCTGTCCTCCTGGGCCGCCGGCTGGCGGCCTCCCTGCGGGAAAAAATCCCCGATACCGCCACCCTTCCGGAAATTCTCACTTATTTCGAGGAAATGTGCCGGATTCCCATGGAAAATGTGGAAATTCAGGACGATTTGATCACCTGTATAACCGACCCCTTCGGCGAAGAACCGGAGTGGATTCACTTCGCTCTGACCCGCCAGTTCCCGGATGGGGAGGGCGGATCGGTGGAGATCCTGCTGGATATCGGTTTTCCGGACGTGAAGGGCCGTCTCCAGCTTGAGGACGAGCTGTGCAGCGACGAATTGGACGAAAGAGAGGATGTTTTTGACTACATTCGCCGTTCTGCCGGTTATATTGCCCTAGAGAATATCCCGCCTGTCGCCATGGACATCACCTGCGACCAGACATAAAATGGAGCCAAAAATACCGGAACCGGCAGATTTTCTGCCGATTCCGGTATTTTTATTGGCAAAATCCAAAGCGCCGCATAGCATGAAAGGGGAGGGGGAACCAAAATGGCCAAACGAGTTTATATCAGTCCCAGCGACCAGGTGGAAAACAAATACGCCTGGGGCAATACCAATGAGCATGTCCAGTGCCAGAGGATCGCCGAGGCGGAGGCCGCCGCCCTGCGCCGCTGCGGCGTGGAGGTGCAGCTGGCAAAATTTGGAACCAGCATGGCCCAAAGATGCGCTGAATCCAACGCTTTTGGGGCGGACATCCACAATTGCGTCCACACCAATGCCTTCAATGGAAAGGTCACCGGCACCCGGCTGTTCTGCTTTGCCGTGCCCGGAAAGGGGTACGACGCCTGCCGGGCGGTCTTCGGCGCCCTGGCGCCGCTGACTCCGGGGACCTCGGAGAATATCCAGGCCAATTCCCGGCTGTATGAGGTGCGGACCCCGGCGGCTCCCACCGCCTATGTGGAGTGCGAATTTCACGACAATCCGGAAACGGCCCGGTGGATCATCCAGCACACCGATGAAATCGGCGAGGCCATCGCCCGGGGCCTCTGCCAGTATCTGGGGGTGGCCTATGCTCCGGCCCAGGCGGAAAAGCCCGCGCCCCAGCCCAAGGGAGACGGCCTGTTCCGGGTGCAGGTGGGGGCCTTCGCCAACCGAAACAACGCCGAAAAAATGCTGGAAAGGCTGAAAAAAGCGGGTTTTTCCGGATTTATATCCAGCGAAAAATAGCGCGCCGGTTGTCAAAAAACCTTTTTTGAGACTGTCGAAAAACCTTTGCATATCGCGTTCCCTCCCGGCGCATACTATGGCCGAACGCAAAAATTTCCAACGATTTCTTGCAGGAGGGAAACCATATGGTCAAGGATTTTATCGACACCAACGACTTTTCGGCCCGGGAGCTGCTGGACATGATCCAGCTGAGCCTGTCCATCAAGGACGCCATCCGGGGCGGCTATTACCCGCCGCTGCTGCGGCACATGAACCTGGGCATGATCTTTCAGCAGTCCTCCACCCGGACGCGGGTGTCCTTTGAAACGGCCATGAGCCAGCTGGGGGGCCACGCCCAGTATCTGGGCCCCGGCATGATCCAGCTGGGGGGACACGAGACCATCGAGGACACCGGCCGGGTGCTAAGCTATCTGGTGGACGTGGTGATGGCCCGGGTCATCCAGCACCGCACCGTCGTGGACCTGGCCCGGGCCTGCTCCATCCCGGTGCTCAACGGTATGTCCGACTACAACCACCCCACCCAGGAGATCGGCGACCTGTGCACCATGGCCGAGCACCTGCCCCGGGGGAAGAAGCTGTCGGACTGCAAGGTGGTGTTCGTAGGCGACGGCACCCAGGTGTGCGCCTCCCTGGGCTTCATCACCACCCATCTGGGCATGAAATTCGTCCACTACGGCCCCAAGGGCCACCAGCTGACGGATGGCCACCAGGCCATCATGGAGCGAAACTGCCGGGAAAGCGGCGGCAGCTTCCTGGTCACCGACGACCGCAGCGCCGTCCGGGACGCGGACTTCCTCTACACCGACGTGTGGTACGGCCTGTACGAAAACGAGATGCCCAAGGAGCAGCGGGTGGAGGTGTTCCACGACTATCAGGTGAATCGGGAGCTGATGAGCCTGGGGGCCATCGGCTGCAAGTTCCTGCACTGCCTGCCCGCCACCCGGGGCGAGGACGTCACCGACGAGGTGGCGGACTCCGCCGCCTCCCTGTGCTGGGAGCAGGCCGGAAACCGGCTGACGGCCATGCGGGGCCTGCTGGTCTATTTCACCCGCTGCCGCCCGCAGCACACCGAACTGGAGGAGGCCGCCGCCCGGGAGCAGCTGGAGCGCTTTATGGCGGACCGGGGCCTGAGCTGACATGGAGAAACGCAAATTCCGCCTGGCGGACGTGGTGCTGTCCGTCATATGCGTGGTGTTCGTGGCGGAGGCCGCCGCCCCGGTGGCCTCCATCGGCAACAGCCAGTATTTCTGGTGGCTGTTCATGATCCTGGCGTTTCTGCTGCCTTATGGGCTGATCTCCTCGGAGCTGGGCACCGCCTTTCCCGGGGACGGCGGCCTGTACGACTGGATCCACACCGCCTGGCCCGACTCCCGCTGGGGCGCCCGGGCCTCCTGGTACTACTGGATCAACTTCCCCCTGTGGATGGCATCTCTGGCGGTGATGTGTCCGGAGCTGCTGGGGTATGTGCTGGGCTGGCAGCCGGGGCCGGTGTGGTCCCTGGTGATCCAGCTGGCCTTTATCTGGATCGTCACGGTGGTGGCCTTTTACCCGGTGTGCGACAGCATCGTCATCCTGAACCTCAGCGCCGCCATCAAAATTCTGCTGGCGGTGACGGTGGGGGTGCTGGGCATTGTGTATGTGGCCCGGAACGGCTTTGTCAACGACATGTCCGCCGGGACCTTCCTGCCCTCCTTCGACCTGGACAGCCTGTCGTATATCTCCGTCATCATCTTCAACTTCCTGGGCTTTGAGGTGGTGTGCACCTACGCCGGCAGCATGGCGGACCCCCGGCGGCAGATCCCCCAGGCCATCGTTACCGGCGGCGTGGTGATTGCCGCCATCTATCTGTTCTCCGCCTTCGGCATCGGAGCCGCCGTCCCCACCCGGGACATCAGTGTGGACTCCGGCCTCATCGACGCCGTGTCCCTGATGACCGGCCGCACCGGCGGGGTGCTGGTGGGCATCGTGGCCCTGCTGTTCCTGGTGACGCTGTTCGGCAACATGATCTCCTGGTCCATGGGGGTCAACTCCACCGCCGCCTACGCCGCCGAACGGGGGGACATGCCCGCCGTGTTCGCCCGGCGGCGGAAGGACAACGACATGCCCGTGGGCTCGGCCCTGGTCAGCGGGATCGTTGCATCGGCGGTGTGCCTGCTGGGAGCTGCCATCCAGGCGGTAAGCCCGGATTCCTCCCTGTTCTGGAGCTTCTTCGCCCTGAACCTGGTGATGCTGCTGCTGAGCTATATGCCGGTGTTTCCGGCGTTTCTGGCTCTGCGGCGGAAGTATCCGCAGGCGGAGCGGCCCTTCCGGGTGCCGGGAGGTCCGGGAATGCTGCGGGTGCTGGCCTATGTGCCCATGGTGCTCATCGGCCTGTCCATTCTGTTCACCGCCGTGCCCCTGTCCACGGACCGGGAGACTCTGGCCACCATTCTGCCCATTACCGTGGGCTCTGTCATCAGCGTGCTGCTGGGCGAGCTGCTCATCGCCGTCCGGCGGCACCATCAACCCAGATCAGGAGGATAACGACTATGGCAAAACGTATTGTGGGAACCACCCCCCGGCAGGACGGGTATCGCATGCCCGGGGAATTTGAGGAGCAGACCGGCGTGTGGATGCTGTGGCCCCAGCGGCCCGACAACTGGCGGGGCGGGGCCAAGCCCGCCCAGCAGGCCTTTGCCGACGTGGCCCGGGCCATCGCCCGGTTCGAGCCGGTGACGGTGTGCGTGAATCCCGACCAGTTTCAGAACGCCCGAGCCCGGCTGCCGGAGGACATCCGGGTGGTGGAAATGACCAGCAACGACGCCTGGGTCCGGGACTGCGGCCCCACCTTTGTGAAAAACGATCAGGGGGACCTGCGGGCGGTGGACTGGACCTTCAACGCCTGGGGCGGCCTGCATGACGGGCTGTACTTCCCCTGGGACCAGGACGATCTGGTGGCCCGGAAAATCTGCGAGCTGGAGGGGGTGGACAGCTACCGCACCGACGGTTTCGTGCTGGAGGGCGGGTCCATCCATGTGGACGGCCAGGGCACGGTGCTGACCACGGAGATGTGCCTGCTGTCCCCGGGCCGGAACCCGGAGCTGAGCCGCCGGGATATCGAGGAAAAGCTCTGCGACTATCTGGGGTGCGAAAAGGTCATCTGGCTGCGGGACGGCATCGACCCCGACGAGACCAACGGGCATATTGACGACGTGGCCTGCTTCGTGGCCCCGGGGGAGGTGGCCTGCATCTGGACCGAGGACCCGGAGAACCCCTTTTATCAGGCGGCCCAGGACGCCTTCCGCACCCTGAGCCAGGCCACCGACGCCAAGGGCCGGCGGCTGACGGTGCACAAGCTGTGCCTGACGAAGAAGCCCTGCTGTCTGGAGGGGGCGGAGACCATCGACGCCGTGGAGGGTACCGTACCCCGGGAAAACGGCGAGGTCAGCATCGCCTCGTATATGAATTTCCTCATCGTCAACGGGGCCGTTATCGCCCCTCAGTACGGCGATGAAAACGACCAGCTGGCCATCCAGCAGCTGCAGCAGATGTTCCCGGACCGGCAGATCGTGGGGGTCCAGACCCGGGAGGTGGCCTTCGGCGGCGGCAACATCCACTGCATCACCCAGCAGCAGCCCAAGGCGTGAGCGTGGGGGAGGAAGTATTTTTGCCAGGTACACGCCCCGGCAAAAAATGATTCCATTTTATTTGCCGCCTGCGGGCGGCAAACTCTGCGAGGCTTCTTTGACAGATACCCATAATACGTCACATTGCATTATAGTTATTTTATGGGCCGATGTCAAGGGTTTCCACGGATTTGACGCAGATCTCCGGCAGGCGGCAGGCCCGGTGCAGCAGGGACAGAAGCCCCTCCGGCGGCGGGGCCTGGGACGGGTCCGGCCAGGCGTACCGTACCTCCTGGCGCAGGGCGCAGTCGGGGGTCAGGTACAGGGGCAGACCCTCCCGGGGCGGCGGGCCGAAGGTCACGGTGACGGCGGCGGGGCCGCCGCCGGTGGTAAGTCCCAGCTGCCGCAGCAGCTGCCGCTCCAGGGCCTCCTGCCCCGCTCCTGTCTCCAGCCGCAGGCGCCGGAAGCGCCGGGCCAGGACCTGGGCCGCCAGCAGAGCCCGGCTGTCGGCGCAGTCCGCCAGCAGCAGGGCCGTGTCCCCGGCGGGGGCCAGGGCGTCCAGCAATTGCGGCAGCAGGGCCGATCCACCGCCGCAGACGCCGCCCGGGAAACAGGCCCCCGTCCAGGTCCCCCTCCAGGGCCCAGTAGGTCATACCGGCGGCGGCGCGGCGCTCCAGCACCGGGCGTCCGGCGGTCAGATGCACATATCCCAGCATAAAAAAATCCCCTCCCGCCTTATTGTATGAGGCGGGAGGGGAAATCATGTGCTTTTTTACCAGCCGTAGCGGACGTAGCCGGGGAGGTAGGGCAGGGGGTTCACAGCGGTACCGTTGACGCCGCCGATGCGGATCTCATAGTGCAGGTGGGGGCCGGTGGAAACGCCGGTGGAGCCTATCTTTCCGATGACCTGACCCTGGGCCACCCGCTGGCCTACCACGGCGATGACCCGGCTCATGTGGCCGTACACCGTGCTGGTGCCGTCGTCATGCTGAATCTTCACGCAATAGCCCAGGCCATAGTTCCAGCCTTCGTTGGCCAGCATGACGGTGCCTGCCTTGGTGGCGTAAATGTCGGAGCCCCAGGAGGCGCCGATGTCCACACCCAGATGATAGGTGCTGGCGCCGGGGCACGGTGCGTCGCGGCCGCCATAGCCGCCGGTGATCAGGCGGCAGGCGGTGGGCCAGATGAAGCCGCCCACGGCGGTCTGGTTGTTGCGGTTGGCTTCCTCGGACTTGCGGATCTCCTCCTGAAGCTCCTTTTCTCGGGCGGCCTGCTGGTTCAGCAGTGCCTGCTGGCCTGCCTCGCTGGCGGCATACTCCTCAAACACCCGGGTAGCCTCGGCCACCTGGGCGTCCAGCTCTGTCTTGCTGGCGGTAAGCTCCGCCTGCTGCTGCTCCAGGTCCGCCTTATCCTGGGCCAGCTGCTCCCGCAGGGCCCGTAGCTGGTCGATGACGCTCTGGTCGTGCTCCACGATCTCGTTGATGAAGTCCATGCGGCTGAGGAGGTCGGCAAAGCCCGTGGCCTTGAACAGCACGGACCAGTAGGACACGGTGCCCCGCTCCTCCTCCTGCCGCACCTGGCGGCAGAACAGCTGATACTGCTGCTCCTCCTGGGCCTCGTTTTCGGTGATGCGGTCCTGGGTGTCCTTGATTTGCAGCTCCAGCAGGTCGATCTGCTGGGCGATGACGGCGGCCTGCTGGTCCAGCAGCTCCTTCTGCTCCAGGGCCTTGGCCTTGTCGGACTTGATCTGGTCCAGCTGCTGCTGGATCTCCTGCTTTTTGGCACGGGTCTCGGCCAGCTGGTCATTGAGACTGGCGCCGTAGGCCGTGTCCACCGGCCGCAGGGCCAGACACAGGGCGGCCATCATGGCCACGGCGCACACCAGGGCGGTCAGGCGTTTGATTTTCTGTTTCATGACGGTCTCCTCTCTTTTTATACCCGCAGGAATTTTCGGATGGCGGTGAGGCTGCCGCCCACGCCCACCAGGATGCCCACGCCGGCGAATACCGCCGCCACCGGGGCCCAGATCTGACGGAAGTCCACCACCCGCAGCAGCTGCATGGTGTCGGAATTGGCGATGCCCTGGGATACGGCGGCATACAGCAGCCACTGGAGCCCGAAGGCCACTGCCGCGCCGATGAGGCCCAGCAGCAGGCCCTCATACACGAAGGGCCAGCGGATGAAGCCATCGGTAGCCCCCACCATTTTCATGATGGCGATCTCGTCCCGGCGGTCAAAGGTGGTGAGCTTGATGGTGTTGGAAATGATGAACACGGAGATGATCAGCAGAATGGCGATCAGGGCGATGCTGATGACGCTGGCGATGTTGCGGACGGTGATGAAGCCGTTGGAGATGTCCTGGTCCGCCCGGACCTTGGCGATGCCCTCCGTTTCGTCCAGCTGCTGCACCACCTGGTCCATGAGCTTCAGGTCCGTCAGGTGCATCACATAGCGGTGGCGGAAGATGGTGGGGTCCAGGTCGCTGTACAGGTCGTCCTCGTTATACTGGTCCACATATTCGTCCCGGGCCTCCTGCCGGGAGACGAAGGTGCAGTCCGCCACGCCGGAGATGCCCGACAGTTGGGACTGGAGGCCCTGGGCCTCCTCATCCGTGAGGCTCTCGTCCACGAAGGCCACCACGGCGTTCTCCTTCTGCAGGTCCTGCAGGTTAATGTTGGCGTTGTAGGCCACCAGCGAGAAGGTGCCCATAATCAGCAGGCACGCCACGGTGACGCCGATGGCGGCAAAGGACATGAACCCGTGGGACAGCATATTGCCCACGCCCTCCCGGAAGAAATAACGGAAATTACGCATGGGCGGCCACCTCGTATCTGCCCACGCCGGTGGCGGCTACCACGCCGTGGTCGATCATAATGACCCGCTTGTCAAAATGATTCACCAGGCTCTTTTCGTGGGTCACCACCACCACGGTGGTGCCCAGGGCGTTGATGCGCTCCAGCAGGGTCATGATCTCCAGGGAGCGGGCGGGGTCCAGGTTGCCGGTGGGCTCGTCGGCCACGATGGTGCTGGGATTGTTCACCAGGGCCCGGGCGATGGCCACTCTCTGCTGCTCGCCGCCGGACAGCTCATCAGGGAACCGGCGGCCCTTGCCGTCCAGCCCCACCAGGCCCAGCACATAGGGGATGCGGCTTTTGATCTCCCTGGCGGAGGCCCCCACCGCCCGCATGGCCAGGCTCAGATTGTCGTACACGGTTTTGTTGCCGATCAGGCGGAAATCCTGGAAAATCACCCCCACGGTGCGGCGCATCAGGGGAATCTGACGCCGGGTGATGTTGCTCATGGAGAAGCCGTTGATCATCACCCGGCCCCGGGAGGGCACCAGCTCGCCGGTCAGCAGCTTGATGATGGTGGACTTTCCGCTGCCGGAGGGGCCCACCAGGAACACGAATTCTCCGTCCTGAATCTCAAAAGAAATGCCATTTAACGCATGGGTGCCATTTTCGTATGTTTTTTCAACATTTGTCATTCTGATCATGGGATAATACCTCGATGTATGCACACACGATGCCCTTTGACAGGCGTCGTCATTCGGCCTTTTTTTACTTCACGGAAACATTATAAACAAAAAGTTACAAAATGGCAACAAAAAAAATATTAAATCTTTGTGAATGCAGGCGGTAAAATATGGAAAATCTGCCAGACGGAAAAACAGGCCGCCGAAAAAATGGGACTCTCCCGCTATCGGAAAGGAAGATAGTTACGAAAGAAACCCATCAGGGGTGTCTTTCGTTTGCAATCACAGGTTTTTCAGAACTTAAAAAGTTCTGAAAAACCGCACGCAAATTTTCAAAAAAGTTTTTTGAAAATTTGAAGTGAGTATCGGCGTCAGCCGTCTCAGATAGATCAGTACCAAGAGAGATTTTTTTGAGTAAGATAGAAAGCGAGTGTGTAAAGAAATGATTTCTCATGGCAAGGACATCAAGGTGTTCACCGGTAACTCCAATCCTGCTCTGGCAAAGGAGATCTGCCAGATCATCGGTACCAAGCTGGGCGAGTCTGAGGTAAAGACCTTCGCCGACGGCGAGGTGTCCGTCTCCCTGTACGAAACCGTCCGCGGCAGCGACGTGTTTCTCATCAACTCCACCTGCAAGCCCGTCAATGACAGCCTCATGGAGCTGCTGATCATGATCGACGCCTGCCGCCGGGCCTCCGCCGGGCGCATCACCGCCGTGATCCCCTATTTCGGCTATGCCCGCCAGGACCGCAAGGCCAAGAGCCGCGATCCCATCTCCGCCAAGCTGGTGGCCAACATGATCGTGGCCGCAGGCGCGGACCGGGTGCTGACCATGGACCTGCACGCCAGCCAGATCCAGGGCTTCTTTGACATCCCCGTGGACAATCTGCTTGGTAACCCCGTCTTTGTGGACTACTACGCCAAGAAGTTCGGCGAGCGGGCCGAGGACATGGTGGTGGTGTCCCCCGATGTGGGCTCCGTGGCCCGGGCCCGGACCTTCGCCCAGAAGCTGCACATGAACCTGGCCATCGTGGATAAGCGCCGCCAGAAGGCCAACCAGTGCGAGGTTATGAACGTCATCGGCGACGTGGCCGGTAAGGACTGCATCCTGTTTGACGACATGGTGGATACCGCCGGTTCCCTGTGCAACGCCGCCAAGGCCATCGTGGAGGTGGGCGGCGCCAGGAACGTGTATGCCTGCGCCAGCCACGGCGTGCTGTCCGGCCCGGCTCTGGAGCGGCTGGAGGGCAGCAACATCACGGAGCTGGCCCTGCTGAACACCATTCCGGAGACCCAGGGCGCCGGGTGCAGCAAGATCAAGTATCTGTCCGTGGCTCCCATGTTCGGCGAGGCCATCGAGCGGATCTATCAGGAAATTTCCATTGCCAAGCTGTTCAACTGAGCATTTTTGTGATATAATAACCGGGCGATTTTTTCGCCCGGTTATTTTTACCGGCAGTTTTCCGATACAGGGGGATGTGACGCTATGTTTTTTCATCGCAGCGGCGGCGGGATCAGCTGGCTGCTGGTAGGCCTGGGGAATCCCGGGACCCAGTATGCCGCCACCCGGCACAACATGGGCTTTATGGCCCTGGACCGTCTGGCGGACCGGGAGGGCTTCCGCTTCAATAAGCTGCGCTTCCGGGCCTGGACCGGCCAGTGGAAGGTGGGAGACCGGCAGGTGCTGGTGATGAAGCCCCAGACCTATATGAACCTGTCCGGCGAGTCCGTGGGCGAGGCGGCCCGGTTTTACAAGATCCCGGCGGACCATGTGCTGGTCATCAGCGACGACGTGTCCCTGCCTGCCGGGAAGCTGCGGATCCGGGGCGGCGGCAGCGCCGGAGGGCACAACGGCCTGAAGAATATCATCCAGCACCTTCAATGTCGGCGGCAGCCCTTTCATCCAGCACCTGGGCACCGACCGATTCCCCCGCATCAAGGTGGGGGTAGGCTCCCCCCGGCCCGGGGAGCACGACATGGTGGACTGGGTCATGGGCAAGCCCATGGGTGAGGACCGGACGGCGGTGGAGGACGCCCTGGACCGGGCAGGCGACGCCGCCAAGGCCCTGATCACAGAGGGCATCGACCGGGCCATGAACCGGTTCAATTGATACTTTTAAGTTCTGTTACAGCTTCGGGG
>OMAA01000844.1_pt1 | contig 12499 bp, 14 predicted proteins | sample 1674191 | NCBI WGS metagenome assembly OMAA01 (sample SAMEA103958152, study PRJEB25191) | human gut metagenome | biome: human-associated habitat [ENVO:00009003]; feature: intestine environment [ENVO:2100002]; material: feces | place: Germany | collected 2013/2015
CCTTACCGGGGTGATGTGCGCCATCATCGACAAGACCCTTTCCAGCAATGTGGGCTTTAAGGGGATTTTCCGCAAGGTACTGATTTTCGTCATGGTCGGCATCGGCCATGTGATCGACACGCAGCTTATCGGGAGCGGTGACGCGCTGCGTACTGCGGTGATTTTCTTCTACATTTCCAACGAAGGCGTGAGCCTGCTGGAAAATGCGGGCCACATCGGCCTGCCCATCCCGGAGAAGCTCAAAGAGGTACTGGCGCAGCTCCACAACCGCACCGAGGACGACAAGGATACGGAGGACAAGGAATGAAGATCTCCGTAAAACTGACCCGCGCCGAGAATACCGCCCTTCTTGGCGCGGGGCCTGTGGAGCTGGATTTGGAGGAATACCTCTGCGGCGTGGTGCCTTCCGAGATTTATGAAAGCTCCCACATGGAGGCGCTTAAAGCGCAGGCGGTGGCCGCCCGCACCTTTGCGGTCAAGCGGGCCATGGCGGGGACGGTGGTAGACGACACCACCAGCTTTCAGGCATACCGCGCCCTTCTGGCAGAGTCCAGCCCCCGCAGCAGGCAGGCCGTGGAGGAAACCGCCGGGCAGGTGCTTACCTATGGCGGCGAAGTCATTGACTGCTTTTATTCGGCCTCAAACGGCGGCACCTGCAAACGCAGCGGAGAGGTTTGGAGCCGGGACTATCCCTACTATGTGAACAAGCCTGATCCGTGGGACACGGCGGCCCGCGCAGAGAAACCCACCAATCCCAGCCATGGCGTGGGGCTTTCCCAAGTGGGCTGTATGTGGGCCGCAAAACAGGGTGTCCCTTACAACGAGATACTGGCCTTTTATTACAGCGGCGCTGCTTTGGTGCATGAATACGGCACCGGCAGCGTCGTTGGCTTTGAAGAAGAAACAGGAGGTTTCGCTATGAATCTGCATACACTGATTTTCACGAACAACGCCTGCTACAAGGCAGGCCGCAAGATTACCCCCAAGGGCATTATGGTGCATAGCACCGGGGCCAACAACCCGTGGCTGAAACGCTATGTCGGCCCGGATGATGGCCTGCTGGGAAAGAACCAGTACAACAATCACTGGAACCAGCCCATGGATCGGGAGGTCTGCGTTCACGCTTTTATCGGCAAGCTGGCGGATGGGACGATTGCCACTTACCAGACGCTTCCTTGGGATCACCGGGGCTGGCATTGCGGCTCCGGTTCCAAGGGCTCCGGTAATAATACCCACATCTCTTTTGAAATTTGCGAGGATGGCCTGACGGACTCCGCCTATTTCAACAAGGTCTATAATGAGGCGGTGGAGCTTTGCGTTTACCTCTGCAAGCAGTACGGCCTGACCGAGAAAAATATCATCTGCCACAGCGAGGGCCATGCGCAGGGCATTGCCTCCAATCACGGGGATGTCATGCACTGGTTCCCGAAGCATGGGAAGAACATGGACACATTCCGCGCAGCGGTGAAGGCCAAGCTGGCTGGTTCTTCTTCCGGCAATACCGGAGGTTCTGCAGGCAGCGGCACCCTCTACCGGGTGAGAAAGTCTTGGAGCGATGCTTCCTCCCAGCTCGGGGCCTTTGCGGTTTTGGATAATGCCAAAGAGCTGGCGGACAAGAATCCCGGCTATGCGGTTTTTGACGAAGCTGGGAAGAAGGTTTACCCTTCCGCCTCTGGCAGCACCGGCAGCGGCACACTTTACCGGGTGCGCAAAAGCTGGGCAGATGCCGCTTCTCAAAAGGGTGCTTTCAATGTGCTGGACAATGCAAAACGCTGTGCCGACGAAAATCCCGGCTACTCTGTTTTTGACGAGGCCGGAAAGGTTGTATATGCGGGCAGCGCAGCCGTTTCTACTTACACGGTGCAGAAGGGCGACAGCTTGTGGGCCATTGCAGAAAAGCACCTCGGAAACGGAACCCGGTACAATGAAATCAAGAAACTAAATGGCCTGACCTCCGACGTGATTTATGCAGGACAGGTCTTGAAACTTCCCAACAGGTAAGCATGGTGGGCGGCCCTCCGGGGCCGCTCTTTTCTATAAAGAAGGAGGCGATCCCATGACAGATGCACAGAAAGAACAGGTGCGCTATCTGCGCTGTGAAGGGCTCGGTTATGGAGCGATTGCCACCCGGTTAGGTATTTCCGAGAATACGGTCAAGAGCTTTTGCCGCCGCAACAACCTCACCGGAGTGGCTTCCAAAGAGCCGGTGGTGGTATGCCGGAACTGCGGCAGGCCGCTTCCTCAATACCCCAAGAGAAAACAGAGAAAATTTTGCTCCGAGGCTTGCCGCCGCGCATGGTGGAAGCTGCACCCGGAGCTTATCCATAAAGCCGCCTTCTATCCGGCTACCTGCGCCCATTGCGGGCAGGAATTTCAGAGCTATGGTAACCGGAAACGGAAGTATTGTTCCCATGCCTGCTATATAGCGGCGCGGTTCCAGAAAGGAGGCACCCATGACAAAGGAACAGTTTGACCGGGAGAAAAAGTATCAGGCGGCCCTCGCAATGGCCCGTGAAATGCTGCAAAAAGGCATCATAAATGAGGCGGATTTTCTGCGCATTGAGGCCAGACTGGCGGTTAAATTCCGGCCTGTTTTGGGCGGTATTTTCTGCTGAAAAGCCTTTCTTTTCCGGGTGGCTTCCTATAACATCAGTGTCCTGAAAGGAGGGCGTATTTATGGAACGCATGATTCAAAAAATTACCCCGCTTGCTGCAAAGCAGCCGACAATTAGAAAAGTCCGTGTTGCTGCGTATGCGCGAGTATCTCTGGGCACAGATGCTATGCTTCATTCCCTCTCCGCGCAGGTAAGCCATTACAGTGCATACATTCAAAAAAATGCGCAGTGGGAATATGTCGGTGTCTATGCAGATGAAGCAACGACAGGAACAAAATCCAGCCGGGCAGAATTTCAAAGGCTTCTGGCAGATTGCCGGGCCGGTTTGGTGGATTTAGTACTTACGAAATCGGTTTCTCGGTTTGCGCGAAACACCCTGACGACATTGACTGTAATTCGCGAGCTTAGGGAATTGGGTATTGATGTGTATTTTGAAGAACAGAATATCCATACGATCAGCGAGGATGGCGAGTTTTTGCTCACGATCCTCGCTGCGTATGCACAGGAAGAAGTCCGTTCTGTAAGTGAAAATATGAAGTGGCGGGTACAGGCTAAGTACAAGCAGGGGATTCCCGGCGGGATTACAATGTATGGCTTTCAAATGGAAAACTGTATGCTTCAAGTAATACCAGAAGAAGCAGAGGTGCTCCGACAGATTGGAAAATATTATTTATCCGGTCTTGGCGGTGGACAGATAGCGGCGAAGCTCAATGAAGCCGGGTATCTTTCCAAACGCGGGCAGCAGTGGAAAAGCAGCGTTATCCTGAAAATGTTGAGCAATGAAAAATTACTTGGCAACCTGCTTCTGCAAAAGGTATTCGTTGCCGACCCCATTGATAAGGTAACGAAAAAGAATACCGGGGAGCTTCCGCAATATTTTGTGGAAGGTAGTCACACCGCCATCTTTGATGAGGAAACCTACCAGAAGATTCAAGAAGAACGTACAAGGCGGGCTGCACATTTTTACTCGGATTCTCCCGGAATGAAAACAACAGCTCTCACCGGAAAGATTGTCTGCGGAAAATGTGGAAAGCATTTTCAGCGAAAAACGGCAAATGCCGGAAGCAAGTATGTACATTACATCTGGATTTGCCAGACTTTCAACCGCAAAGGGAAAAAATACTGTGCCTCGAAACAGATCCCGGAGAAAATCCTTCTTCCGCTGATCGCAGAGGTTCTGGGTATCCCGGAGTTTGACGGGGAAATATTTTCGCAGACCATTCAGGAAATACACGCTCCTGAAAACGGTACATTGGTGTTTTGCTTCTACGATGGAAGAAAAGTAACGCGCACATGGGAGGATGTATCAAGACGGTATAGCTGGAATGAAGAAAACAGACAGAAGGCCCGAGAGCTTTCGCTAAAAAAGGCCGAAGAAAGGAGGCGGGCATCATGCCAGCAGTAAGAACGGCAAAGATTACGGTTATCCCGGCAAAAGTAAATCAAACGCCCTTGCACATGGCGGATGTGGAGACCAAAAAGCGCGTGGCGGCCTATGCCCGCGTATCCACAGACAATGAAGAACAGCTTAACAGCTACGAAGCGCAGGTGGATTATTACAGCCGCTATATTCGAGCAAATGAAGAATGGGAATTTGTTGCGGTATATACGGATGAAGGGATTTCTGGCACCAGCACAAAAAAACGGGAAGGGTTTAACCGCATGATCGCGGATGCTCTGGCAGGCAAAATTGATCTGATTATCACAAAGTCCATCAGCCGATTCGCCCGCAATACAGTGGATACCTTAACCACAGTGCGCAAGCTCAAAGAAAAAGGCATTGAGGTCTACTTTGAAAAGGAAAACATTCATACCCTTGATGGAAAAGGCGAATTGCTTATCACGATTATGTCCTCGCTGGCACAGGAAGAAAGCCGCTCCATCTCTGAGAATGTCACCTGGGGACAGCGTAAGAGGTTTGCGGATGGAAAGGTCAGTATGCCCTATGGCCGGTTCCTCGGCTATGAAAAAGGAGCAGATAATGTACCGCAGATCGTCGATGAAGAAGCCGAGATAGTAAAATTGATTTATCGCCTGTTCCTTTATGGCAAATCTCCTTCCGCCATCGCTGCTTATCTCACAAATGAGGGCATACCGACCCCTGCCAGAAAACAAAGGTGGCGGCCTAACACGGTGGAGAGTATCCTGACAAATGAAAAGTATAAAGGGGATGCCCTACTGCAGAAATGTTTCACGGTAGATTTCCTTACCAAAAAACAAAAGGTAAACGAGGGTGAGGTTCCGCAGTATTATGTAACAAACAGCCATCCGGCTATCATTGACCCGGAAATTCATGCTCTGGTGCAGTATGAGTTGAAAAAGAGAAAAGAGCAAGGCCGGTGGACAAGCAGTAGCCATCCTTTTAGCGGGAAGATATTCTGTGGTGAGTGCGGCGGCCAGTATGGGAGTAAAGTATGGGATTCCAATAATGAATACCGCCGCGTGATCTGGCGGTGTAATGATAAATACAAGCGCGGAAACAGCGTTCCTTGCACCACACCACATTTAACCGAAGATGAAATAAAATCTGCATTTCTTACGGCTTTCAACCTGGTGTTGGAAAATCGTTCAGAAATCATGGAAGCCTATCGTGAAGTGATAGAGGCCCTGACCGATACCTCTGACCTTGACCTGGAACGGGAGCAGCTTCAAAATGAGTGTGAGGTGGTTATGGAACTAATCCGGAAACTCATTGATGAAAATGCAGCGCGAGCCATGGATCAAGCAATATACCAGAGCAAATATTCTGCCTACTGTGAACGCTATGAAAGGGCAAACGCCCGGCTGGCCCAGATCAATGCTCGCTGTTTAGAATATACTGCGAAGCGTGTGAAAATCCAAATGTTTATGGAGCAGTTGAAATCCAAGGAGGAATTGGTGACGGATTTTGACGAGGAGCTTTGGTACTCAACCGTGGACTATGTGACCGTACACAGAAAGAAAAAAATGGTGTTTACTTTCCGGGATGGGCGGCAGGTGGAGATACCGGCAGAAATGTGGACAGTAGCATAATGGCAAAGAAAAAGGCGCAGGCTTCGTCCTGCGCCTTTTTCTTTGCCATTATTGAAGCGTACCTATAAATTCAAGCAGTAAGGCTTTTTGCTTTTCCGTGAGAGTACTCCATTTTGCAAAAAGCTCGCGCTGTTCATCCGTTAATTCCACAGCTTCTCCGCCTTCGGCGAAAAACTGTGCTAAGGTTATTCCAAACGCACGACAAATCACTTCCAGCGTGGGAAGCGTCGGCGCATTATTCCTTTTGAAAACATTGGTTATTGTGGAGTGAGATAGGTTTGCCTCTTTTGCCAGCCTGTAATCCGTCCAGCCGCGCTCCTCCATGAGCTGCTTGATCCGCTTTTGTGCGTCCATTCCATCACCTGCCCATCTGTATCTATTTTAATTCCCAAATGGGTGATATAATAGTCACAATCGGTGGCTATTACATTTCCCAAGTGGGGCATAGAGTAGTTTATATCATGGGCCTAACATGGAGATACTATTTATACAGACAGGAGGCTTTACATTGCAAAAGAAAGGAAAAGATTTCTTCGCCATGCTGGCGGAGCGGGATCATACGACCGTGGAAAAGGTCAAAGAGAAAATCTCAAAGCGGATATGGGAGGGCCTGCATGACCCTGACCCGGAGAGCCGGGCGCAATGGGAACGGATACCATGTGCCGGAGATGTACCTACCCCGGAGGAATGGCTGCGCTATTCTGTGGAACGGCTGAAAGAAGATGGCCGGGAGGATTTGCTGCGGCACTACCTCATAGATTAGGGGTGTGCATTTTTCGACGACGTATAGAGGGCAAAAGGAAAACAGCGGAAATGAATACCCTTCGGTAAACATATCCGCTGTTTACATTTGCGCGAAATTCTATTAAAGTTTGTCGCTTTAGAAAAGAGAAGGCATTCAGCAGAATGCCTTCTCTTTTTTTACATTGCAAAAACACCACGACCAACATAAAGGAGGAGAGCACTGTGCTGCAGCTGGAATCAGAACGCCTAACCTACCGGGAAATCACCGAGCAGGATTTTGAAATTGTGGCCGGCATTCTGCGGGACCCGGAGGTCCGCCGCATCTGGGAGCAGGATTTTTCCGACGAGGAGGTTTGGGCCTGGATTGCCCGCCGGCAGGAGGGCTACCGGAAAAGCGGCATCGACTATCTTCTGGCGCTGGACAAGGCCACCGGTCAGCCGGTCGGACAGATCGGCGTGCTGCGGGAGGAAATCAACGGCGAAAAGATCTGGGGCGTCGGCTATATCCTGCGGAGCGACTGCCGCAAAAAAGGCTATGCCACCGAAGGTGCCCGCCGGATGGCCGCCTATGCCTTTGAGGAACTTGGCGCCGACAAGATTATCTGCGATATCCGCCCGATCAACGGCCCGTCGCTGGCGGTAGCCAGAAGGCTTCACATGACCGAAACCGGCAGCTTTGTCAAACGGGTACACGGCGTCGAGATGGTGCACCGGATCTTTGTCCTGCGCCCGGATGATCTCCACCAACAATAAAATTTTCAACCGCAAAAATCCCCGGCAGCATCGACGCTGCCGGGGATTTTTTTTTGCAATCGTTACAGGCTCAGTTCATTTAAACCAATCAGGCTGATGACGTAAATCTTGAGCGCCTTCATCATATAGTCGACGCTGTTGCACTCGTCCGGCATGTGCTCCTCGCCCTTGCCTTCACCGCATGGATTTGGCATCCCGCGGAAGTGCGGACCAAAAGCGACCGCGTTGTCAAAGTGTTTGGCGTAGGTGCCGCCGCCGATGGTGTACGGCACGCCCTTCTCGCCGGTGACGTGGTCGTAGGCTGCCAGCAGGGTCTTGATCTCCTGGGTGTCCGCCGGTTTGTAGCATGGGGAGGTGTTGTGATTGAGGATCGCTTTGCCGCCCGTCTGCGCCACATGGGCCTCAATCTTCGGGAACAGCTCGTCGCCCTTGAAGGTGACCGGATAGCGGATATCCAGTTTGAGGGTGATGACCTTGTCCTTCATCGAATCGACGCCATTGATGTGGGTGATCTTGCCGGAAACCTCATCCTCTACCGGGACGCCGATGCCCGCGCCGTGGCAGTCCTTGAGCACTTCCGCTACGACCGCCATCGCTTTCTTCTCCGCGTCGGAGAGCTGCGGCAGGGCAGCGATCTTCTCGCACAGCAGCTTGGTGGCGTTGATCGAGCCTTCCGGTTTAGCCGCGTGGGCGGTCTTGCCGGTGGCAGTCAGCTTGATGCCGCCCTCGACCGACTCTACATGGTAAACGCTGTGGTCGTAGTCGCCAAGGTCCGCCTCAGAGACGCCCTGCAGGGTCGCGGTAGCCGAAGCGCAGACCGCGTTGCCGACAGTGCCGCCAGTGAAACCGGTGATGGTCTTGCCGTCGACAGCAAGCTCGATAGCGACGCTCAGCTGGCCCTTCTCACCGATGCAGACCGGGAAGTCCGCGTCCGGGGTGAAGGCAAAGGCCGGCGCCTTTTCCGCTGCCAGGTAGTGCGGCATGTCGCTCATGCCGGTCTCCTCGCTGCAGCCCATGACCAGGCGGAAGGTGTAGTTTGGCTGGATGCCAAAGTCCTTCATGCACTTCAGGGCGTACAGGCCCAGCACGGTCGGACCCTTGTCGTCCGCTACGCCGCGGCCGTAGATGTAGCCGTCCTTTTCAATCATATCGTAAGGGTCGTGGCTCCAGCCGTCGCCCTCCGGAACAACATCGAGGTGACCAAGCAAGGCGATCTCCTTCTCCCCGCTGCCATAAGCTGCGCTGCCCGCGTAGTAATCATAATTCTTGGTGGCAAAGCCCATCTGCTCGCACATCTGCAGCGCCTTGTCCAGCACCTTGCGGCAGCCCTCGCCGTACGGCGCCTGCGGATTGTCGCAGGCCTGGCTGACGCTCTTGATGTTGACCAGCGCAGCGATATCGTTGACGATATTCTGTCTATTATCTGCAATAAATTTGTCGATTCTGGATTCCATCTCTTTTGAAACCATGGTTAATCCCTCCATTGCATTTTTTACATTCAGGCCCCCGTTGCCCTGCGGCCCGGCTTTGGCCCACAGCTTCATTATATCACAAATCCGAAAATTTACCATCATTTTCTAAGAAAAATTCTGCACGCCAGCAAAAAGATTTGTTTACCCTGTCTGCCGCCGTCAAAGCCCGGCGATAAAAAAAGAGAGGGGCAGGCCCCTCTCCTAAAATCGAAGTTTGTTGACATTCCAGTAGCCGACTACCTCGCTGACCGTGCTGACGGTGACGAAGGCCTTCGGGTCGTTTTTGCGGATGTACTCCATCAGGAGCGCGTATTCGTTTTTGGCCAGGATGGTGACAATCTCCACCTTCGGCTTGTTGTCATAGCCGCCCTTGGCCTCATACAGTGTCACGCCGCGGCTGATGTCGTGCATGATGTAGTCCGCCAGCTTCTCGTGCTGCTCGGAGAGGATGCAGACCCTCTTGCGCTTGGAAAAGCCGCTGATAAACTCGTCCAGAACGATGCCGTTAAAGTATGTACCCAAAAAGCCGACCACCAGCGTCTTGGTGTCGTAGACAAAGAGCGAGAGCGCAACGGTGATCGCCCCGATGAAGGCGATGCTCTTGCCCAGCTCGACGTGCAGGTACTTGTTGAGCACCTTGCCCAGGATGTCCAGGCCGCCAGACGAGGCGTTGGCATTGAACATCATCGCCTGGCCGACGCTGATAATCAGAATGCAGCTGAGCGCGTCCAGCGTCATATCTCCTGTGAGCGAGGGGTTGTTCGGGAACAGCACCTCAAAGATGTACAGAAAGACCGGCATCAAAATGGAGGTATAGACCGTCTTGGCGCCAAACTCCCTGCCGACAAAAACAAACCCAATCACCAGGCAGATCATGTTGAGGATGAAGGTCATCACCGACACCTGCACCGGAATGAAGTTGACCAGAATCATCGCCAGACCGGTGATGCTGCCGAAGATGATGTTGCCCGGAATCATAAAGAAATAGATCGCGAGCGACGCCAAAAAGATGCCGATGGTGATCACGACATATTCCTTCAGGATTGTCTTTTTGTCACCGACTGTTTTCACTGCTTTTTTATTTGTCTCTTCCACCGCAAATTCCTCCTGCTGGGCAAAATTTTGCCCCAAAATCTCATTTTTCATTCTTCTTTGCTTTGTTTGACACACTGTAGGGAGCGTTTTGCCTGAACAACACCGAAAAATTTTGCCATCAGCGGAAGATAGGTAACCACAAAGGTCGCTGCCGCCAGAGAGACAACCAGCTTTCTTCTTTTTTTGGGAGCCAGCACGCCGGCCAAAACGCCCATGGAAAACAGGCAGAATTTAATCAGCGCAAGATCTCTCCAATCCGACTGCCGAAGGTACTCATCCGCAATTGCAAACAGATTTTTCATTTTCACTTTTCCCCCTCTTTTTTTAGACTGATACTCTCTTTTTCCTCACCTCACTTGGACGGTTTGGTTCTGTATTTCTCGGTGGGAATCCCCTTTTTGTGCAGCCGCATCCAGACCGTCTCCCTAATCAGGCTGTAGAGCACCGAGAACAGTGGGATATAGATCAGCATACCCACAACGCCCATCATGCTGCCGCCCAGGGTGACCGCCACCAGCACCCACATGGCGGGCAGACCAACCGAGTTGCCCACCACCTTGGGATAGATGACGTTGCCCTCAAACTGCTGCAGGCACAAGAACAGAACGATAAACCAAAAAGCCCGGATCGGGCTGACCAGCAAAATCAAAAACGCGCCAACTGCGCAGCCGATGAAGGCGCCGAAAACCGGAATCAGCGCGGTGAATCCGATGAGCACGCTGATCATCAGCGCGTAAGGGAACTGCAGGATGCTCATGCTGACAAAGAACAGCGAGCCAAGGATAACTGCCTCGACACACTGCCCGGACAGGAAGTTGGCAAAGGTTTTGTTTGCCATCCGGCCGACACGAATGATATAGTCCGCATGTTCTTCTTTAAGCACCGCGTACAAAAGCTGTTTGATCTGGCTACCCAGCTTCTCCTTGTTGGTCAGCAGATAGAACGAAAAAACGATCGCCAAAAAGGCGGTGACCACTCCATTGAAGATCGAGGCGGCAACATTCACGGTGGTGCTCAGGACATTTCCCGCGCCGTTCTGCAAAAAGCTCGCCACTTCGGTCAGCACCTGCTGCCAGTTGATGCTGTCCAGATTCAGGTCCAGCTGTTCCAGCCACAGCGCAATCTGCGGCGTCCACTCCATCAGCTTTTGGCTCCAGCTGTGCAGCTGTTCCGGAAAGCTGCGCAGGCTGTTGGCGATGGTGACAACGCTATTGGCAATCTCGGGCACAATCAAAAACATGCCAATGAACATCACGCCAATCACCAGCACCAGACTCAGCACCAGGCTCAGCGGCCGCTTTGCGCGGTACCAGAAAGGCGGATTTTCCTTTTTGGCTGCCTGCAGGGTGGACTGCTTGCCCTTTCCCTTCTGCGGCTGCTTTTGCCGCCGGGCATAGGGCTTTTCAAACAGAGTGCGCTCCAAAAAGCGCATCGGTACATTGATGATAAAGGCCAGCGCCCCGCCGATCAAAAACGGCAGGATCAGCCCAACAAGCAGCCCCAACAGCCTTCCCAGAAAGTCGGTGTTTTTTAAGCCCCAGTTGAGCAGGATTGCAAAGCTGACGATTCCGACAATCTTCTTGATATTTTCTTTATCCAACTGCATGGTTTTCCTCCCCCTTTGCCATTTTGCGGATTAAAGCACCCTGCCCCGCTCCTTTAAGGGCAGAACCCGTTCCCAAAGCTGCGGCCGGACCTGTTCCCGTATCCGGTCCGGCACCGAAAGGTCGCCCCAGAGATGGATGGGCAGGATGTGCTCTGCCCTGACCGCTGCGTCAAAGGCCAGCAACCCGCGCAGGAAGTCTCCCTCCAGCCTTGGGTCAACCGGCACGCAGGCAAGGTCGAGCGGTTCTCCGTCCAGCTCCTGCGCCAGCAGCTGCATCTGGTGCTGATAGCGGCGCTCCTGGTCACGGTTAAACTCGTCCTCCCCTTCCCAGTGCCACCAGTTCAGGTCACCCGCGTGATAGATGCGCAGACCGTCGGTCTCCAACAGGTAGGCCACCCCGATGTCGGTCGAGGCAAAGGTGGTGATGCGGCAATCCGGCAGCGCGTAATGTTTGCACTGTTCTTCCTCTGCCGAGACAAAGAGGTCGGCCTGATACACCTCATCCAGCTCCTCGGGCAGCACAAAACGGACCCTGCTGAGCTTCTCCCGCAGCGAGAAGATGGCCGGGTCAAAGTGGTCCTTATGCTCGTGGGAGACAAAAACCAGCACGTCCTCGTCCTTGATTTCATCCGGGTTCACACAGCCCTCTGCCAGCCCCTCTCCCGGCTGGCCCGACAGAGCCTTGCCCGCCAGATCAAACAGCAGCAGGTGCTTTTCGGTCTTGACCGCCACCGCGCTGTGATCCAGATACCAAACCTTCATTGTCAGCCCTTCCTTTCCCTCGTCACAAAAAAAGGCCGCAGAAAGCGGCCCTTATTTTTCTGTCAGATCGTCTCCTCACTGTCGGTTTCCTGCGGTTCCTCCACCGCTTCTTCTGTTGGTTCGTCCACAGATTCTGCTGCCGGCTCCTCTGCCTCTTCCTCTACTGGTGTCTCAGCAGGTTCCTCTTCCTGATAAAATTCTTCCGACACCGGCTGCTCGGCTGTTTCCGGCTGGCTGTTCTGCTCCTGGCCGTCTCCTTCCTCACTGCATCCGCAGGGGCATTCGGTATATTCATCCTCTGCCTCATTCTGTCTGTCACGGATTACCTTTGCACAAACGGCGGCTGCTCCTGCTGCCACCGCACCCAGAATTGCCAACATAGCTGCTTTTTTCATTTGAAAAGCGCTCCTTTCGTTTTAGATGATAACCCTCCATATAAA
>OMAA01000853.1_pt1 | contig 12377 bp, 18 predicted proteins | sample 1674191 | NCBI WGS metagenome assembly OMAA01 (sample SAMEA103958152, study PRJEB25191) | human gut metagenome | biome: human-associated habitat [ENVO:00009003]; feature: intestine environment [ENVO:2100002]; material: feces | place: Germany | collected 2013/2015
ACGCAAGCAGTATGATAAGGAGGGAGTGGAAATGAAATATGGCAGAATGGAATAAACGAACATAAACATATTGATTATGAAGAAGATAAAGTTAAGCAATGGCGTGGAAATGCCGCAACTGGGTTATGGTGTTTATCAGGTGGAACCTGATCCAACCCTACCCTCACCCAGATAGGCGAGAAATACGGCAAGACTGCTGCACAGGTAGCCTTACGCTGGCTGCTGCAGAGCGATGTAATCATCATCCCGAAGACTGTTCATAAGGAACGAATGCAGGAGAATCTGAACATTTGCATAAAAATCATTAGAATGGAGAATTATGGAAGAAAAATTATCGACTATATATTTGGTTAGCGGTCAAACAGCTCTGCAGTATATTATGAACGTGAGCAAAAAATACAGGCAAATAGCGACCGAAGCGATATTCGAGTGTTTGAGACTGGGATATCCCCTCAACGACATGGAAATATCAGGCAAAGCTCGCGAGCTGCTGAGGAAGAGGAATGTAATTGGTTAAAATGATTTTTTCAAATTTTCTTCATACTGAAGCAAAGGGTGCCCGTACCAATCTCTTGGTACCAATGCTGGAGCAAAGCTACACGATTTAATTTTATCCAAGCAATCACACTCTCTGCATCTTCATCAGAAAGCAACTTTGCATTAGGTTTTCTCATCGGATTATCCTCTATCGTAAAATATTCAAATTGCTTTCGGTTAACCATTACACCCAGAAAGGGCGTGAAAGTCATAGTTGTTTCAAAAGGAATATAAACTCTGATCTTATGACTAAGCCCTGTGCTTTCTTGCCAGAAACATGAAATGTCAAAAAAGGGAGGGTAAAAGTAAGGCTTGTCTTTTCTTGGAATAATCATAAATTGATCATATTTGGTTGATTACAAAACTCATAATTCTCAGTAACAATCGAGGCATTGGAAAACAACACAGTGCTGCATTCGCTCATCCCATAGGCATTATGAATGTGCCCGAAGAGATGAGCCTCCGGCTTGATGCGTTTAACTGCATCTAGCAATGTTCTGCTGCCATAATGTAAACCTGCACTTTCATCCATAATGAGATAGGGTGGCTGATGAGTGATAAGCACGTCGGTATTGGAAGGAATGTTCTCCAACATTTTGGTATAGTTACCACTTATATCATCTTCCACGAACATCGGGATGCCGAAGAACTTTATGCCTTCTATCGTTACACCGTTACCATAAAGATAATGGCAGTTTTCGGGCAGACCATTGATATCGGCTCCGAAAAGACAGTCGTCATGGTTTCCTGCAATGAAAACTTTGTGTTTGTATGGCAAGGCACAGAACCATTCCATAAAGTCGATAACTTCGGCTTCAGTTCCTGCCATCGTGAAGTCACCGGAATGAACTATCACGTCAGCAGCAGGAAGATCCTGCAGCTGACAATGATGGCTGTGAGTGTCGGAAATATGAAGTATCTTCATTTATTTTCGGAAGAGGAAATTCCATCTATTATTTTCTTAGAGATGTCTTCTCCTTTTTCTAAGTCAAAACAATAAAACTCTGTTTCAGCGCCTTTTGACTCAATTTTTTTATGGATATTTGTGATAGTTCCATTGTCATGGCTTTTTACTATCATGACAAAGAAGGTTAAGCAAGTAGGCTCATTACTCAACTTGCAGAAGTCTTTGGCGAAGGCTGACTCTTCTGGGTTTAGAGCCTTAAATTCGATAAGAGCAATTCTGTCGAATTTATCATTGTGGATACTGAGGTCTATCATGGCTGACTGTCCCGTTTTTTCTTTTCCATCAGCTTTGTATGGGACAACTTTTATATGCTCTTTACTAAAAACATATTTTTCTTCAGTTGGGGTTTCCACAGAATAATAAGCATTCCACGAGTTATTTTCACAATATTTATTGAATTGCTCAACAAATATAAATCTCAACTCTTGCTCGCTGATGCGAGTTTCACTATCACGATATTGCTCACTGTATTTGGGGAAGATAATTCTTGATTGCGATTCACAAAAATCTTTATGATTTCCATCCCCTTCTCTTTGCGTATGATACACTTTTTGGATAACATCAAAAGTGTCTTTAATAATTTTTTCTATACGTTCTTTGTCTGTCATAATTATGAAGTTTATAATTCAGCCCCAGCCTCCTTATGGATGCAGATGACCTCCTTGGGTTTAACAATATCAATAACTTTCTTGATGCACTCTTTCGAAGCGTGTCCTGAGGTATGAATATCCACCACATTGGGAAACGCCTCTCGAAAGTCTCTGTAAGCAGGATTTTGCTTTACTTGCAATGGGTCTTTGTAATAACCATCCCAAGCAGAATAGATGAGAAGAACCTCTGACGAAGATAATCCTTGACACATTTTCTTCACAAAATCCAAATGGCTAGCCCCTGTTACCAAGACAAAGCCTTTCTTTTGCATCTCACCGAGTTTAGGATCATCCTCCCCCACATACTTAAAGTGAAAAGCAAACAAGCCCTTTGAAGATTTTGCTTCTCGATGTGTAAAGATTCGCATCGCTCTGCCCATCATTCCACCAGTGTAGTATAGTCCCTTACGAGCTTTGAGAGCTGCCGTTTTCACACTAGCCAATCTCTCAATATCCGTGGCAGAAGCCAAGACTATCACATACTTGAAAGCACTCATCACACAAGCCATACGTCTAGACACCTCACTTTCTCGAATACAAAGGTCTCCACTTAATAATCCCATATTATTCATATCTTATTGATTTATAATTAATTACGAACACATAAAAACTATTTGCTGAAAATTTGCAGCAGTCTATTTATATCAGCACGCCCAGACAATAACCGAGCGTGCCGAATATAGATAGCTTATTTCAATTGTTTTTTACCTTTGCTGATTACGATACCTTTAGCGTTTTCACCCACCTCAATGCCATTTAAGTTGTATCTTTTTGTATCGGCTTTAGAAGTGTTCACGGAAACGTTTTCTATATCGTCAGTGTCAGACTTACGTAACTCGATCCATCCCTTATCATCGTAGGTAGAAAGATGCAACAAGCCATTATCAAACATCGTAACCACGAAATTAACAACGCTTTCGCTATTCCATGGAAGCAAATGCAAAATGTATTTTCCGGTTTGTGAACAACTCAACCAATAGCCCTTAAACATCCAATCATTATTAGGAAAATAGAAACGTGTATAATTGCCGTCCTTTAGTTCCAGATACTTAGGTGTGTTACCTAAACGATACTCAAACGGAAAATTGGAGAAAGAGCCACCAAAGCCGTAAACGTCCCATTTGCCCTGTATCTCTATTTCATCCAAATTGTTGATTTGCGCATTTGCGCTCATTGCAAGCATAAGCAGCAATGTAGTTAATATCTTTTTCATACCTTATTATATTCTTAATAGTCCTACAACTTTATAAATACCGAACACATCGGCTTTACAAACCTCAAAGTCTGGATATTCAGGATTGAATGAAACACACTTAAAGTTATCACCATTATCATACAAGCGTTTAAGTACAGCACCGTCCCGAGTATCAAGAACATAGGTTTTACCCCATTCTATAACATCACAAACCTTTCTTATTGCTATTTCGTCGCCGCCCTCAAATTTAGGCTCCATGGAATCACCCTTAACAATCATTGTGCAGTCGTATGGTGGGAAAGCCTTAATAATCGGCATTTGTTCACAATCACTTGATTTGATACTATCACTAAAGCCTGTAAGAAGTCCGGCAACAACCGCCATGGGAATACGTGGGCGGGTCTCATTGTTTTGCTCCTGTTCGGGTACGCTTTCACGTGAATACACACCCCCCACACCATCCATAAGCCATTTGAGGTTTATGTTATAGGCATGAGCAATCTTTTTTAGGGTATCAACCGTTATGGTTTGTTGCCCCTTTAGCATCTTACTAAACCCTGATGGGTCTATACCGGCCCCCTTTGCAAAGGTGGTTGGTTTGGTTAGTGCATCATATTCGATGTAATCACTAAGTCGTTTGATAAGGTCTTTTTGTTCCATTTTGTGCAAATTTCCTTTAATTTCCATTAAATACCATTAATTATAAATGAAAATAATTGGTAATTCTTGGAAATTCCAATTATTATCAATATCTTTGCACTCGAAATAAGTAAGTAAATAACCTTACGAGTACAAGAAAGGCTGTCGGACTATTTGCCCAACATCACCAAAACCCAACTGCAAATATACGGCAGTTTTTCTTTTTCTCCAAAGGTATAAGTAACTAACTAAGTAATTTTAATAAAATTTATACTTTTATGGCGGACAAAACAGGAAAAGCAATCAAATTGACACGTGACGATTTGCGGTCAATTGATGTAGGAAAGACGAAAACGTTTTACCTACCTGATGCAAAAGCGTGCGACAACGGCAAGGCTTTAACGTATCAGTTTCAAAATTTGATGGGCTGCAAGTTCAGCATTAAAACGGACTATACAGCCAATACACTAACTATCACACGTAACGCTATATGATTATCACCAAACCCGAAGTAGAGCCAGACGGTTTGTATAACCAAGGGCAAGCAGCCAAAGCGTTGCACGTGGATCGGCACACCGTCGCCCGGTACGCTAACGATGGGCTTATTAAGTTCAGAGTTAGAAAAGCCGGAAAAGGCTTAATCACTACGGGGGCGGAAATAATCAAGTGTTGGAAATCAATGTGTCTATAAAAATTAAGCCGTATGAAAAAAGTAATGAAGAATTGGCGTTATTGGCTGATGGCGGTTATCGGCTTTATCGCTTTATTCAATCTGATTGGGATGCCACACAATGATAACCCCAACTATTGGGAGTTAGTGATCTATTCCAAGTTTACAGCCGTAGCACTCTCATATTTCGACATACGTTTGTACGTATGGTTTGCAAAGCACAGAAAGATAGATGAGCTATTGGAGTACATCAACGAAGATAAATAACATCATTAATCATATACAAAGATGAAAACAGATTTTAGTATTAACGTACAGGTCAATTTGGGTGTGACACCCGAAATCGTGGCTTTGGTGAACGCCATTTTGTGCCACCGACCAACAGTTGTGCCAACCGCCGAGGAAGCACTCGACGGAAACGGACAAGTAGATAACAAGCCGGAGGACACCACCCCGGCACAGCCTCAACAGCCTACTAACAAGCGAGGCAGAAAGAAGAAAGAGGAAGCAGCCACCGACAAGCAGGAGCCTACCAAGGAGCCAGCCGGAGACGAACAGCAGGAGGCCGCAGCCAACGAAGCCGATGCCAACGGTGAGCAGATAGCCGAGCAGGAAGAAGCCAAAGCCGAGGAAGCCACCCCACAGAATGAGGGCCAGGCCAAAGCCCAGGCAGAGGCAGAGCGGAAGCCATTAACCGCCGAAGACGTTAGGGCAGCTATGCACAAGACGCGCCAACGTATCGAGGGTGAAGACTACAAGGAGAACACCAACGGCGATCTATACAAGAAATACCATAAGCCATTAACGGCACAGTTCAAGAACATAGCCGCTTTGTTGGGTGCTGAAAAACCAAGTGTTTTGCCATCTGATAAGATGCAAATTTCATTGAGCAGTGCAACGGTTTGCAGATAATGAAAGATGGCACGATCGGTTCAAATCGCCAATTTTAGTAACAACATTTAATCATATACAATTATGGCAGGTAAACACGCTTTATTATCACCAAGTGCGGCGCATCGTTGGATGAATTGTACCGCCGCCCCACTTCTGGAAAAAGACGTGGAGGATAAGGGCAGCACCTTTGCAGAGGAGGGAACGTTAGCCCACGCCTATTGCGCCAAGAAACTGAAAGAGTTTTTGGGTTTGTCGGTGGATGAGGAAAAAGCCGAGATAGCACAGTTGGACGAACAGTACCACAGTGGCGAAATGGACGAGTACACCGATACGTACAAGACTATCGTACTGGAGAAGTTCAACGCCGCCCGAGCTAAGACCAAGGACGCACAATTGTTGGTTGAGGTCAAGTTAGATTTTAGCCACTATGTGCCTGATGCTTTCGGCACGTCGGACGCTATCATTATCGCCGATGGCGTGATGGAGGTTATCGACTTTAAGTATGGCAAGGGCGTGAAAGTGTCAGCCGTGGAAAATCCACAAATGATGATTTACGCTTTGGGCGCATGGGACTTATTTAACTTTGAGTACGACATACGTAAGGTACACATGACTATCGTACAACCACGTATTGATAATCTTTCAGAGTTTGAGATAGATGCCGCCGACCTCATTAATTGGGCAGTCGATGAGCTGCAACCGAAAGCCAACGAAGCCTATGCCGGAGGTAAGCAAAAGCCGGGCAATTGGTGTCAGTTCTGCAAGGTTAAGGCAAACTGCAAAGCCCTATCGTCTATGTGCATCGAAGCACAGCAAGCCAATCCCGACCCACGTAAGATTAGCAAGGAAGTAATGGAAAGCACTATACTACCTTTGCTTTCAACGTTCAAAACGTGGCTAACTGGAGTTGAGGAGTACAGTTTGGAACAGGCATTAAGTGGCGTACAGTATCAAGGTTTCAAAATCGTGGAGGGGCGCAGTATCAGAAAGATAACAAACCCAACCGCCGTGATGGAACTTTTAGGCAAAGAGGGTTTTGCTAAAGAATCCTACATTAAGCCTACCGAGCTACGAAGTATTACCGATTTGGAAAAACTGATAGGTAAGAAACGCTTTGGTACAATTTGCGCCGAGTACATCAACAAGCCACAAGGCAAACCAACGTTAGTGCCTGAATCAGACAAACGCCCGGCGTTTAATCAGGCAGCAGACGATTTTAAAGACATTTAAGTTTAACATTTTAAATTCATACAATTATGATAGACCCTAAAGTAGTTAATGATACTAAGGTAATCTTTGGCCCATGCCGCCTTAGTTACACCCACGTTTTCGAGAAATACAGCCCAGACGGCGACGGAGAGGGCAAGTTTATGACTAACGTTTTGATCCCGAAGTCTGAAAAGAAGACTATCGAAGCCATCAAAAAGGCAATCGAGGCCGCTAAGAAAGCCGCTATCGTAGCCAAGTGGGGAGGCAAAGAGCCTAAGAAACTTGATTTGGCTTTGCGTGATGGCGACGAAAAGGACGATGAGGTTTACGAAGACCACTACTATTTGAACGCCAAGAGCAACGCACGCCCGGGCGTGGTAGATCGCAAGAAAGTGCCTATCGTGGACGAGGAAGAAGTTTACAGCGGCGTTTGGGCGATTGTGTCGGTAACTTTCTATGGCTACGACGTAAGCGGTAACAGGGGCGTAGCGTGCGGCCTCAACAACATTATGAAGTTCAAGGACGACGACCATTTGGGCGGCAGAGTATCAGCCGAAAGCGACTTTGGCGATTTGGACGGCATCGACGACGAGGACGACGACGACGACGATTTGTAAAGTGCTTTTTTCTCTACGATAAAATGTTAATGTAGTAGCCCCGGCGGTGGAAAGAGGAGGCCGCCGGGGTAATCAAACAACAAAGCGTATGAAAGAATTAGGCATAGACATCGAAACATATAGTAGCAACGACCTAACCGAGTGTGGCGTTTACAAGTACGTAGAAGCCGAAGACTTTACCATATTGCTTTTTGCGTATAGCGTGGACGGTAGCCCGGCGAAATGTGTGGACTTTGCAAGCGGTGAAACTTTGCCACCGGACATCGAAGCAGCACTAACCGACCCCGAGGTAATAAAGACCGCTTTCAATGCAGCTTTTGAGCGTATTTGTATCGGCGTGTATTTAGGCATCAAAGGGCGATTAGACCCGAGACAATGGCGGTGTACGATGGTAAGAGCCGCCCGAATGGGTTTGCCGCTTTCGTTGGCTCAATGTGGTGAGGTGCTTAAACTGGAAGACAGAAAGATGACAGAGGGTAAAGCCCTGATAAGATATTTTAGTGTTCCGAACAAGCAAACCAAACAGGGCATAACAAAGATGATCCGGCACAAGCCAAGCGATGCGCCCGACAAATGGGCAACGTTCAAAGCCTACAATATCCGAGACGTGGACGTGGAGCAAGCCATCTTAAAAAAGGTCAGAAGATTGGAAGCACCAGAGTTTGACGAAGATTTGTACGTGGCCGACCAACACATTAACGACCGTGGCGTAATGATAGACCAAGTATTGGTAAACAATGCCGCCCGATTTGATGAGCTATACAAGGATAAGCTATTTGCAGAAGCCCGAAAACTTACAGGCATGAGTAACCCGAACAGCCCCGGACAGATTAAGCAATACATATCCGAGAACACCGGGTTTACTATTGATAGCCTCAACAAAAAGAATTTGGACGACTACGAGGTACAGTTTAAGTATTGGCCCAAGGTGCAGAAAGTTTTGGCTTTGCGTAGGGAAATGGGTAAGACTTCCAACAAGAAGTACACAACTATGCAAAAATGTGTCTGCAAGGATAGCCGAGTACATGGTTTGTTGCAGTTTTGCGGTGCAGCACGTACAGGCAGATGGGCAGGGCGTTTGGTGCAGTTGCAAAACCTACCACAAAACCATCTGGAAAGTCTGGATGACGCACGCTATTTGGTTAAGCAGGGCGATTTGGAAGAGTTCGAAATGAACTACGGAAACGTTACCCAAGTACTTAGCGAGTTGATACGTACCGCTTTCATAGCCAAGCCCGGTTGCACGTTCCACGTATGCGACTTTTCAGCGATCGAGGCACGTGTGATAGCATGGATAGCCGGGGAAACATGGGTATTGGACGCTTTCAGAGCAGGGCACGACATCTATTGTGAGACTGCAAGCAAGATGTTTGGTGTACCAGTGCAAAAGCACGGCCTCAACGGAGATTTGAGACCGAAAGGCAAAGTAGCCGTTTTGGGTTTGGGCTACGGCGGTGGTGTATCAGCATTGGAAGCGATGGGCGGTAAGAAGTTAGGTTTAACAGAATCCGAGGAAAAAGACATCGTAAGCAAGTGGCGAGACAGTAACCCACATATCGTTAAGTTGTGGCGTACCGTTGAGAAAGCAGCTATCACAGCCATTAAGACAGGGCGAAGCATAACAATACAACGGGGCATCGTTATCGGGTATCGTTGGGGTATGTTGCTAATTATCCTACCAAGTGGCAGGACTATTTGTTACCCACGTACAGAGGTAGGAATCGAGACAAACGACGGTTGGCGAGGCGACCACGAAATTATCGAGTATGAGGGTTTGAATCAAAAAACGAAGAAGTGGGGAAAATTGAGAACCTACGGCGGCAAGCTAACCGAAAACATCGTACAGGCTACGGCACGTGACATATTGGGTTGTGTGATACTTAGAGCCGAGCAACGAGGGTTAAACGTAGTTTTCCATATACACGATGAGATCATCGTTGAGGCTACAAAAGACCAGACGTTACCGATGGTTGAGGCTTTGTTTAGCGAGCCTATACCGTGGTGCAAAGATTTGCCGCTCAAAGGTGCAGGGTACACCACCCCATATTATCTAAAAGATTAAACAATATAAAGCGTATACAAAAATGAAGATACAGACAAGTAAGGCACTATCGGACGTGCAGCAATTCAGATACGAGTTATTACAATGGTGTGGCAACGTGGAAGATGCGGAGAAAGCCAATACCTTTGTGATGGGTAAGGATGAAAAGCCAGTACAGGCGCAGTTACCAAAATCCGGCAATATGGAGGACGGCGTATATTTGGTACACGCCGACGGCAAAGCAACTTTGTTTGAACTGGAGTACACCAAAGACGATAACATGGATAGCGAGGTAGTAGCTATCGGTTTGAAGATGGGTGGCTTTGGCATTAAGATAGCTTTGCACGATGAGGCTAACGGCGATGGTATCACGCTAACAACAAAGGCAAATGGCGACGAAGAAAACGACCAAGCCTACTATACCGACATCTACGACGATGCAGTAGCGGACATGGACGGAGCAAGAAACACCAGCCATTTGCGTAATATCCTGAATCCACAGATAAAGTTAGCCGATGATTGGTATATACCATCTTTGGGCGAGTTATACCGTATCTTTATCAACAAAAAGGCTATCAATGCAGCTTTGGAGTTTGCCAAGGGCGATAAACTGCAAGACCGTTGGTATTGGACTTCTACCGAGAACAGTGCTGCCAACGCATGGTATCTGGCCCTTCGCGACGGTTGTACGGGCTATTGGCGCACTAGGGCCAGCTACACGCGCAGAGTTAGGGCAGTGTCAGCATTTATTTTTTAGTCCTTAATATTTTAGTTTTTAATCTTTAAGCACGGCGAAAGCCGTGCCATTATTCACCAATACCGCCGGTTATGAAAAAGACGTACTGCAAAACGTGTCTATCATACGATCCTGATGAAGACAAACCCGGCTACGGAGTTTGTAAGCTATCAGAGTGTGAGGTTTGCGAGCAGTGCCCCGGTTGCATAGATTGGCAGTATTTTAAGATTTGGTACTTATAATATGGTTATTCTTTCTTTATTCGACGGCATGAGTTGCGGACAAATTGCGTTAAAGGAATTGGGTGTAACGATTGATAAATACTATGCAAGCGAGATAGATAAGTTTGCAATCCAAAACACGATGGCGAATTTTCCCGACACCGTGAAGTTAGGTGATGTTAGACAAGTGGACGCTAAGAGTTTGGGCAAAATTGATTTGCTGATAGGTGGCAGCCCATGCCAGTGTTTTAGTTTTGCCGGGAAACGTGCAGGAATGGGTACCAAAAGTAAAGAGCAAATCGAGACACTAACAAGGTATCTGGAGTTAAAACAACAGGGCTTTGAGTTTGAGGGGCAAAGTTACTTATTTTGGGAGTACGTCAGAATACTTAACGAGCTACGAGAGACAAACCCAAACATCTTATTTATGCTTGAAAATGTTGAAATGGGCAAGCGATGGGAGGCGGTTATTAGTGAGGCTTTGGGTATCGTAGGCGTTCATATAAATAGTGCTTTGGTATCGGCACAAGTTAGAAAACGTATCTATTGGACTAACATCAAATTGGCGCAGTGTGATTTATTCGGTTTACCTCAAAGCGCAATACCACAGCCGACAGACCGACACATATTTATTAAAGACATCTTACAGGATGAAGTCGATGAAAAATATTTCCTTAGTCCTGAATCTGTAGAAAAGTTATTAGCCTACAACAAACGTCAGGAGGAACACGGCAACGGCTTTAAGGCTATTTTCCGTAAGGAAACAGACAAAATGTGTACATTAACAGTGGGGGAGCGTAGTGTGAAAGACTTAATTTGTGCAGCCCAAAGGGGCAGATCATACCGAGGCGAACCGAAACACTTCGAAGGAAGCCCGAACCCTGGTAAGGCCAACTGTTTAACGACAGTGGCAAAAGACAATTTTATAATGCAACGACCACGTGGCAAAAACAAAGGTTCTATCAATACCGAAAAGTCGCCTACGTTATCCGCTAATTCGCGGGAACAAAATAATTTATTAGTGGGCAAGCCAAAAGACGGAATCAAGCAGATAAACCCGAGCCGTGAAAGTGGAGGCGCACAGCCATACCAACAAAACCGAGTTTATGCAGCTGATGGCAAAAGCCCGGCTTTGATGAACGGACACGGAGGGCAGACGATTAACGCCTTAGTGGGGGGACTTCAAGTTAGACGATTAACGCCGACAGAGTGCGCCCGACTGCAAACTATACTAAAGTGGTATAAATGGGAAGTATCAGAAACACAACAATACCGTATGTCAGGCAATGGTTGGGCGGTAGAGGTTATAAAACATATACTTTCGTTTTTACCCGATCATCTTAAAAAGTAAAACAATATGGCAGAAGATTTTAAATACACAAGGTCTATGGTTATCCGGGCAAGCAACCTAAAATGCCTTTTCGAGCAGTTGGACGATGAGCCACGACCATTTGAGTTAGTGGTACACCCACCAATAAGCAAAATCGGTGTGTGCCCGATTACTATTAAGGCAAGCACCGAGGAAGATGCCAAGTACTTTAAGGGTATCTTAGATAAGTTATCGTATGAATCTTTAGAAAGATTGACGTATGGCACAGATAAAGTTAAACAATGATTTCCCGATCGACATAGCAACAGCCCATAGCCGTATGGCGAAGAAGTGGAAGAACAAAGCGACCACATGGGCGAAGTTGGTAGAGCGATGCAGCGAAACGAAGCGAACAACGGAAAGCGTAAGCGAGTACGCCAAGATGAGCAGGGAGGAACAAAGCAGTATAAAGGATGTGGGCGGTTTTGTCGGTGGCTACCTATCAGGTGGCACACGAAAGACCGCTAACGTAATGTGGAGAAGTATTGCCACGCTTGATATTGATTACGGTACACCCGACCTTTGGGATGAGTTCACACTAAACTTTGACTTTGCGGCGATGCTTTACAGCACACACAAGCACACGCCGGAAAACCCACGTTTTCGTTTGGTGTTCCCATTGAGCCGTCAGG
>OMAA01000855.1_pt1 | contig 12369 bp, 11 predicted proteins | sample 1674191 | NCBI WGS metagenome assembly OMAA01 (sample SAMEA103958152, study PRJEB25191) | human gut metagenome | biome: human-associated habitat [ENVO:00009003]; feature: intestine environment [ENVO:2100002]; material: feces | place: Germany | collected 2013/2015
CTTAAAATCCCTTGGCCAGTAATGGCTGTGCGGGTTCGAGTCCCGCTCGCGGCACATTTTCTCAATTTATATTCTGAAAATTGATAATTTATATTCTTTATTAATCAAACCTACATCTTATTATATTATAAATCACAGATTAGTTTATCATATATTACAGATTAGGTCATTATAAATTACATCCCAGAACTATAGATTAAAAAAAAACATTCACAACGATATGACTTATTCAGAAATATGGCATCGTATAGCCACATCATACGAAGACGGCGAGGCTCGTGCCATTGCGCGCATCCTCATCGAGGAGTTGTTCGGCTTATCGTACACCGACATCGTCTGCGGTGCCACCGACCAGTTGTCTGCCGACGACACGCTGCGTCTCGACACCGCCGTGCGACGCATCGAGCAGGGCGAACCGCTGCAGCACGTGCTGGGCTATGCCGACTTCTGCGGCAACCACTTCGGCGTGAACGCCTCGGTGCTTATACCGCGCCCCGAAACGGAATGGCTTGTGGACGAGGGCGAGAGGCTGATGAACGGCGCCTCCAACGCTGCGCCTCCTGCCCCAAAGCGCATCCTCGACATCGGAACGGGCAGCGGCTGCATAGCCATCAGCCTAAAGCTGCGCCTCGGCGAGGCGTATGTGGAGGCGTGGGACATCTCAGAGGAAGCACTGCGCACGGCGGAAAGCAACGCAAAGGCGCTGAAGGCGGAGGTGGCGTTCTGCAAGAGGGACGCGCTGAGGGCGGAGGAGAGCTGTTCTAGGGAGACTTGGGAGGCTAGCTTTTCTAGTAAGCCTAGTATACCTAGCAAACCTAACGCCCCTTGGGACCTGATAGTAAGCAACCCGCCGTATATCTGCGACTCGGAGCGCGCCGGCATGGACGACAACGTGCTGCTGCACGAACCACACACGGCGCTCTTCGTGCCCGACGACGACCCGCTGCGCTTCTACCGCGCCATAGCCCGCTACGCGCTGCGCTCGCTGAACAACGGCGGAAGCCTGCTCTTCGAATGTAACACGAGGTATGCGGAGGCGACGGGCGAGATGATGCGAGAGATGGGCTTCGAGGACGTAACGGTGAACGACGACTGCTTCGGACTGCCAAGGTTCGTGGCAGGAAGAAAGGGCAGCCCCTCCCAACCCTCCCCGTCGGGGAGGGCTTAGTTACCAATGCCGTAGCCTCCTACCCAAGGCTTAGAATGGCCTAAAAAGGCTTAGTTCGGCTTAATTACAATAACAACCATGCTACAAAAGAAGAAACCCATAACCGAGCAGGAGGCGCTGCAGAAGCTGGCGGCGCTCTGCGCCCGTGCGGAGCACTCGTCGGGCGAGATGCTCGAGAAGATGCGCCGCTGGCAACTGTCGGAGGACGCACGCGAGCGGGTGCTCAACCGACTGATAGACGAGAAGTTCGTTGACGACGAGCGGTTCGCCCGACTCTTCGTGCGCGAGAAGATACGCTTCGACCGATGGGGACGCCGCAAGATAGAGCAGGCGCTCTATCAGAAGGGTGTGGCGAGCGATATAAGCCGCCGCGTGCTCGACGAGGTGGACGACGAGGCGTATGTGGCTGAGCTGAAAAAGCTCATCGCAGCAAAGCGACGCTCGGTGCAGGCTGAGAACGACTACGAGATGCGCGCAAAGCTGACGAAATACGCCTTGGGGCGCGGATTCGGCTACGAGGTGATACGCCGCTGCATAGACGGAGCCGACGAACTATTGGAAGATTAAGAAAAGGCTTAGTCAGCAAAGGCTTATGAGGCCTAAAGAGGCTCAGTTCGGCTTAAGCGCCGTCTCAGAAAAGCCTGCTGCATGCCATTCGCGCCGACCGATACGCACATCCGCATCGATCGGCGCGAATTATTTTTGCACACGATTAAACCCACATGCGCCAAACGCGTCTTATATAACATGAAACACTTAGCACTATTTTTGATGCTCTTCCTCTGCACAGCGGCGGGATGGGCGCAAGGACTTGTGAAAGGAAAAGTCCTTGATAAGCGCAACTCAGAACCACTTAGTTTTGTTAACGTGAAGGTTTCGCAGACTGCCACCGGCAAGTTTGTGAGCGGCGGCATGACCGACGCCGTGGGCAACTTCAATATTCAGGGACTCGCCAACGACCGCTATACTCTGGAACTTACGTTCGTGGGCTACAAGACCGAGACACGCAAGTTCGAGATAACATCCTCGAACACCAATCAGCACTACAATATTATATATATGTCTGAGGACGCGAAGATGCTGAAGGGCGTCACCGTCACCGGACAGCGCTCTGCGATGAAGCTCGAGGTAGACCGCAAGACGTTCGACGTGGCGCAGCTCATCGGCAACGCCGGACAGTCGGCGTCCGAAGTGCTCGACAACATACCTTCCGTTGAGGTAGACAACGACGGCAACGTGTCGCTGCGCGGCAACTCGTCGGTGGAGGTGTGGATAAACGGCAAGGCGTCGGGTCTCACCACCGACAACCGTGCGCAGATTCTGCAGCAGCTGCCTGCCGAGAGCATCGAGAGCATCGAGGTGATTGACAACCCGTCGGCGAAGTTCTCAGCCGAAGGCTCTGCCGGCATCATCAACATCGTGCTGAAGAAAGACCGCAAGGCGGGCTACTACGGTTCGCTGCAGGCAGGTGCCAACACTAAGGGCGGCGCCAACAGCAGTTTCAACATCAACTACAACAGCGGTCTCTTGGACGCATACGCCAACATCGGCTACCGCCACCGCCAGAACACGGGCTACACCGAGAGCACGCGACCGCTGGGGCAACAACCTCTTCACACGCGCCGGACTGACGCTGCACGCCTCGAAGAAGGACGACCTGAGCCTGAGCGGAATGCTTATGAAGGGCGAACGCAAGTCGAAGAGTTTCACACCGTACAGATACACCGCCGTGGCTGACGGACTCAGCAACTATCTCATGGACCGACTCACACGCTCGAGCAGTGACATGAATATGTTCTACTCGGAGTTCAACTACCGCCACACGTTCAGCAAGCGCCACCTGCTCGACTTCACCGTCGACTTCAGCCGCTGGAAGTCGGACGGCGACAACTTCTACCGCGACTCGACGGTTTGGGAGGGCAACGACGTGCACGCTTACGACTACCAGTACCGCCCGCAGCACATCAACAACCGCCGCTGGGAGGTGAAGCTCGACTACGAGAACCAGATTACGAAGGACATGAAGGTGGAGGCTGGATACCAGGCTAACTTCTCGCACGAGAACACCCCGCAGGAGTCGTACGTCGACAACACATCGTGGGAAGGCACGGCGGCTACCGAGGACAAGCTCTACTACAACCGCTTCATCTACGACATGGATCTGCACGCCCTCTACGCCTCGCTCAACTACAAGCTTGGCAACTTCGGCGTGATGGCAGGTCTGCGCGGCGAATACTGGAAGGTGAACACCGAGAGCTACACATGGGAGCAGGAACACGACCCGTCTCTGCGCCAGAAGCCGTTCAAGAAAGACTACTTCCAGCTCTTCCCCTCGCTCTTCATGTCGTACCAGATAACCGAGTCGCAGCAGCTGCAGCTCAACTACACACGCCGTCTGCGCCGTCCGTGGGGCGGAGAGCTCAACTCGTTCCGCGACACACGCGATGCTACCACCGTGTCGTTCGGTAACCCCGAGCTGACACCAGAGTACAGCCACTCTTTCTCGCTCAACTATCTGAAGACATGGCGCGACCACTCGCTGCTTGTCAGCGCCTACTACCGCCCTACTACCGACGTCATACAGCGCATCAGCTACAAGAACTCGGAGGACGGACTCTTCTACTCTACCTCGATGAACGTGGCAAAGAGCCAGTCGTCGGGTCTGGAGCTGACACTTAAGAACAAGTTCTTCCGCATACTCGACCTCACCACCTCCGCCAACGCCTACTACTACAAGCTCGATGGATTCGCCTACCCCATCGACGGACAGATAGTGAGAGGCGCTGCCGACGACAAGTTTACATGGAACGCCCGCATGACAGCCAGCCTTATCTTGCCCTACGACATCTCCGTGCAGGCGACCGGACGCTACGAGGCACGCCAGGTCATCACGCAGGGCTACCGCAAGCCGTCGTACAGCGTAGACTTCGGCGCACGCAAGAACTTTTTCAACAAGCTCATCACCGTGGCTGTCAACTGCCGCGACCTGCTCAACTCGCGCCAGTGGGAGACATTCACCAGCGGCGACAACTTCACACGCCACCAGATAAACAAACGAGGCGGACGCCGCTTCAACTTCACCGTGACGTGGAACTTCGGCAACATGAAGCAGAAACACCGTCAGCAGACCAAGCGTAACGACGGTAGCAGCCAGATGCAGCAGATGGACTATAACGGCACGGGAGAAGAATAATTGGTTGAAAAGCATGAAGGTATAGTTCTTTTTTGTACCTTTGTGCTTGAATACAACGATTACAAATTAAATTTAGATATTTATGAAAAAGATTAAGTTTATCATGGCAGCAGTGATGCTGCTCATCGGTGCAACAACAATGCAGGCACAGAGCCTCGGCGACATCCTCGGCGGTATCGGCAAGGCTATCGTCGGCGACAAGGCTACAACAGAAGAAGGCATCAAGGGCACATGGCTGTACACGGGTCCGGCGTGCGAGTTCGAGAGCGACAACCTTCTGGCTAAAGCCGGCGGAACAGCCGCTGCAGCAAAGATCGAGAGCAAGCTGTCGCCCATCATGAAGAAGTACGTGCCAGGCATCGTATACACCTTCGACGGCAAGGGCAACTACACCACAAAGATCAAGAAGCAGACCATACACGGCACATACACCTTCAACAGCAAGGAGAAGACCATCACCTTCAAGCCTAAATTCGGCAAGGAGTACACCGCTCACGTAAGCGTGCAGGGCAAAGAGATGACGCTCGTCTTCAACGCCGACAAACTGATGACCATCCTCAAAAGCATCTCTAACACAACAGCCACACAGAGCACCACAGCAGCTACCATCAACGCGCTGCTCAAGAAGTACAACGGCATGCGTCTCGGCTTTAAGCTGAAGAAGTAAAAAGATGTTGAGGTGTTGTTGTGTTGAGGTGTTGAGAAAAGTTGAGATGGTGTTGTGTTGATGGGTTGACAATAGCACAAATCTCAACACATCAACACAACAACACAACAACACATCAACAACACAACATCATGGATTATACTCAGATAAAGCGCCGCTACATGCGCTTTCTGCGCCTCGAGCGCAACTACACACAGAACACTATCGATGCCTACTCACACGACATCGACTATCTTATAAACTTCCTCAATGGCGAGCACCTCGCCATTGAGGAAGTGCGTCTTTCACACTTGGAGCAATTCGCCACCATACTGCACGAATTCGGCGTAGCGCCAAGCAGTCAGGCACGCATACTATGCGGTGTGCGTTCCTTTTTCCGCTTTCTTTTACTCGACGGCACGCTCAAAGACGACCCGTCGGAGCTTCTTGAGTCGCCAACGCTCGGCGAACACCTTCCACAAGTGCTTTCTACAGAAGAGATAGACCGCATGGAGCAGTCTATCGACCTCTCCAAACCCGAGGGACAGCGCAACCGTGCCATTATCGAAATGCTTTTCTCCTGCGGACTGCGCGTCTCCGAACTCGTAAACCTCAAGTTCTGCGACGTTTTCGCCGCAGACGGCTACCTGCGCATCACGGGCAAGGGCAACAAGCAACGCCTCGTGCCCATATCTGCCAACGCCCTGCACGAACTGCAACTGTGGCTCTACGACCGCAACCTCATGAACATCAAACCCGGCGAAGACGAATACGTGTTCCTCAACCGCAGAGGAGCACACCTCACGCGCACCATGATACTGATAATGATAAAGAACACGGCGCGCGACGCCGGCATCACGAAGACCGTGTCGCCCCACACACTCAGACACTCGTTCGCCACAGCGCTGCTGCAAGGCGGAGCCAATCTGAGAGCCATCCAGGAGATGCTCGGACACGAAAACATATCGACGACGCAGATATATACCCACATTGACATAACCACTCTGCGCGACGAAATACTCAACCATCACCCACGAAATATGAGAAAAGCAAGCGAAGACGACCAAAAATGATGCTTATTTCTTAAAAATCATAAACATTTGACACAAGGAGCGGAAAAATAAACTACTTTTGCATACTGTACGAACAGATTATTACATCAACTAAAAATAATAATTTATGAAACTAAGAAAACTGATGGTTGCAGTCTTCGCATTCTTTGCAGGACTTGCTCAGGCACAGCAGATGCCACCCATTCCGGCTGACCCCGACGTAGTTGTCGGTAAGTTGGACAATGGTTTGACCTACTACATCCGCCACAACAACTGGCCGGAGAATCGTGCCGACTTCTACATCGCACAGAAGGTGGGCGCTATCCAGGAGGAGGAGTCGCAGCGCGGTCTCGCTCACTTCCTCGAGCACATGTGCTTCAACGGCACAAAGCACTTCCCTGGCAACGGCGTAATTCGCTACTGCGAAAGCATCGGCGTACAGTTCGGTCGCGACCTTAACGCTTACACCTCAATCGACCAGACTGTATACAACATCTCTAACGTACCTACCGACCGTCAGTCGGCTCTCGACTCTTGCTTGCTCATCCTGAGCGACTGGTCGAACGCCCTCACCCTCGACCCGAAGGAGATTGACGAGGAGCGCGGCGTAATCCACGAGGAGTGGCGTCTGCGCACATCAGCTTCGAGCCGCATGTTCGAGCGCAACCTGCCGAAGCTCTACCCGGGCTCTAAGTACGGCGTGCGCTATCCTATCGGTCTGATGTCTGTCATCGACAACTTCAAGCCGAAAGAGTTGCGCGACTACTACGAGAAGTGGTATCACCCTACAAACCAGGCTATCATCGTTGTGGGTAACGTAGACGTTAAGCACACGGAGAACAAGATTAAGGAGCTCTTCGGTTCGTTCAAGAACCCGGCTAACCCCGCTCCTATCGTAGACGAGCAGGTGCCAGACAACGCTGAGCCTATCGTTATCATCGACAAGGACAAGGAGCAGCAGACCAACAGCGTAGAGCTTATGATCAAGCACGACGTGTTCCCGGCTTCTGAGAAGGGCAACCTCAGCTACCTTATCTACAACTACGCTAAGCAGGCTGCCATGACTATGCTCAACAACCGCTTGAAGGAGAAGGCTCTCGATCCGGAGTGCCCGTACGTAGGCGCTTACGCTAACGACGGCACATTCATCTTCGCCAAGACTAAGGACGCCTTCAACCTCTCGGCTTCTCCGAAGGACCTCGGCAAGACAGCTGCCGCTCTGAAGGCTGCTTACACAGAGGCTCTGCGCGCCGCTCGCTTCGGCTTCACAGCTACAGAGTACGCACGCTTCCAGGAGGACTACAAGAGCGCACTCGAGAAGGAATACAGCAACAAGGACAAGCGTCGCAACGGCCAGCTCTACCGCGACCTCGTAGACAACTTCCTTGAGGGCGACCCGATGCCGTCTATCGACTTCGAGTATCAGGCTATGAGCCAGATCGTACCGGCTATGCCTGTTGAGGTGGCTAACCAGATGATGGCTGAGCTCGTGCCGGCTAACGACTCCAACCTCATCGTGCTCTCATTCCTGAACGAGGCTGAGGGCAACGTTTACCCGACTGAGGCTGAGCTGCTCGGCGCTATCAAGGACGCACGTGCTCAGAAGATTGAGGCTTACGTAGACAACGTGAAGAACGAACCGCTCATCACTACCAAGCCGAAGGCTGGCAAGGTGAAGAAGGAAGTGAAGAACGAGAAGCTCGGCTACACTACACTTACACTCTCTAACGGCGTTGTCGTTAACCTTATGAAGACCGACTACAAGAAGGACCAGGTGCTCCTCAGCGGCCGCGGACAGGGTGGTTCTACACTCTACGGCGCAAAGGACTTCGCCAACCTCCAGCTCTTCGACAATGTTATCGGCTACAGCGGTCTCGGCGCATTCTCTTCTACAGAGCTGCAGAAGGCTCTCGCAGGCAAGATTGCCAACGCAGACCTCACACTCGGACAGCTCTCTACAAACGTTTCGGGCAACTCTACCCCGAAGGACGTTGAGACAATGCTCCAGATGGTATACCTCTACTTCACAAACATCAACAAGGACCAGAAGTCGTTCGACAACCTCATGCAGCAGCTCGAGGTATCGCTGAAGAACCGCGAGATCGATCCTGACGTAGCGTTCAGCGACTCTATCTCGGCTACCATCTACGGTCACAACCCGCGCGTCGCTCCGCTCACAACAGAGCGCCTTAAGGAGGTAAGCTACGACCGCATTCTCCAGATTGCCAAGGAGCGCACAGCTTCTGCTCAGGGATGGGTGTTCAACATCGTGGGCAACTACGACGAGGCTACTATCCGTCCGCTCATCTGCCAGTATCTCGGCGCTCTGCCTGCTAAGGCTAAGGCCGTTAAGAGCAAGCGCGAGCTCAACCCGGTGAAGGGCGTTGTAGACAACACATTCAAGCGCAAGCAGGAGACTCCGAAGGCAAACTCTGTAATGCTCTGGTTCAACGACCAGCTGCCTTACACTCTGAAGAACGCTCTCTGCTGCGACATCGCAGGCCAGGTGCTCTCTATGGAATACCTCGACAAGATTCGCGAGAAGGAAAGTGCAGCTTACTCTGTAGGCGCTTACGCAAGCGCTGACCTCGGTGCCGACAACTACCGCATGTTCCAGATCTTCGCTCAGTGCCCGATGAAGCCTGAGAAGAAGGACGTGGCTATCCGCATCCTCAACGATGAGATGAAGAATATCGAGAATACTTGCGACGCTGCCAAGTTCCAGAAGTGCAAGGAGTACATGGTTAAGCAGAACGGCGACCGCGTGAAGACCAACGGCTTCTGGCTCGGCGTCATCAGCGACAACTATCTCTACAACTTCGACGGCTACACCGACTATGCCAAGACTCTTGAGGCTCTCACAGCCCAGGACATCTGCAACTTCATGAAGGAGTTCAACAAGGCTGGCAATCACATCACAGTTACGATGTTGCCGGAGTAGTGATCCGTCACAAGCTTAGAAAGCATTAAGACACAATAGGAAAAGCATTGTTTGCCCGTTCAAGGCGAACAATGCTTTTTTTGTTGTTAGTTACCACGCTGCTGTAACATCATTACCGCATAGGGGTAACATCGTTACAGCTATGCGGTAACACCGTTACCACGCTGCCGTAACAATATAACCAATCACTAAACAACCTTAAAAATGCGGCTATTAATCAATAAATTGCATAATTATAATGTGAAATAGCGCTGAAATTGAAGATTTCTGATTAAATTTGCAGCTAAAAACAATAAGTTTAGGAAGAATGAAAAATAAGTTTGCAGCTTTTGCCATGCTGTTCATGGCGGTTTTTGCACTCGCATCGTGCCTTAATGACGACAACGAATACGTGTACACCGACGACAGCGCCATCACATCTTTCTCTGTGACGGGAGCAAAACGATACATCCATACCAAGACCAAGAAGGAAGGCAAGGACAGTGTATACACCGTCACTTCGTCGTACACAAGTTACAAGTTCTGCATCGACCAAAGCAACAACACCATCTACAATCCCGACTCGCTGCCCTGCGGCGTAGACGCCAAGAAGCTCGTCTGCACCGTGACGGGTCTCAACTCGATGGCGGTGCTGATAAAGAGCCTGAAGGACGAGAGCTTGGAGTACATCAGCGGAACCGACTCGCTCGACTTCTCGCAGGAGCGCGAGCTGCAGGTGATGAGCAACTCGGGCAAGCAGCTGCGCAAGTACAAGGTGAAGGTGAACATACACAAGGAGCAGGCCGACTCGTTCTTCTGGAAGCCGATGGCTAAGAACGCCGAGATAGAGCAGTTCACAGCCGTGAAGACCTGCGCCGTGAAGACCGCCGAGGGCGGCGTGCGCCTCTTCCTCTTCGGCACCGACGGCAGACAGACACGCGTATACGTGATGAACGACGCACAGACATGGAGAGCGGCTACGCCCAACTTCAACGGAGTGCTCGCTGCCGACGCCTATGAGGGCGTGGTGACGAAAGACGACAAGGTATATCTGAGCCACGGCGGCAACATCATCTGCACCACAGACGGCAACAACTGGAAGCAGACCGGCTCCGTTACCGGCGTGAAGAAGCTCGTAGCAGCAAGTCCGCTGCGTCTCTACGGCTACAACGCCGAGGGTCAGCTCGTGGCTTCTGCCGACAACGGCGCCATATGGACCGTGGCTACCATCGACAGCGACGCAGCGTTCCTGCCCACAACCAACCACTCGTACACATGCAACGCGCTCGTAACCAACAACGACAGCTACCGCGTGACGCTCTACGGCACAACAGCCGACGGCAAGATGGCTGTATGGGGCAAGGTGGACGAAGGCGCAGCGCACAGCGAAAACCAGCCTTGGACATACTACGAGGTGTCGGCTGACAACAAGCACGCTCTGCCGAAACTCAAAAACATGAGCGTGGCTACATACGACGGCAAGACATACGCCCTGGGCACGCCCGACGGCTCAAGTGACATCGACGCCAAACTCTACAGCTCTAAGGACGGCGGACTGACATGGGCTGCCGACACTACGCTGAGCCTTCCGACCAACCTCGCGGTAGGCGTCACAACTTCGGGCGAACCGAGAATGGCGCTCACCGTAGACAGCGACAACTTCATCTGGATCGTGAACGCAAAGAGCGGCTCGACATGGCGCGGAAGAATCAACCGCCTCGGATGGAAGAAAGAGCAGACCGATTTCATAGAATAAAAAAAAGAACAGACCGGCAGAACGGTTCAACAGTACCCGACCGGTCTCACAGAATAAAGAACCGACAGGTTGCACTCTAATGACAATGAAGAAAATCCTCACCCTTCTCTTGATGACTCTGACGTTTGCGACGGCTAAGGCGCAGACCGACGACGAATACCGCATGGAGATTGGTGCGGGCGTAGGCCTCGTGTCGTACGAGGGCGACTTCAACGGCAGCGTGCTGAGCAACATGCAGATGGGCGGCTCGGTCGTCCTGCGCCGCATATTCAACCCGTACATGGGCGTGAAGATGGCGGCGATGTACGGCAAGCTGACCGGTTCGTCAAAGGACGTGAAGACCTACCCGACTTCGTCGGCAACCCCTACTCGTTCAGCAACACGCTCGTAGACGCCAGCGTGACGTACGAATACAACTTCTGGCCCTACGGCACCGGACGCGACTACCGCGGAGCGAAGCGCTTCACGCCGTTCGTCTTCGGCGGACTGGGTGCCACGTTCGTGACGGGCGGCGGCAACAACGTGTTCACGGCTAACGTGCCGCTCGGCTTGGGCGTGAAGTACAAGATAGGACCGCGACTGAACCTCGGACTCGAATGGGCTGTACACTTCTCGCTCAGCGACAAGCTCGACGGCGTGAAAGACCCGTACAACATAGAGAGCAGCGGACTCTTCAAGAACACCGACTGCTACTCGGCGTTCCAGCTCACGCTGACGTACAGCTTCATGGCGAAATGCCGCACCTGCCATAATGCGGATGAGTAGCCCCTCAAAAAAACAGAATATGACACAACTCGATACAACCAACATACCCCAGCACATCGCCATCATCATGGACGGCAACGGACGCTGGGCAGCAGAGCGAGGCAAGCCGCGCAGCTACGGCCATCAGGCTGGAGTAGACGCCGTACGCCGCATCACATCGGAGTGTACGCGCCTCGGCGTGAAGTATCTCACGCTCTACACCTTCTCTACCGAGAACTGGAACCGCCCCGCTACCGAGGTGGCTGCGCTCATGGGTCTTGTGCTCACATCGCTTGAGGACGAGATATTCATGAAGAACAACGTGCGCTTCCAGGTCATCGGCGACATAGAGCGCCTGCCGAAGGAGGTGCAGCAGAAGCTGCAGGAGACCATGGACCACACAGCCCACAACTCGGCGATGACGATGGTTGTAGCGCTCAGCTACTCGTCGCGCTGGGAGATTGTAAAGGCTACACGAGAGATAGCAGCCGATCTCGCTGCAGGCAAGATTCAGGACGCCGACATCAACGAGCAGCTCATCTCCGAACACATGACCACGAGCTTCATGCCCGACCCCGACCTGCTCATACGCACCGGCGGCGAGCAGCGCATAAGCAACTACCTGCTCTGGCAGATAGCCTACTCGGAGCTGTACTTCTGCGACACCTTCTGGCCCGACTTCGACGAAGAAGGTCTGCACCAAGCCATCGCCGACTACCAGCAACGCCAACGACGCTTCGGAAAAACAGAGGCGCAAGTGGAGGCTGAGCAAAAATAAACCCCTCAATAATCAGAAAAAGAACAATCAAGAGAAAAACGATGAATATAATTAAGGTGTTGACAACAGCCTGCATCCTTGTAAGCAGCTTCGCAGCCCAAGCGCAGGACAA
>OMAA01000856.1_pt1 | contig 12363 bp, 9 predicted proteins | sample 1674191 | NCBI WGS metagenome assembly OMAA01 (sample SAMEA103958152, study PRJEB25191) | human gut metagenome | biome: human-associated habitat [ENVO:00009003]; feature: intestine environment [ENVO:2100002]; material: feces | place: Germany | collected 2013/2015
CGAGCCGCCGACGATGCGGTGGATGACGTTGCCGTCGGCATCGAGCACGCACAAGCCTTCCTTCTGTGTCACCACGAACACCTTGCCGGCTGCCAGGCGCATGTCGCCGGTCTGGCTGCTGATGCCCTCCAGCTGACGGGTGATGGTGAGGGAGGGGATGTCGAACACGGCGATGCCCCGGTTGTGTCCCACGTAGGCTTTCCGGTCGGTCAGTCCCACGAAGGCGCGTCCGTCTCCTCCGATTTCCGTGAAGACGGCTTTCCTCTTCAGTGTCCGGGCATCAGCCACCACGAGGCGGTTGCCCTGCTTGGAGGTGAAGTAGAAGTTGGTATGGGCGACATAACCTTCACACGCTCAGCTTATTATCGCTATAAACTTGAGTGTCTCTCCGGCAACAACGCAATAAACAACATCAGCCGTTTCAAGTTTTCTACATCTTCCAGCGAAGCATCCTACGCCGCCAACTATCTGTCTTCGCCGTCCGTTCATCTCAACAACTGGCATACCACAGCGGCTGGCGCTCCTTCTGGTGACGGCTACGACTGGCTGTTCGAGGAGATAATGATACCTGCGGAGTCTGACCTCGTTGGCACATACGCCGAGGCAATAGGTGCGCTCAACGGCTATATGGGCATACAGATGAACGGCTACGTCGACGGCGAAGCTCGTCACGACGTGCTCTTCTCGATGTGGGACGACGGATCGACCGACGAAGACCCCAATCTGCCGGAGCATCTGCGTGCCGGTGCTGTCGATTGGGACGAGAAGACAACGGTGAACCGCTTCGGCAATGAGGGCACCGGTGTGCAGACCTATCGCCGCGGCAACTACTGGACACCTGGTACCTATGTGCAGTTCATCACCAACTGCCGACCCGAAACGACGTCGTACACCACCGTTGAGAACGGCAAGACCGTAGTTCACGAGCAGCACAACATGCTTGTCTCTACATGGTTCAACGCTTTGGACGGCAAAGGCTGGCAGTATATGGCTACAGTGCGCAAGCGCAACTCGTCTACATATTTCAGTTCATGGTATTCGTTCCTCGAGAACTATGTATGGGCTAACGGACAGGCTTCTCGCAAGGCATACTATCGCAACGGTTACGGACGCTCTCGCACTACAGGCAAGTGGTACAACTTCAACAGCGTAGGCTTCGGACATACCGACGGCGGAAACGAGGCTGGAGCTCGTGCCGACTACGGACAGGGCGCTACCGACAAGGCTTCCGACCGCACGTTCTTCATGCAGTCAGGCGGTTACACCTCTACAAAGCAGACCGCTTCTACCGTAGCTCTTGCTACCGACAACACCGTGGTGGACACCATCGACATCGCTCCGCTCGACCTTCGTGTTCGTCAGGCCATACAGAAAGAGATTGACCGTGCTACGGAAGACGAACTCTTTACGCAGAACCTCTTGGATAAGAAAGGCTGGACGGTGATAGAGAAGTCGAGTGAGGAGACATCCGGCGAGGGCACCAACGGACGTGCTCAGCAGATTGTAGACGGCGACGATAACACCTACTGGCATCCGCAGTGGAGGGGAGGTTCGGCAACATTGCCTCACACTATTGTCGTGGATATGCAAACGGTCAATAGCGTCGGCGGCTTCCAGTTCAAGATGGGCGACGATCCTACGCGCTACATCAAGGCATACGATATATACGGGTCTACCGACAACAGCAACTGGACTCTGCTCTGCAGCGACGACTCAGCTCCGCTTAAGTCGGAGTTTCGTAAGGTTCTCGGCGAGCCGGCAGACATACGCTACTTCAAGATTGTTGTACGCCAAACCACTGCCACCGACGGACCCTGGCTGCGCATCTATGAGGTAGACCTCGCTTCGGGCAAGACCGTCCGTTCGATGCTCTCAGGCAGGGTCACTTGCAACGGCAAGCCGGTAAAGGGCGCCACGGTAAACCTTCGCAGTTCTGAAGCTGTCTATGAAGGCACAAGCGACGAGTCGGGCTTCTACAGTATAAATGTCGGCAGAACCGACCTCACTTATCAGCTCACCGCTTGGGCAGACGGCTATTACAGCTACAACGAGAGTCAGCCTATAGAGATAAAGGGCAGTGTTGTGAAGGATATCGTGTTAAGTCCGATGACGTCTGTCAATGGCGTGTCTGTCGAAGGCGAAATTCCTGCCGACGCCGTTCGCTATAATATCAGCGGACAGCGAGTAGGGCAGGGCGCTCATGGAGTGGTAATCGTGAACGGAAAGAAATATATTGCAAAGTAACACTACACAAACAGCTGTATAGCGAAAAAATCTACCATATCTTCCAGCATCCGTATAATCGGCTGTATGTGAAGATGATAAAGGCTGGAAGATGGCTGGCAGATAAGCCCTGAACAAGGTTTATCTTCCAGCCTTACGTTGTTATCATGGTCAATTCTGTAGCTACGCTCTTTTTTACTCGTAGCGTATCGCCTCTATAGGGTCGAGCTGTGCAGCCTTCTTAGCCGGATACCAGCCGAAGAACACACCCGTGAAGGTGCAGACAGCGAAGCTCATGATGATGCTCCACGGCTGAATGTAGATAGGCCAGTGGGCAAGCAACTTCACGGCGTAGGAGGCTCCGATGCCCAGTCCCACGCCAATCAGTCCGCCGGTGACGCTGAGTAGGATAGCCTCGATGAGAAACTGGCTGAGGATGTCAACGCCACGAGCGCCTACACTCATGCGCAGACCTATCTCGCGTGTGCGCTCCGTAACGCTTACGTACATGATGTTCATGATGCCGATGCCGCCAACGATGAGCGAGATGCCAGCCACACAGCCGAGCAGAATGGTCATCATGTCGGTTGTAGAGTTCATCATGCTTGCCAGCTCCTCCTGCGAGCGTATGTTGAAGTCGTCGTCGTCAGCCTTCTGCACGTCGGTCGCCTCTTTCAGCTTATGGTTGCGGCGCAGCACGTCGGTTATCTCGTCGATAGCCTTCGACGTGAGGTCTTCGGTTATTGCTGAGCAGGTTATTCCGCCGAGGAACGTCTGCGCCTTGATACGCTTCATCACCGTTGTGTACGGCGCAAGCACGAGGTCGTCCTGGTCCATACCCATCGAGTTGTAACCCTTCTTCTTCAGTACGCCCACCACGCGGAACGGTATGGCGTTGAAGCGCACCACCTTGCCTACGGGGTCCGACCCGTCGGGGAACAGATTGTCTACCACGGTCTGGCCCAGTATGCACACCTTCGCACTCGCCTTGATGTCGGCGTCGGTGAACATTTCTCCCTCACTCACAGAGAGTTGTCTTATTTCGAGATAGTCTTGGTTTACGCCGTAGATAGACGACGGCGTGTTGTTGTTGCCGTATATCCACTGTCCGCTGCTGTTCACCGTGGGGCTGATGCCCTTGATGAAGTGGCACTCGTCCTTGATGGAGTTGTAGTCGTTGAGCTTCAGCGTCTCCATCGCCGATGGGTCCTGACGCACACCGCCCGGACCGCGGTCGGCTCCTGGACTTATCATTATCATGTTTGAGCCCATCTCGGCGATGTTCGCCTGAATGCTGCGCTTCGATCCCTGGCCGATGGCGAGCATCGTGATGACCGACGCCACACCAATGATGATGCCAAGCGCTGTGAGGAACGAGCGCAACTTGTTGGCTGCAATGGCGCGAAGGGCTATTTTGAAAAGATTGCTATAATTCATAATCTTGTTGTGTTTTGGCGACTACAGGCGCAGCCGCCGCTTTTTGTCATTTTCATTCGTCAGAGCCGTTCCTGAGGCTTCATTCGTCGGAGCTTGCCGGCAGCGCCGCCAGTCCTTCCTCAGCCGAGAGGATATTGGTGTTGTACTCGTCGCTTATCACATGTCCGTCGCGCAGCATGATGTTGCGCGAGGAGTAGTTGGCAATGTCGGGGTTGTGCGTCACGAAGATGATGGTTCGGCCTGCTGCGTGCAGCTTCTGGAAGAGAATGAGAATCTCGAACGAGGTGCGTGTGTCGAGGTTTCCCGTTGCCTCGTCGGCAAGAATCACGGCAGGGTCGTTCACCAGCGCGCGTGCTATCGCCACACGCTGCATCTGTCCGCCCGACATCTGGTTTGACTTATGGTAGAGGCGCTCGCCCAAGCCCACAGCCTGCAGCGCTTTCACGGCGCGCTCCTCGCGCTCCTTAGCTCCGATTGCGGCGTTGTACATCAGCGGCAGCTCCACGTTCTCCACGCTCGTCGTCTTCGGCAGCAGGTTGTAGTTCTGGAAGATGAAGCCGATCTTGCGGTTGCGAAGCACGGCGCGCTGCGACTTCGACATCTTGCGAACCGACACTCCGTCGAGATAGTATTCGCCTGATGAAGGCGTGTCGAGGCATCCGAGCTGATTGAGCAGCGTCGACTTGCCCGAACCCGATTTGCCCATGATAGTGACAAACTCGCCCTCGTATATCTTGAACGACACACCGCGCAGCGCATGCACCGTCTCGTCGCCCACAAGGAATTCGCGCTTCACGTTGTCGAGTTCTATTACTACTTTCTTTTCGTCCATAGTTCGTAATGTTTATTGTGTAGAGTTAGGGTGTGCGGCGAACGCCGCCGATGGCTCTTGCCCTAACCTTTAAACGCTGTTTACTTCTTCTTGTTCTTTCCCGGAGGGCCTGGAGCGAACGGACTGCTCTCGCCTTGAGCCTCCATCGGCTTCTCCTCTTCGCCGCCCATCACGTTGAGTCCGGTAACAATCTTTGTGCCCTCGGCTATACCACCCACAATCTGCGTGTTCGTGCCGTCGGTCATGCCGATGTTCACCTTGTGTGCCACGATAGAGTTGCCCTCGATGGTCCACACCTTGTTCTTTGCGTTCGCTACGTCCACAATCTTCATCTTGCCCACGGTCTCCTTCTGCGGAGTGAAGCGCAGCGCCTTCGACGGCACGGAGAGCACACCCTTGCGCTCGGCTGTGTAGATTGTGACGTTGGCGGTGAGACCCGGCTTCAGCTTCAGGTCGGCATTCGGCGCAGAGATAACTACCTCGTACGTCACGACATTGTTCGTCGTGGTAGCCTCCTGGCGCACCTGCTTCACCTCGCCCTCGAAAGTGTCGTCGGGGTAAGCGTCTACGGTGAACGTCACGCGCTCGCCTTCCTTCACGTCGCCTATGTCTGCCTCGTCAACATCTGCCACTACCTGCATGTTGGTGAGGTCCTGCGCGATGGTGAACAGCTCCGGCGTAGAGAAGCTTGCCGCAACGGTCTGTCCCTCCTCAACCGACTTCGATAGCACCACGCCGTCGATAGGCGAGGTGATAGTGGCATAGCCGAGATTGGTCTGTGCGCGCTGCACCTCCTCCTTAGCCGACGCCACCTGCTCCTTAGCCTGCGTGTACGAGAGCTTCGCGTTGTCGAAATCGTCGGCAGCCACGAGTCCCTTCTCAAAAAGTGTCTTGTAGCGTTTGTAGTTGGCAGTCTGGTAGTTGAGCTGGCTCTGTGCCGTAGCCAACTGCGTCTTTGCCGTGTTGAGCTGACTCATAAGGTTTGTCTTGTCGAGCTCCGCAATCACCTGTCCCTTCTTCACTACCGAATTGTAGTCGACGAAGAGCTTGCTTACGATGCCGCTCACCTGCGTACCCACCGTAACCGACGTTACCGGTTCTATGGTACCGGTAGCGGTGATGCTGTTCATAATGTTTGCCGGCGCAACGGCAGCCGTGTCAAACGTAATCTTTTCTTCCTTCTTGCCGCCCGACAATAGCCATACGGCGAGTGCGGCGATAGCGGCAACCGCCACTATCACCAATGTCTTTTTCTTATTCATATTTACTCTCTAATTATTTTACTTTTACTTAATGTTTCCCGTCTGATAGAATTCCAGCATGTTGAGGTTGAGTATTGCGAGATACTTGCTCTGCAGTTCGTTCTGCTGCGCCTGCAGAAGATTCGTCTTGCCCGTCATCAGTTCTACGGTGTTCTTCAGACCCTGCTTGAACTGCTCAGAGAGAAGCTCGTAGCTTGCCTGCGCACTCTCTGTAGAAACGCGCGCCGCCTTGAACTTGTTCTGGTTCGTCACAGCCTGCAGCCAGTAGTTCTCGATAGTAGAGTAGAGCGTAGTCTGCTTGTCCTGCAAGTCGAGCAGGTAGCTCTGTTTCTGCAGCTTCGCCTTGTTCACGGCAGTCTTAGTCTGTCGGTTGTCGAAGAGCGGTATGCTCACCGTTACTCCGCCGCCCAAGCTGAAGTTGTTCTTCATCTGCGTGCGCGTTGTCGCTCATCGACGACGTAGAGGTCGTGACGCCGGCATTGAGGCTTACGGTCGGCATTCTACCCGCCTTAGCCACCTTTATGCCGAGGTCGCTGCTCTCTATGCCGAGCTTCGCGTTCTTTATCTCCGGTCGCTGTTCGAGCGAAGCCGCATACACGTCGTTCAGCGCCGGCACAGCCTCAAGCGCCATGTCGTCTGTGGTAGAAGGTACGGCGACGTCAAACTCCTCGTCGCTTGTTATCTGCAGCAGTTCCTTCAGCTGGCGCTTGTAGTTGCGCAGGTTGCTCTCGGCTTCAACGATGGCATACTCGTCCTGTGCACGCTGCGCCGTGAGCTGCGCCAGGTCTGCCTTGCTCATCTTGCCCACCTCTACCATTGTCTTGCCGCGCTGCTCGTTAGTCTGGCTTGTCTTCAGACTCTCCTTCGTCACGGCGATAGCCTCGTTCGAGTAGAGTATCTGCACGTAGAGCTGCGCAATCTGCTCGAGCACGTTGTTGGCTGTGGTAGCCGAGTCGAGTCGTGCCTGCTCGGCAGCCACCTTGTTCAGCTTCACGTTGTTGCGGTTCTTGTTGCCGTTCCACACCGTCCAGTTGCCCGAGAGCGAGTACGATCCGTTGTAGTAAACCTTATCCACGCTCGACTGCACGTAGCCGTCCGCCACCGTAGCTCTGCCTTGCTGAGGCCACGGCGTGTAGCTTACGTTCTGCGATGTAGACAGGTTGAGCGACGGCAGCAGCGCCGCTTGGCTCTGCTTCACGTCTTCGAGGGCGGAATACTCCTTTATCTTTGCTTTCTGCAACTGGATGTTGTTAGCCAAGGCGTAGTCGATACAGTCTCTCAACGACCACTGCTTAGCCGCACATTCGGTTGACAGCGACAGCAGGAAAAGTCCTGCCAGACAAGTCATCCCAATCTTCTTCATAATTTAAATAGTCTTTTAATAATTCATTATTCTTTTATAATCTCTCTCTATCAGTTTGATGTACCTTTTGGGCGAAAGGTTTAGTCTGAAGGTTCTTAAAAAGCCTTAATTCTGTAGGAGGCTACGGCAGGAAAGCCGTAGCCTACGCATCCTTCAGTTTTACTTCAGCTGCTGCAAGCGTGCGATATACTTGCCGAGTATGTCGAACTCGATGTTCACACGGCTGCCCACCTTGATGTCGCAGAAGTTGGTGTTGTCGTGGGTGTAGGGTATTATTGCCACTGTGAACGTGTTCTCAGTAGGGTTGCAAACGGTGAGCGACACGCCGTTCACCGTTACCGAGCCCTTGTCTACTGTGAAGTAGCCGCGCTCCGCCATCTCGCGGTCGAACTTGTACTCGAAGGTGTAGTATGTCGATCCGTCGGCGTCGCGCATCTCCTTGCACACAGCCGTGCCGTCTACGTGTCCCTGCACGATATGTCCGTCCAGTCTGCCGTTCATCAGCATCGAGCGCTCCACGTTCACGCGGTCGCCCACCTTCAACTCGCCGAGGTTAGAGCGGTCGAGCGTTTCTTTCATTGCCGTTACGGTGTAACTATTACCGTCTATCGCCACCACTGTGAGGCATACGCCGTTGTGCGCCACGCTTTGGTCTATCTTCAGTTCGCCAGTGAACGAGCATGTCAGCGTGAAGTCAACATTCTCTTTGTCGTTCTTGATGGCTACGACCGTAGCCATTTCTTCTACTATACCAGAAAACATGATTTTTGATTGATTCTTGTTTGTTTATATTAAAATGATGTCTGTTCTCTAAATGCGGTTTGTACGCATTTACGGCAAAGTAACGAAATATTTCGTACGTGCCCAAATTTATTATACTAAATTAATAGTATATTCGGTAGAAATATAGAATAGTAACAAAAAAAGGAGATTACAGCATTTCTGCGTAATCTCCTCGTATAGTTTAAAAAGGGACGCCCAGTGATGTGATGAAACTCCGAGTATACAAGATTTGAGAGCTCTCCGCCTTTGTAATCCACCGGCTTTGCAGCTTAGTCCACTGAGGTTTTATATGGCCCGCCATTGGCAAAAGAAGTCTTCTCGGTTTCGATTTTTTTATTGATGAGTATCCCGATCGAACGTGGCGCGCCCCTATGGGTTGAGTGTCTGTTTCTGTTTTCTAATGCAAAGTTAATACTTTCATTTTATTCTGACAAGTGTTTCGCCCATTTTATATGTTTGCAATCGACATGATGTTGGCGAATACGCCAGCCGCCGTCACGCTTGCGCCCGCTCCGTAGCCCTGGATGAGCATCGGATACTCGCGGTAGCGTTCGGTTGTGAGCGCCACGATGTTGTTGCTGCCCTGCAGGTTGTAGAACGGGTGAGTGCGGTCCACCTCCTTCAGCGCCACCGACAGTTTGCCGTGGTCGAACGTAGCCACGAAGCGCCAGCGCTTGCCTTCGGCGTCGAGCTGTTTGCGTCGGGCCTCGAAGTCGGCGTCGAGCTTCGGCAGGTTCTTCCAGAACTCCTCTATGCTGCCCTCGAAGAACTCGTCGGGTATGAAGAGGTGTGCCTCCACGTCGGTCTTCTCTACCTTGTAGCCGGCTTCGCGCGCCAGGATGACGAGCTTGCGTATCACGTCCTTGCCCGAGAGGTCTATGCGCGGGTCGGGTTCGCTGTAGCCCTGCTCCTTAGCGCGGCGCACAGCCTCAGAGAGCGTCACGTCAGCCGATATCTCGTTGAAGATGAAGTTGAGCGTGCCCGAGAGCACCGCCTCTATCTTCAGAATCACGTCGCCCGAGTTGCGCAGGTCGTTGATGGTGCCGATGATAGGCAGACCGGCGCCCACGTTGGTCTCGTAGCGGAAGAACACGCCGCGTGCCAGCGCCGTCTCCTTCAGGCGTGCGTACTTCTCGTACGACGACGATGCGGCTATCTTGTTCGCCGCAATCACCGATATGTTGTGCTCCAGCAGCGGCTGGTAAATCTCTGCCACCTCCTTGCTCGCCGTGCAGTCGACGAACACGCTGTTGAAGCAGTTCATTTCTATAATGGCGTCGCGCAGCTTGCTCTCGTTGCTCTCAGGAGCGTCTGCGAGCAGTTCGCGATAGTTGGCGAGGTCGATGCCGTCGCTGTTGAAGAGTGCCTTCTTCGATGTGGCTATGCCCACCACGTTCAGCTTCAGACGCTTTGTGCGCTTCAGCTCCTCATACTGATTGTGAATCTGTTCGAGCAACTGTCCGCCCACTGTGCCCACGCCGCAGACAAAGAGGTTGAGCACCTTGTATTCAGACAGGAAGAACGAGTCGTGAATGGCGTTGAGCGCCTTGCGCAGATGTTCGCTCTTAACGACGAACGAGATGTTGGTCTGCGGCGCACCCTGCGCACACGCTATCATGCTGATGCCGGCTCTGCCGAGTGTGCCGAAGAGCTTGCCGGCGATGCCCGGCGTGTTCTTCATGTTCTCGCCTACGACGGCGATGGTAGCCAGTCCGTTCTCGGCGTGCATGGGGTACATGGCGCCCGTCTCTATCTCCTTTGCAAACTCGCCGTTGAGCACCTCTACAGCCTCCGCAGCGTCCTGGTCGCGTACGCCGATAGACGTAGAGTTCTCTGACGAAGCCTGCGACACCATGAACACGCTGATGCCGTTGTCTGCCAGGGCGGTGAAGATGCGGCGGTTCACACCGATCACACCCACCATCGACAGACCCGCTACGGTGATGAGCGTTGTGCCGTTGATGCTCGATATACCCTTGATGGGCTTGTCGTTGTTAGCCACCTTCTGCTTGATGATGCTGCCCTCGCCGTCGGGGTTGAACGTGTTCTTCACGCGGATAGGAATGTTCTTCACGCAGACGGGGTAGATAGTAGGCGGATATACCACCTTCGCACCGAAGTTGCAAAGCTCCATCGCCTCGATGTAGCTCAGCTCCTTAATGGTGTAGGCGGTCTTTATGACGCGCGGGTCGGCGGTCATGAAGCCGTCCACGTCGGTCCAAATCTCAAGAATTTCGGCGTCGAGCGCTGCGGCGATGATGGCAGCTGTATAGTCTGATCCGCCACGACCGAGGTTCGTAATCTCGTCGGTGTCGCGGTCTTTGCTTATAAAACCCGGAACAAGCGAAATGCGCTGCAGGTCGCTGAAGGTGCGACGCACGAGGCGGTTTGTCAGTTCGGAGTCGAGAGTGTTCTTATGATTCTTGCGCACGGTCTTGATGAACTCGCGCGAGTCGTACCACTTTGCGCCCTGCACCAGTGTAGCCACGATGTTCGAGCTGAGACGCTCGCCGTAGCTCACGATGGCGTCCTGCGTCTTCTTCGAGAGGTCGTGTATGAGGTACACGCCGAAGTAGATGGAACGCAACTGCTCGAAGAGCGAGTCAACGATGTTGAAGAGCTGTTCGCGTTTGCGCGGGTCGGTGATGATAGTGTCTATCATCTTGTGGTGGCGTTCCACCATAGCCTGAAACTCGTCCTTCCACGTCTCGTCGCCCTTCTGTGCGAGCACGGATGTGGCGATGAGCTTGTCGGTGATGCCGCCCAGGGCGCTCACTACGACGATGATAGGCTGCTTCTGCGCCTCTTTCTCTACGATAGCCTTAAGGCTGAGAATACTCTCTACGGAACCCACTGAGGTTCCGCCAAACTTCAATACTTTCATTTCTTTTTGTTCTGTGGTTAATGTCTCCATACCAGGGAGACGCTTGTGTTTCGATGCGGGCGTGGCTCGAGGCGTGGTGCGACTGGCGTGCGTCGGGGTCCTCTTTACGAGCGAGGTTTTACGCTACTCCTTGGTCGTCATCTGCGTCGGGGCTGCGTCAGCACCGTGTCGTTGACAATAAAGTGATGGGGATGTGGGGGCAAAATTACGAAAAATGTTCTTAAAACGTTTCATTTCTTATGAAAATCGCATAAGTTTGCGTAATTTTGTACCCTAATAGGAGGAGGGCGCGGCAAGGACGTGCGCCAGCGCAAGGTAGACCTTGCCAATGGTGGATGGCTGGCAGATAGCTGGAGGATAGTCCATAATCTTCTAGCTGTCTGCCATTTATTATAACAGCGTGGCAATAAAGTTGCTGTGTGAAGCCTGCCACGACAAAGGTGAGGAACGACCACGGTGCCGATTACGCCATGGCTGACTAATGCGTTTTATGGCTTAACATGTTCAAGTATTGAACCCAAATGATACTCTACCACGCTATGTTCTTTGTCATACGTTGTATCAACCACTTGCACCAGCGCACTCTCACGGTCTTTGTTGTAACCCACGAACAAGCGTAGGGCATCGTAACGCTTGAGATATCGTTTACCATCGCTTTCATCTATGAATGTGTATTTTTTCAAAGTGGGCTGCTTGAGCTCACGATATTCAATCTTCTTCTCGCCACTCATAATATCATCGAAGTAACACTTCTTGATAATCAATGACAGCACCTTCATGCCTATGGTGTCAAAAGTAGACTCAGCCTTCACAATGCGTTTTTCTAAGCACTGGAGTGCTGGATTGTAGGTGTACTTTGTGATGGAGCCATCCACAATCTTCTCAATGATAGTGTTGACGACAGGCAACGGCACAACATACCATTCTTGAGGATGATGTACATTTCCGTCATTATCCGTAACTGTAAGCTGGAGCTGTACCGCATCAAGCACTTGGTGGACAAGCGTTTCAAAGACATGACTATTCATGTTCACAATCTTATAGCTTGCCTCCACTTTTACTGGAGCCATGAGATAGGTAGGCTCATTGGCAGCATTCGCAACGCGCTCTTCCACGGAATTGATGGTGAAACCTATCTTATAGAGGTTGTCGTACTTTCTAATCTCTGGATTATTAGACAACGAACTGAGAATATAGATGTAACCAGTTACTTTGTCACCATCTTCCACACCATCAGAATCTTTGAATACATTATCCACCTCTTTCTGTGTTGCTGTTATTGCGTAACCGCTTGCCATCACATTCTTACGCAAGGTTTGCAATAGTATGTCAGTTTCAGTACCATTCTCAAAGATACAGCGTGTGCGTCCATCCTTGGTGCCATTTGATGCTGTCATTTGTTCACCGATGCTGGCGAGATAAAGCAGTTGTCCATCTACTACATAGTAAGCACCTTGTAGCATATTGTCGGTCTTTGATGTCTTGACAAGACTTCTCTTTCCCTCTTTTAGTTCTTGATGAACCTTCAAGAAGCCAGACTGAAAGGCAGCAAAATCCTCACACACCTTGCGCTGAGCAT
>OMAA01000858.1_pt1 | contig 12361 bp, 8 predicted proteins | sample 1674191 | NCBI WGS metagenome assembly OMAA01 (sample SAMEA103958152, study PRJEB25191) | human gut metagenome | biome: human-associated habitat [ENVO:00009003]; feature: intestine environment [ENVO:2100002]; material: feces | place: Germany | collected 2013/2015
GCCGTCACCAGAGGCGATCGGCCGGTCGGTAGTGGAGGAGGTCGCCTTGTTCGGGCGATCTTCCGTAGTGGACTGATCCTGTTCAGTAGTCATGAAATGGTCACCTGACGCCTGTCCTTGTTCGGTTCAGTTTGCGGTTCGGTTTGTGACTCAGCGCAGTAGTGTGGTGGATGCGATGGGCTCGAGGGACTCGCATCGCGCCTATCTCAGCGGCCGAAAGCGACGAGCTGGCTGGCCACACCGGTGTAGGTGGCGGGGGTCAGAGCCTTCAAGCGAGCGGCGGTTTCCGGGTCGAAGGACTGCTGGTCGATGAACTGCTCGACCTGTTCCTTGTTGATGGTGTGGCCGCGCATAAGCTCCTTGACCTTCTCGTACGGCTTATCCATGCCCGGCAGGCCCTTGAGCTCGCAGGCGCGCATGGCGGTCTGGATCGGCTCGCCGAGCACCTCCCAATTGGAATCGAGCTCGGCCTGGATGGCAACATCGTTCGGATGGATGGAGTTCAGACCACCCATCAGATTGTTCAACGCCAGCAGCGAATAGCCCAGCGCGGAGCCGATGTTGCGCTGCGTGGTGGAGTCGGTCAGATCGCGCTGCCAACGCGATTCGACCAGCGTCGCCGACAAAGTGTCCAATAGCGAGCAGGAGATCTCCAGATTGGCTTCGGCGTTCTCGAAACGAATCGGATTGACCTTGTGCGGCATGGTGGAGGAACCGGTCGCGCCCTTGACCGGTACCTGCGCGAACACGCCACGGGAGATGTACATCCACACGTCCACACACAGGTTGTGCAGGATACGGTTGGTGTGGCTGATGGTACCGTACAGTTCAGCCTGCCAATCATGCGATTCGATCTGCGTGGTCAACGGATTCCACGTCAGACCCATACGGTTGGTGACGAACTCGCGGGAGACGGCCACCCAGTCAACATCAGGGCAGGCGGCCAGATGCGCACCGAACGTGCCGGTCGCGCCATTGATCTTACCGAGATATTCCTGGGCCTTGACCTTGTTGAGCTGACGGTTCAGACGATACACATAAACAGCCAGTTCCTTGCCCAGCGTGGTCGGCGTGGCAGGCTGTCCATGGGTCAGCGACAGCATGGCCTTGTCGCGGTAGGCGTCGGCCTTCTGTGCCAGATGGTCGACAATGGCCTGGGCTGCGGGCAGCCACACCTGCTCCACACCGTTCTTCACGCAACGGGCGATGGACAGGTTGTTGATATCCTCGGACGTGCAGGCAAAATGCACGAGAGTCTTCAATCCGGTCAGCTGGGTGTCATGACCCAACACATCGGCGGCCTTCTCCAGCTGGTCGTCGATGTAATACTCCACGGCCTTCACATCATGGTGGGTCTTAGCCTCATAAGCGGCATGCTGGGCAATGCCTTCGGCTCCGAAATTCTCCGGAATGGAACGCAGATACGCCTGCTCATCATCGGTGAGCGGCTTGACACCCGGAACGATGGTCTGATTGCCGTTGCCCTCGAAACCGTTGGCAAGCAGAATCATCCACTCGACTTCGACGCGCATGCGCTCGCGGTTCAACGCCGGTTCGCTCATGTATTCGACAAGGGGAGCGGTCTGCTTGTGGTAGCGGCCGTCAAGAGGGGTCAGTGCGATTGCGGGGGAGATGTCAGTAAGCTTCATAGACAACAGCATACGTTCAGCCGTGAACCATTGGTCCCGTCATTTGCTGATGCGTCCCTCATAATACTGGACCTCCTCCAGCTCGCCTTCCACGACCTCTTGGAAATGACGGTCATGGTCCAGCACGGATTTGTTTCCGGTGTCGTAGGCGTACCGGTATCCCGCTTCATGGTATTTCGGGTAGTGCGTGGAGTTCTTCTCCCCAGACGAATCACTGACTTCGGCTCCTGGAAAAGCCCTCTTCGGCGCATCTTCCTCATGGACGGAGCATCGTATGGTGAGCCAGTTCTCCGTATGGGGGTTAGCCTCCCCGTCAAGTGCCGCGATGCCTTCATCATCCATCTCGATGGCGGTGACCCGTGTTTTCTCGGGAATCTCGAAATTCGCTATCGGGGAGCCAAGCGTGGCGATATGTTGGATGTCGTATTTATCTTGGAAATCCGTCGCCGCCGCTGCCGCGATGATGCCGCCCTGCGAATGGCCGACGATTTCCACGGGATCATCCGGCTGGATGCCGGCCTGTTTCATGGTCTCATCCAGGAAACGGAGGCTTTCCGCGGTTCCGCGCTGCCGCTCATCGGCACTCATCAGCTCGAAATTGGTGTACCAGTCCATAGGCGAATCGTGATTGCCGTCGGTCCCGGGAATGATGATCCTCCAAGCATATGTGCCATCGGCTTTGCGGTACTTGCAGCATGCGATGGTTCCGTATTCCAGACCGCTTTCACGTTCGCCGTTGAGAGGTCCTTCGGACAGCCGCCGTTGGTCGGCGATGGCGTCCTTCGTGCTTGTACCGCCTCTGACCACTTTGGTTTTCGGATACACACGGGTTACGGAGAGATTGTCTCCATGGTCTTTGTCGAAGTACGGTATGAGCAGTCTGTCGATTTTCTTAAGACCGCGATTGACCGAGCCTTTGCCGGAAAGCCCCTCTGCTATAGCCGCTCCCGGTTTGGTGACCATGAATAAGGTTTTCGTGATGTATTCCAGGATGGACGTGTCTTTTGAAGGCCGTTCCTGTATGTTCAATCGGCTCGCATGCTCTCCGAGGACGCTCACGAAGCTTTCCTGCATCCATGCGGTGGATTCCACAAGATAGAATTTGTTGAATTTCCCCTCTTTGGCGTAACTGCGTCTTACCCCCATCAGTGCGCTGGCGGTCAAGGCGAGAATCGCGGATTCCCGTGATGACATGAAAAGCCCTCGCAACATGATATTCAGCCCTTTCCTGCTGGCTTCCTCAGCTTGGGCGTATAAGGATTGGGCTTGTGCGATCAATGAGGATAGCTCATTAAGCTGGGATGCCATGGATTGCAGGGCCTCGGCATGCGCTTCGCAACGTCCGAGCAGCTGCCGGTACGGCAATTCGATATGGTCCTGCGCCGTACACCGTGGACTTGCCCCGGTCAAAGCGGACAGGAGCGGTGTGGCGCGAGGGTGGATTTTGAGTTCATAGCCTGCGGCAATGAAGGATCTACGGGAAGTGCCAAGACGATTCGCTTGGTCTCTGAGGATTCTTGAAGCATTGAAGTATTCCCGGTATTCGGCGGTGGTGAATCTCTTTCCGCCAACGATGCGGGCCGTCACTCGTTGGTTCATGCCGCACCTGCCGACCAGAGAAGACGTGACGTGGCGATCATATCATCACGTAGCAGAGCGGATTGCCGTGCGATGCGATCGAGACGGGTGCGGTATTCCTCGGCCGCGGTGCCGGTCCAGTCGGCCAGTCTGTTGGAGGCTATTGCCGCATCAAGTCCATCGAGAAGCCGTGACGCGGTAACAAGTTTCGCATTGATCAATGTTTGGGTGGTCCGCACGCCAATTCGGCAACGACAGGACATTCCCGACAGGGATGCCAACGAATTGAAGGCTGCGACGCCTGGGGCGGCACCAAGAAAAGCATTTGAAACGTTCATGGCAGCCATTTGACCACATTCGGCGTTGACGCCAATCGGAAAACAGAGCTTGTGGTCAAAGAACGAGTCTATGAAAAACCGTCGGCGTGTCGTTATTGGAAAAACAACGAAAACCACGTCGACGGCATGTGGATAACTATATTCGAAAAAGCCCCCTACCAGGGTTTGGTCTGCGAGGATGACGTGCTTGGGTTCTTTTTCGCAGCCGAACCTGAATCGTCATTGGGATCCGATTGCGTGGATTGGGCGTTCTGAGCCAATAGCTCCTCTATTTTCCGACGTTGTTCGTCGGATAGGTTTTCGTCGTTCTTGTGACTTGATTTACCCGATTCCTGAGCGTCGGCGGTGTTTGAATCCGTGGAAGCGGACTGATCGCTCTGCTCGGCTTTGATCTTCTTGGACGCGTGATCCGTAAGCTGGCTGGAAACATGACTGTTATGCTCGATTGATTCGCGCACTTGGGGCAGCAGCAGCGGCTTCATGGCTGATGCCTCGTTGAATTGGGCGTCCGTCTGCTGTTGCCTGGTGTGCAGCTTGTCCCAATCGGCATCGTCTTTTCTGCTGGTCGAGATGTTCTCCTGCAGGCTTTGCGTGGCCTGGTTGTAGCTATTGACGGCTGCGAGATTCACTATGGCCCATAGGGCGGCCATGACCAGCAACGCCGCCATGACGGCCAAAACGATGCGAACCGTCAGCGAGGCACGCGGTTTCATGGTTGTTCTGGTCATAGCAAACTCCTCGACTGAATTATCCAAGCCCCCAATTCGCATGCGAGCAGCAGCAGCGTGACGATGGCCAGTGGCCATACGACGGGCATCGTCCTGGTGCGCTTCTTGGTGGTTTGGGTGACTCGCCACTTATCGGACGCTTCCTTGGACACGCCGTCACGCATGGTGTTGGAGGCGTTCAACACCAGCGCGGTACCGCTCAACTCGTCGGCGATGGACGCCATCTCATCCTTGTTCATGCGTGACACTCCGGGTTTGCCGGTATCAGGGTCGGTGACCCACTGGTCCGCATTTCCATCGACGCCGTCGGCGATTACGGGAATGTTGCCTCCCTGCTCGCTGCCGATGGCTACGGTGAAGGCATCGGATAGGTATCGTCGCAATGATGAGAACGTGCGCCGTGCCTTTGATGAGGTCTGTTCTCCATCGGAAAACAGGTACAGCACGATCGCATCATCGGGATGCTGATCATGAATGGACTTGCAGGTCAGCAGCAGCTGGTCGATAGGGGCATCCAACGTCGAACCGGCCGAAACGGAAGTCGCCTCGGGCGCGAGTGTATCCGCCCAATTGTCGATCGCGTTCGAATCCGGGGTCAACGGCACGTCCAACGTGCCGGAAGCTCCGAATCGCAAAGCGGCGAAACTGGAATTGGGATATAGCGCGGTGACGTCCTTCACGGCTTGTTTTGCCACGTCGAGACGGCTTGACTGTTCGGCTGAACCATATTGCGCGTCTTTGACGGCCATGGAACCGGTCACGTCAACGGCCACCACCACGTCGGTGGCGTTCACCGCACGGCTATTGGTCGGCGCCACGATACTGGGCGTCAATGCCATGACCGACACCGTCAGACAAAGCAATACGCGCCGAACGCATGCCCAAACGGTTTCGTCGCTGTCAGCGCGGCGACGGACATGCAATACGATCTGCGCAATGGCGCAGGCCAGCAGAACCACGGCGACGGCTCCGCCGACAGGCCAACCCAAAGCAGGGGAAAGCGTCAGATGGTTCATCTCCTCAACCTCCAAGCCAATGCCAGCCAGACCATCAAAACGATGGCCAAGGCCAGTGTCCACCATCCGGGAGCATCCACCATGGCGGCCTTGTTGCTCGACTCGTTTTCATGGTTCCGCCGAGATTCGATTTCCTCGACCAGCGAAGAGACGGATGCTCCATTCGATTGGGTGAGAAACACCCCATGATGAGCTTCGATGGCGGATTTGAATTTCTGGGTGGTCTCGTCGGCCTCGCTTTGCTTCGGTCCGGAGAACAATCCATCCACGGTGATTTGGGCCTGCTTGGTCAGGTTCAGCGCCTCGTCAAGCGTATAGGTTGGTTTTCCGGAAACGACGTTGTCCGTGGCAAGCACGATGGATGCGGCGCGTTGACGCTCGGCATTGTCGGCGCTTGCGTTCCCATAGGCGAATCCGGGAAGCATGGCCGCGCAGCTCACCACGCCATCGCCAATCAGCGAAGTGGACTCCTTACGGTTCTGCGTGCCTTCCAGCCAGTCGGAAATCGCCTGATAATCGCTGTCCTTCATCTTGTCGATATCGTCTTGGGACTCGACGCCTGCGAGGATGCTGCTGGCTTTGTCAAGCTGTTTGGACACCAGTTCGTAGTCGTCGGTCAACGGAAAAACGGTACGTGACGTCGAATTGAAGATGCTCAGGCCGATTCTCTCGCCCTTGAAGCTGTCGACGAGTTGACGGTAGGTGTCGATGACCTCGCGGTCGTAGGGGAGCGCCGAGCCGGAAACATCCAAGCACAGCACGATGTCTCGGCTGCTGGCCTTCTCCTCGCCTTCATCCACGGTGCTGGGACGTGCCACCAGAGCCGTGGCGAGTGCCAACGCGACCACTAGAAGAATCACCGCCAAACGTGAAAGAACCCTCCACTGGCGGAATAATCTCGATGCGGATTCCGTGTTGAGGTCATCATCCAGGCTGAAGGTGCGGGCACTCTCGATGTCATCGGTTTTGTGGCGCGCGGCCACCAGCAACGTGACGCCGGCAACGGCCAGCACCACGATGACGCCTGCCAGAAAGACCCAAGGCCAATGCCATGACAGTTGCATCTATCGCCACCTTTCCACAAGATTGGCCACCCATTCGCCAGCCTGCTCGACCGTGGCCTGCCTGGCGATGTGATTGCGCTCGGCATCCGCGAATTCCGGCGGATACAATGCCTCGATGGTTTGCCTGAGCAAGGTGAGACCCTGCTGGTTCCCCGTGGTCCGAGGCGTCTCTTCGATGTCGGTGAGCGTCTGGTTGCGCACGTCCGTTCCGGTGGCAGTGGAAGCAAAATCCCTGGCGATTGCGGCCAGCTGTGCGAAAGCCTCCTCGCGCTCCAGCTCCCCCCGGGCATGGCGGGACACAACATCATCGATACGCTGATGCCAGACGGTTTTGCCGGCAAGCGCGTCATGTCGGCCGCGATTGACTATTTTTGCGGGCTTCCGGCTCGGCCGGGCAAGCCAGACCACAAGAGCCACCAAAACGACGGCAAGCAACAGACAGACCGCGATGACGACGGCCAAACCGTTCTCAAGATGAATCTGGTCCTTGATGACGAGGTCATCCTCGGCAAGGAAGAGCATCATGCCTTGTCTCCCAACGACAATACGGACGGGGCTCTCAATTGGTTACGTGTGGACTGGGCCAAAGCCGTGGAAACCATGCGCACGAACTCATGGAACATGCGTTCGCTGGAATCGGATCGGATTACCGTCGAGCCACAGCGATTCAGCTCATGGCGAATGGACGCAGCCAGGTATTCGCGATGCGTTCGCACTTGCCCAGCTGTGTTTCCCCTACGCAGGAACGCAGGCACGCGTCGTTTTCCAGCCCCGTCAAGCACCACGCGCGCATGGCTGACATCAAACGGATTGATGGTGGCCACATCGATGAGCACCATCGGATGTGTCCTTGCAATCGTGCGGATGGCGCTCAAATGCCGTTCCTCCAACGCATGCTCCTCGGTGGCGATGACGACCAGCGCCTCTTTGTCCCGAATGCGGCGCGCGTATTCCAGCAACGCGTCGATATTGCGGGGCCTGGTCCACTCGCGCTGCAATGCCGTATCCAAGGTTCGTTCGAACTGCGCCAGGCCACCGTTGAACGGCACCCGGGTGATGGAAGCGCTGTCGCCGAACACCATGGACACTTCGTCGCCTCGGCGCAGGCTGAGCGCGGCGAACATGCATAAGGCATTTGCCGCCACCTGATACGCCTGTTCCGAGGAAGGGCATGTGGCGGTCATCTCCTGTCCGACGTCAAGCAGCAACCATGCCTTCGAAGTGGAGGGACGCTCACGCTGCACCACCATTGGACGTCCCGCTCGGGCACTGGTCTTCCAATCGATGCGTTTCGCCTCGTCTCCCGGCTCATAGGCGTGGATATCCACGACATCGTCGGCGCCGAAGCGTTTGTTCGATGCGTGCGCGCCTTCGAGTATGCCGAGCGCCTTGCGTACCGTCGGCAGACTCAGCGTGGTTCCAAGCGTCTCGATTTTTCTGCGGATCGGATCGTCGGAACGGATCTGGTCGATCATGGAACGGGGACCGCCTGCACGATCGAATCCACCACCTGGTCGCTGGTGACGCCATCGGCAAGTGCTTCGAACGTCATCAGAATACGATGGCGCAACACTTCGTGGGCGAACGCCTTCACATCCTCAGGAATGACGTAATCTCGTCCCTGCAGGAGCGCGTTGGCCTGTCCTATGCGCACCAGCGCGATGGACGCGCGCGGCGAGGCGCCCAGCCTGACGAGCGAGGAAAGTCCTTGGACGGGCTTGGTTCCAGCGCCACGGGAGGTGGCCGCGATATTGACCGCATACTGCATGATCGCATCGGACACGTGCACACGACGTGCCGCGGAACGCAGGAATTCGACGTCGCTGATGGAAACGGTGTCACCGGTGAGTGCGTGCTGGTCTACGGTATCGGAGCCGCGGCGGGTCAGCATGGCGAGCATGCGTTGCTCTTCCTGCTCTGTCGGATAGGTCAGTACGGCCTTCATCATGAAACGGTCCATCTGCGCCTCGGGAAGATTGAAGGTGCCCTCTTCCTCGATTGGATTCTGCGTTGCGATGACCATGAATGGTTTCGGCAGCGCGATGCGTTGGCCTCCGATGGTGGTCGCGCCCTCCGCCATGGCTTCAAGCATGGCGGACTGGGTCTTCGCGTTGGAACGATTGATTTCGTCGAGCAGCACGAAATTGGCGTGGATCGGGCCGATCTGCGTGGAGAATTTCTGCGTGGCGAAATCGAAGACCTGAGTGCCGACCAGGTCCGAAGGCATCAGATCGGGAGTGCATTGCACACGTTTGAACGAGCCGGACACCGAAGTGGCCAAGGTCTGCGCGGCAGTGGTTTTTGCCAGACCCGGGACGGATTCGATGAGGATATGACCGCCGGCCACCAAAGTGGTGATCAGCGATTCACGAAGATTGTCCTGTCCGACCAGGGTCTGCGCGAAACGTCCGCGAATCTGCGAACCGATGTTCCTGGCGCGTGCGATGTCTTCGGCCGACAGCGTGGTTGGTCTTGCGGCTGCGGGCATGGGGATGGGTGCCGGTGCTGGCGCCGGATTCTTTGGAGGGAATAAAGCCATGGTTGCTACTCTAACGGGTCAAGCTGACGGGAGGGTCCAATCCACCGGCTGTTCTCCTGCTTCGATTAGCGCCTGATTGGCGCGGGAGAACGGTTTCGAGCCGAAAAATCCGTAGCGGGCGGACATCGGACTTGGATGGGGGGATTTGATGATGAAAGCGTTGGTGAGCAGGGGCTCCAACGTCTGCGCCTTTCGTCCCCACAGAATCGCGACCAGAGGCTTGACGCTGCCGTCAGGCCGACGGCGATTGTTCAATGCGCTGATGGCCGCGTCGGTGACCACTTCCCAGCCTCGCCCCTGATGGCTTCCCGGCTTTCCCGGTTCGACGGTCAGACATCTGTTGAGCAGCATGACGCCCTGTTTGGTCCAGGGTGTCAGGTCGCCGTTGGCCGGCATGGGCACGCCCAGATCGTCGGTCAGCTCGGTGTAGATGTTCGCCAGACTGCGCGGAATGGGCTTGACGTCCGGTGCCACGCAGAAGCTCAGTCCCACCGGATGGCCCGGCGTGGGGTAGGGATCCTGGCCGACGATAAGCACTTTGATGTCGTCGAATGGAATGGTAAACGCGCGCAGAATGTTCCTGCTGGCCGGAAGGTACTTACGTCCCGCCGCGATTTCCGACCTCAGAAAGTCTCCCATGAGATGTATCTGGGGTTCGACATCGGCGAGGGCCTGGGCCCATCCGGGCTCCACAAGATCCTTCAATGGTTTGATATGAGTCATACTTTCCCACTGTACGACGTGCCCTGTGGATGTCCATGCCGATTCCATGCGGAAACGTGTCGAATACGCGCAAAATCGACGATGCTGATTGTGGGCTGACTGCACGGGCCGGTACACTGGGGCGGTAAGTGTGAGAAATGAGGTTGCAGAAAATGGCTAAGCAGGACAAGGAGACCTACGAATCCTACGCCAAGGATATGTTCGACAATCCTCCGGCGGGACCGATGGGCGTGCACCGTGGCGCACGTTCCATGGCGTCCAGGGCTCTGCCGTATGTGATTGTCGTGATTGTGGCTCTGCTCGCCGGCCTGCTGTTCTGGGGAGTCTATTCTGGTGAGATCAGCAACCTGAGAATGCCTTGGTCGGCCAAGGAGGACTCTTCATCGTCCGTCTCCACGGCGGATAAGGCGGATAAGAAGACGGACGACACGTCCAAAGACGCCAAGACGGAGAACAAGAAGTCCGAGGACGGCAAGAAGACCAGTACTTCGGATGGCCAGTCGAAGGACGCTTCGGACGCCAACCAGAACGCGGAACAGAATAACGATCAGAACAATGGCCAGGATGCGGCTTCTGAGCAGAGCGTGAATCTGGCCACCGAGATCCGCGTGGTGAACGCCACCAGCATCACCGGTTACGCCAAGAGCAAGGCCGATGCCCTGACCCAGGCCGGATACACCAGCGTGACGCCCAGCAATCCGACCGGCAACGTTCCCAGCCAGACGGTTGTCTGGTATCAGAATGAGGCCGACAAGGCGACGGCGGAGAATGTCGCGCAGACGCTGGGAATCTCCAATGTCCAGCAGAGCAGCGGATTGGTCACGCCGATCGTTGTGGTGCTGTTGAACTGAAAAAACGCCGTCCGAACCGGTTTGGAACCTCGCCCGAACATAGGCGAGGTTCTTTTATTTTCTTGGAAATCCGGCGTTTTTTCAAGTTGATTCGATGCGACTGACATCTTGCTCACAGCGCAAAGAACGTCATCGGGTTTGGCACTCTCGATGTGAGAGTGCTAATCTGCGAATTAGCACTCGACGAGTGAGAGTGATAACTGGCAGCTGACGGCTGGTTCTGATTGTCGCTCCGAAGGTGGAAATAATACCGTGTAGCCATATGTGGAGGAACAATGGCAAAGATGATTGCATATGACGACGAAGCTCGTCAGGGAATGCTCGCGGGTCTCGACAAGCTCGCTGACACCGTCAAGGTCACCCTTGGTCCGAAGGGCCGCAATGTGGTGCTTGACAAGACCTACGGCGCTCCGACCATCACCAACGATGGCGTTTCCATCGCAAAGGAAATCGATCTGGACGATCCGTATGAGCGTATCGGCGCCGAACTGGTCAAGGAAGTCGCCAAGAAGACCGATGACGTTGCAGGCGACGGCACCACCACTGCAACCGTGCTGGCCCAGTCTCTGGTGCATGAGGGTCTGAAGAACGTCACCGCCGGCTCCAACCCGATCGCGCTGCGTCGTGGCATCGAGAAGGCCGCCGACGCCATCGTCAAGGAACTCGTCGCAGCGGCCAAGGACGTTGAGACCAAGGATCAGATCGCTGCCACCGCAACGATCTCCGCCGCTGATCCGGAAGTCGGCGAGAAGATCGCCGAGGCTCTGGACAAGGTCGGCCAGGATGGCGTCGTGACCGTCGAGGACAACAACCGCTTCGGCCTGGACCTTGACTTCACCGAGGGCATGCGCTTCGACAAGGGCTACATCGCTCCGTACTTCGTGACCAACGCCGAGGACCAGACCGCCGTGCTCGAGGATCCGTACATCCTCCTGACCTCCGGCAAGCTCAGCTCCCAGCAGGACGTCGTCCATATCGCCGAGCTGGTCATGAAGACCGGCAAGCCGCTGCTGATCATCGCTGAGGACGTTGACGGCGAGGCTCTGCCGACCCTGATTCTGAACAACATCCGCGGCACCTTCAAATCCTGCGCCGTCAAGGCTCCGGGCTTCGGCGACCGCCGTAAGGCCATGCTGCAGGATATGGCCATCCTGACCGGTGCCCAGGTGGTGTCCGATGAGCTGGGCCTGAAGCTCGACTCCGTCGACATGTCCGTGCTTGGCACCGCCAAGAAGGTCATCGTCTCCAAGGATGAGACCACCATCGTGTCCGGTGGCGGCTCCAAGGAGGACGTGGCCGCTCGCGTCGCTCAGATCCGTGGCGAGATCGCCAATACCGATTCCGATTACGATCGTGAGAAGCTGCAGGAGCGTCTGGCCAAGTTGGCCGGCGGTGTCGCCGTCATCAAGGTCGGTGCTGCCACCGAGGTTGAGGCCAAGGAACGCAAGCACCGCATCGAGGATGCCGTGCGCAACGCCAAGGCCGCTATCGAGGAAGGTCTGCTGCCGGGCGGCGGTGTCGCCCTGATTCAGGCTGCCGCCAAGGCCAAGGCGCAGGAGTGCCTGGACAAGATCAACTCCGGTGAGCTGAGCTTTGAGGACGCCGTTGAGCAGTACTCCGAGGACACAGGTTCCAAGGAGAAGAAGGGCGATGTGGGCTGGGATAAGCTCACCACCTTTGTCGACAGCTACCAGACGGCGCTCGAGGGACTCAACAAGGGCGACGTGAGCGAAGTCGTCGAGTCGACCTATGGCTACCACATCATCAAGTGCACCGACTACTTCCATGTCGATAATCAGGTTGATGACATCAACCAGGTGCCCAAGGACATCAAAAAGTACGTCTCCAACGTGGTGAAGACGCAGGCGGCCAGCA
>OMAA01000861.1_pt1 | contig 12340 bp, 7 predicted proteins | sample 1674191 | NCBI WGS metagenome assembly OMAA01 (sample SAMEA103958152, study PRJEB25191) | human gut metagenome | biome: human-associated habitat [ENVO:00009003]; feature: intestine environment [ENVO:2100002]; material: feces | place: Germany | collected 2013/2015
CCATTTGTCCAGCAGCGCCCGCTGCGCGGGCGTCAGCGCGAGCCGGTCCTCGGCGTCGGCAAAAAACTGCGAGAGCGTCAGCCCAAAGGCCTCGCAGATCTTTTCCAGCGAGGAAAACGATGGCGTCATGCCCTTCTTGTACCAGGAGGAAATGGTCGACTGCGGCAGGCCGGAGCGCTCCGCGAGCTGATATTCTGTCCAGCCCCTGGCCTCGCGGTTTTTCCGGATCAGGCCGAGAATGTCTGTCACGCGATCCCCGCCGCCCGCCATTTCCGCGCCGCCGGAGAAGAATTCTGGTCCCTGATCCTGACCCTCGTCCTCTCCGGCTACCGGATCCAGTGAAGCGATTTTAGAAATAATTAAGAAATTTTACCGGAAATTTGTGATATAGTGGAAGCACAAAACACGCCGGAAAAGGAGAGACCATGATGAAAAAGACGATGTTATACCTCCTGCTGCTTTTGTCCGTCCTTCTGCTCGCTGCCTGTCAGAAGCAGCCCCAGCCGGAGATCAAGCTGCCGGAGCCGCAGGCAGCGGCCAGCCCGGCACAGCCGGGTCCGGAGACTGTGGAACAGACCCTGACCCTCGGCCTCATCGACTTTGATGCGGACAAGGAGCTGCTGCGAGGCCTGATCCAGAGCTATAATGCCTCCGGCGCACCCGTCCGCATCGAGATCGTCAACTACGCCGACGGCGCCGAAAGCTACGCGGACGCCGTCACGCGCCGGACGACCGAGCTCATGGCCGGGAACGTCCCCGATCTGCTCGACTGCAGCGACCTGAGCGGCGCGCAGTATGCCGGGTACGCAAAGAACGGCATCCTGCTGCCGCTGGACGGGATGCCGGAGGAAGGGGTGCTGTCTGGCGTGCAGCAGCCCTGCGAGGTGGATGGGAAGCGCTATTCCATCGTCGGCGCGTTCGCGCTCGACCCGCTGTTCGGCCCCGCGTCCAAGCTCGGCGCATCGCTGCAGACCTCAGTCGAGGACGTGCTGCGCGGCGCGGTCCCGGATGTCCGCTTCGTCTGGGGCGGCAGGGATCTGCTCGGCGTCTATTGCCGCCACGCAGCAGAGCGCTTTCTGGACTACGATACGGGCACAGCCTCGTTTGAAAGCGAAGCGTTTCTGGACCTTCTGACCGCCTGCGCCCGCATCCAGCCGTCGGAGCTGGGCCCGGACAGCATCATGCAGCAGCCCATGCGTTCCGTCTCCGTGTACCGCCAGATGCAGAACAGCTGGTACGAGCAGACCGGCGACGCGTTCCGCGTGCTTTCCCTCAGCGCGGACGGCGGCGTGACCTACCAGCCCGTGCTGCAGCTCGGTGTCTGCGCAGCCTCTTCTGTGCAGGAGGCCGCGGTGCAGGCCCTGCGGGCCATGCTCGCAGAGAGCTTCCAGAAGACCATCGCGGACGCCTTCCCGGTCAGCACGGCCGTCCTGCAGGCACAGCTGCAGCAGGAGATCGACGCGCAGAAGACCTATCAGCAGACTGCCATCCGCGAAGAAGGCCGTGTCGATGTCGGCGAGGCCGGGACGCAGACCTTCCTGTTTGACGAAGCCGTCGCGGCGGACCTCATGTACGTGCTGGAGCACGTAGACTGCCGCGCCTGCAGCAATCAGGAGATCCTGACCATCATCCTCGACGAGGCGGACGCCTTCTTCCAGGGCCGCAAGACCGCGCAGGAGGCTGCCCGCATCATGGACAGCCGTGCCGCCCTTTTTATCGCCGAAGCCAGCTGAGCAGCGGGTGGGATGGTCACTCAATATTTTCTGTTGACAAACGTTAACACCTGTGCTATCCTCGAAATATAACATATGTTAACACACGGGAAGGAGCGGAACGCATGGAACATCTCAGACTGTCCGACGGGGAATGGAAGCTGATGAAAACACTCTGGCAGCGCCAGCCGCGCACGCTTGCGGAGCTGGTCGCAGCGCTGGACACCGAGACCGGCTGGAGCCGGGCGACGATCTTCATGATGCTAAAGCGGCTCATCGCCAAAGGCGCGGTCACGATGGACGACAGCGGGAAATTTCAGCAATACAGCGCCGCGATCACGTATTCAGATGTTGAACCCGAGGAAACGGAAGCATTTTTGTCGAAGGTTTACGGAGGAAGCGTGGGCATGATGGTGTCGAATCTCGTCGACCGCGGCACACTGTCCGAGCAGGACATTCAGGAATTGAAAGCCATTCTGGACGCAGCAGAAAAGGAGCGCGCGCAATGAAAAAATGGATTCTCCTTTTGACGCTCTGTATCAGCCTCCATTTATCGGGCTGCCAGAAAACGCAGGAGGCCCAGCATGGAACGCAGCCGGCGGAAGCGCCGTGGGCAGACGAACAAGCGGATGCGCCGCTTTCCTATGAAGACTATTTCGCGGAGCTCCGCCCCTATGACCCGGCAGAGAACGACGTGCCGGACTGGATGAAGGACGGAAACTATGAAATTTTATCAGAGGACGGCGTCCTCTCCCTGTACCAGGTGGAAGACGGGACTCTGACCCGCTTGTTTGCTTACCCGGTGGAAGCGCCGCTCGGCTGGTCGGCCGGCCCGGCCTGTCTCTATGCGTTCGACGAGCAGACCATTTACCGGCTCGATTATGGCGGGGAAGCGGCAGAGCCGATTTACCGCGCGACGGATGGGGCGATTTTGCAGATGGCGGCTGCCGGGGGCGCGCTCTTCTTTGCCGAACAGGGAGAGCTCAGCATCCGCCTCTGCCGATTGTACGCGCCCGAAGGGAAGCTGGACGTCTTCTATGACGAGGTCCGCCCGGATGCGGAGGACCTTCTGCTGTTCCCCGTTTCCAATCACGAGCTGTGCTGGACCATGGACAATCCGGACTTTCTGGAGCTTGCGGCAGAGCAGGAGCAGACCTACATCGAGACGCGGAACATCGATCCTGCGGACAAGAGCACCTACTGGGGCATGCTGGAGCTGGATTTTGGCATCAACTCCGGCATCCGGTACTACTATAACGACCTGGAGCCGCTGCTCTGCTCGCAGGGCTTCCGTAAAATTTACGGCGAAGAGAGCGTCGCCGACTGGTGGAAAACCGAAGACAGCTTCCTGCGAGACGCGGAGCTGCGCGCGAAGTTTGTATCCGTGGAACAGGGACCCGCAGTGCAGGCGCCGGACCGCAGGGTCGTAAGCTTTTTGCGCGGCGCGGAAACGGCGCTTGCGCAGGAACGGGGCCTGACGTTCAACACGCCGGAAGATCTTTCCCCGGAGCAGCTGTTTCAGTTGTTTCTGGCATGGACGAATGAAGCTACGCTGAAGGAATATCAGGACCCGGATGACGGAAACTTCTATTTCACAACCCCGGTCATCCGCCGGACGCTCGACTGCTATTTCAGCGGCTATTGCTTTGATATCACAGCCTGCAGGGCGTACGACAGGCAAACCGGCATGGTCGTCGTCCCGTCTGTTTCCGGGTCTGACGACGGCCGGACGGCGCGGCTCGCCGGAAAAGCGCAGGACGGAGACCTTGTGACCTACCTTATCGACTTTTACGCGGATGCGGCTGCCAAGGCAGAGCATCGTGCGTACGCGAGGAAGGAATACACGCTGCAATGCTATGACGGCGGCTTCTATCTCCTGCGCGCCTGCTCCATGATGTGCCCTGACGGGGAACATACGCTCGGCGGCATTTCCGTCTGGGACAGGTGGGATCTTCTTCCGCAGACGGTGACCGAAGGCTTTGCGGAGCTTGGTGTGGTCGGCGTTTCGCGGGAGGACTATGATGTGGTCAAATACGGCCGTGACGGACTATATGTCCACGTGCTGCGCCTGCAGGCAGGCAAGGAGGACAGGGAGGGGCTGGACGGCTATGTCAGCTGCGTCTATACGACGAGCCCGGACTATCCCTCGCCGCGCGGTCTGCGCGTCGGCGACCCGGAGGCCAACACAGCAGAAACAATGAACGCGCTCTGGGGCAGCTTTGAATACGAGCTGCAGGACGGCGCGATCTGCCGCATGGGGTTCTTCTCCTATTATGACGCGGGAGGCCCCGGTGAAGCGTTTACGGTACGCCCGGCAGACAGCCGGCCGGGGAATTGAGGGAAAGGAGCTGCCATGATACGAGAAACATTGACGCTCTCCGCGCTGATCGCAGCCATCCTGCTGGTGCGGGCGGTGTTCAAAAACCGCGTGCCGAAGCGGATGATCTATGCGCTCTGGCTCGTGGTGCTTTTGAAGCTCTGCCTGCCGGGGACGCTGTTCTCCCTGCCGGTCCTTCCGGCAGAGCAGACCGCCGCGCCGGTGCAGCGCGCGGAGTTCCCGGCGCAGACCGCGCCGGTCACCCAACCGCCCGCACAGGCGGTACAGCCGCAAACACCCGCGCAGCCAGTCACGCAGGAACCGGCAAACCCGGCGGCGAAGCCGCTGACGGCCACGCAGATCTTCCGGATCATCTGGTTCAGCGGCAGCGCGCTGCTCGGCCTCTGGATGCTTGGCTCGTGGCTGGTCTTTACGATCCGGCTGCGCAAAAGTCGGAAATTCCTCGGAAGACACGGAAAAACCAGTATTTACGTTTCAAGCCGCATCCCGTCGCCCTGCCTTGCAGGCCTCATCCCGGCCGTCTATCTGACGCGGAACGTGCTGCAGAACGACACGACCGCGCTGATCCTGCGCCACGAGCTGACGCACCTGCGGCATTTCGACCCGCTGTGGTCGTTCTGCCGGACGGCCGCTGTGGTCGTCTACTGGTGGAACCCACTGGTCTGGTTCGCCGCGATCGTCTCCAAGCGCGATGCCGAGCTGGCGTGCGACGAGGCCGTCGCCGCGGGGCTCCTCGACAGCGAGCGCATTGCCTACGCAAGGGCGATCCTGGCCCAGGCCCCGCGCAGGGGTGCAGCCCTGAGCCTTGCCGGGCCGCCGGTCAAAGAGCGCATTTTGTTCCTCACGAAAAAGCAGCGCACGAGCGTCCTGTGCGTCGTTCTGGCCCTGATCCTCGTCGTGTCCGCGACCGGCTGCTCCTTTGCCGAGCTGACGCGGCAGAAATCTGGGGAGATCACTCTGCCCGAAGCGGCAGGGGAGACCGGCCCGTCCGCGGATGCGGCCGCGGATCCCACCGCCCGGCAGGAAGGACCGGTGCAGGACCAGCCGCAGCTGCTTCACAACGACGGGACCTATGACCCGTCCCAGCCCCTGCAAGCCTGGGAGCTGGCCCGCGCCGACGGTGTGCAGACCGGCATGACGCAGGCGCAGGTCGAAGCGATCACGGGGCCGCTCACCGAGAACCAATACGGCGTCCTGGTGGACGATCAGAACATCTCCTATCGCTTCTGGGACCGCAGCGGCGGCGAACCGAAGCTGATGGAAATGACCTGGAGCGGAAAAGTGATAAACGACGAGCTTGTTTATACCACCGCGCAGGACGCGCCGGCCTTCCGCGGCATCTGTCTCGGCGATCCGATCGGCGATGTGCTGGCGAAGCTCCCGTGTACGGACCGGGAACTGAAATACCAGCAGACACAGTATGTGTACGGGCAGGCGGGCGATGCAGATTACGCGGTCCTGCACCTGATCGGGGACAGCTATTATTCTCTGTCGTTTGGCATCGCCGGTCAGTGGCGCGCATCCGTCGACTTCTCCCGTGTCCAGCAGCGCGTGTTCCATATCGTCATTTATGCCGAAACATACTGGCAGGAAGCAGAGCAGGCGGGCGAAGAGACGGCTGCCTGGGCGCAGACCATGACGCTGTCGGTCCCGTCCGGCGAAAAATATACGTTGTCGGAGGAGGATGCGGCGGCTCTGGAGGAGATCTTCTCCGAGGGTTCCATGACGATGCTCGAGAACGACCCGGAATCGGTATGCGTGTACCAGTTCGACATCCGGAATCGCAGCTATCTGCTGGATGAAACGCTGGATACGGTAGAGATGATCGTGTGGATGGATACCGAGCATTATGACTATTACCAGAAGCGCCTGACCGACGCCGACGCGGAAACCCTGCAGACGGTCATTGACCGGTACACACAGGGCGTGGAGGGCAGCAAGCGCCAGACCGCGATCCTCCGGGAGGTGCGCGCGGATTCCGTTACGGTCGAGCATATCACCCTGCTCAATTCCGCCCTCGAGGAAGACCTGCGCACGCTCAAAGGCCTGAATATCCCACCCGAAGCGTACCAATACGGCTACTATCGGGAGGACTCCGGCGAGATCTACACCTACAAGGTCGACCCGGATACCCTCGTCACCATCTATGACATTTCTCAGGTCTACGGAGCGGGCGAGGACCGGCTGTACACCTTCGAAACATGGCAGGATTTCGTCGCCGCGGTCCAGGCCAACGAAGGCCTGTGCGTCCCGCCCTATACCCTGACCCTGCAGGACGGCGTTGTCGTCAAAATCGAAGAGAAATTCTACAATTAGCATCCAGAAAGGAGACTACTATGAAGAAGACAGCCCTGCTCCTGCTGCTGTGCATCTGCCTGCTTCTGGCTGGCTGCACCGCGCAGACCGCACCGCAGCCCATCCAGCCGGAACCGGAGCCTGTGCCGACAGAGCCGGAACCCGCCCCACCCGCAGCTGAAACCGCGGATACAGTTGCAAGTCAGGAAGAGCAGACGCAGGAGCGGCCGGCGCTCCCGGTCCCGTCCGCGTCCATGTTTTCCCTGACCGGGCGCGAGGCCGTCCTGTATGACGCGGCGGTCGCGCAGCGATACCCGCGCAGCGACAACGATATCGTCCTGCCGAGCCTGTGCGAATACGGCTCGTTTGAGGAAGACGGGAAGACCGTGGTCATCTGTGATCTGCACTACGATTTTTACTACGACTACACCGGCCCCGGCTGGTCGTGGAACTCGGGCGCGATGAACACGTATCTGCGAGCGGAACTGGAAACGCAGGACGGCGCGGAGGTCTGCACGGGCTTTGCAATTTTCCCGGGCGGCGATCCTAGCGACTGGATCTCCGGCGAATGCGGCCCGCTTGCCGTGCAGAATGCGGACGGGGCGTGGGTCCTGCCGGAACCGGCCGGAGACTGGTTCCCGTCGGACAGCAGTATGCTGGGCGAGTATCTGGCCGCAGCGGAAGCTATGCCGGAACCGGCGGCAGTGATGCCGCAGGCATACTTTGAGGCGCACATGCTGGCGCTTTCGGACGGGAAGACGGCGGAGGAATTGACCATCGACACCTTCCCGGACGTTCTGGCGGAAGACGCGGCGCTGGAAAGCTTCCTGCGCGATACGCCGGAGGAAGCGGCGCTCTGCTGCGCGACGTATCTGGTCGAAAACATGTGGTACGGCGATGGCGAAAATGAGCCCTATACGACGGATCTCGCGCTGACCGCGCTGGGGCGGCTCTACGTTCTTTCGATGCAGTATCTCATGGAGACGTATAACGACTCGACGTCGCTGCTGTCTGCCTTGCTGCTTCATACGTTTTCCCCGGAGGAATGGCTGTACCAGTTCTGGGGCGTAGTGGGAGGAATCGCGTTCGCAAAGGAAGGTTTTACGCTGGACAGTGTCTATTACGATGAGCACCCCATTGAAAAGCAGTGCATGACCGCCCTGCTGCGCAGCCCGAAGCGGCTTCATGTCGCGACACTTTTTGATTATGTAAACCCTGTAGACAACGAGCGGTGTGACGCCGACCATTCTGCGCTTTATGATTTCCTGGCAGAGGGCAAGGCAGACGACCGCCTTCATATCGAGCCCGCCGGAGCGACGCGCGAAGACCTCCTTGCCGCCTGCACGGAAACAGCACATTGGGAGGTGGAAGGGGGAACCGATACCACCATCCTCCGCATCACGCCCGAACACGGTCAGGAACTGCGTCTTGTGTACCGCTTCGGCGAAAATTAAGGATTTTTAAGAAATTTCTTCCACGCTGGTGTGCTATGATGACGGCGAGAACATCAGCTTCCTGACGAAAAGGAGAAACAAATGAAAAAACTGTCCGCCGCGCTGATGGCGCTTTTGCTGATATTGACCGGCTGCCAGAAACAGCAAAAGCAGGCGGATATCCGTCTGCCGGAACCGGAAACACCTGCCGCAGAAGAAACGATAGCCGAACCGGCGGAAGAACCGGAACAGGAGAGCGTCGCTCCGGACCTCGGAAACTTCAAAGAGCTTCTGGAAGTTCTTCAAACGCTGCAGACGCTGGATGACTGGAAAAGCAGCCCGGAATACGAGATGATCACGGCGCAAAAGGAAAAAGTTCTCAGTCAACTGATTCGCAGCTTTTACCACGGGCAGGACAGCCTCAGTCTTCGGGATACCGCATGGGGCGACCGTGATCTGCCCGGTATGGCGTTTGAAGTATTCCGGAGTCTTCTTGGCTCGGAAGATTTGGAGCGGGAAGCCGAGACACCGCTCGAGTGGTTCCGGACGTGGTTTATCTGGGCGTTCGGACATATTCATGAAGCAGACGCAGAAGGACTGCAAGCACAGTATCCGGCTTCTTATGCCGCAATTTATTCGCTTATGGATCACCACGATACATGGGAAAATTCCGTTACAGCCAATTTGGACAGGGTCGGTCAGTACGACTTCGATCTCTACGCAGCGAGAGACCAGATTGTGTCCTACATCCGTAAAAATGAAGAGATCTGGCCGTTTTCGTATACGCTAATCCTGCGAGCAAGCAGCGCACCCTACGGTGCAGAGAGGCAGACACCCGGTGATCCGAATCTGTACGTCGACTTTATCTGGTGGCGCGTATGCGATGGTGGCTTGCGGGAGTATTTTGTCGTGCAGGAACTGACGCTCAACCCTGAGACAGGAGAATCGTCCGTATGGACTGTTCCGCGAAAGGATGGAGAAATGGAGCTTCATAATATTCCGGATTGGGTCGTGGATACGCTTTTTGATGGGAGGTATCTGTCTTCGGCTAAGAACGCGCCGCCGGAGATTGTACAGCCCGAAACCGAACAGCCAGAAAACGTACAGCCGGGGTCGGAGCCTGCACAGTCTGCCGCTGCGGCTGCGACTATGCCGCAGACCGAACAGGATGCGGCGCGGTTCACGCAGGCAGAGGGCAAGCTGCGCGCAGCCCTGCAGCAGAGCACCGGGGAGGGAACAGAGGACCCCGCCGCACTTTTCTGGGCCTATGACGGCCAGAACGGCAACCTCTTTGAAGAGTTACCGGCGTTCAGCGCCGAAGCGATCGCCACGCAGCCGATGGACGACGAGACCTGGGACGCGCTGTCGCTGTTTGCCTACGAGCGCTATGCGCGCGAAAACGGCTGGCCGCTGATGATCGGGGCAGAGGCGCTCCGCGATACCTTTGCAAGCTATTTCCCACTGGACAGCAGCACGTGGCAGGACCGCAGCTCGCACTATCTGACGTATCAGGACGGGATCTACACCCGCACGGTCTATGACGACGGGCACCATAGCCGGTACTGCTATCTGCGCGGCGTCCAATGCAAGCAGGATGGGTCGATCGAGCTGCGGTTCGACTCGCTGGAGCTTCCGGCCGATATGGAATATGAGACCGCGGACGCGAGCATCCGCGCGGTCTTTGACTACGCCGGTGCGACAGAACTGCAGCCGCCGGTGTTCCGGGAGGCCGTCTGGCAGGCATTCTCTGCCGGTGTCCTTCCGCTGGCAGGGAATAAAACCGAACGCACCGTGACCATCTGCCTGACCGGCGACGCCGCGCAGCCGTTCCTGTTTATGGAATGCAACTGAGGACGGAACATACGCGGTGGATTTTTGCGGCCGGATGAGGTATAGTAGGGGAAAAGCTTTTTAGAAAGGAACCAGACCCATGTGTACTGCAGCAGCTTTTCAGACAAAGGACTTTTATTTCGGCCGGACGCTGGACTACGAATGCTCCTACGGCGAGTGCGTGACCGTCACGCCGCGCCGCTATCCCTTCTCGTTCCGCCACATGGGGCGGCTGGGCGCGCATTACGCCATGATCGGCATGGCGCACGTCGCGGACGGGTATCCGCTGTACTACGACGCCGTCAACGAAGCCGGACTCGGCATGGCCGGGCTGAACTTCGTCGGCAATGCGCAGTATGCCGAGGTACAGGAGGGAAAGGAAAACGTGGCGCAGTTTGAGCTGATCCCATGGATCCTCGGCCGCTGCGCCACGGTCCGCGAGGCGCGGGCGCGGCTGGACGCGCTCAATCTGGTCGGCACACCCTTCAGCGAGCGCTATCCCGCCGCGCAGCTGCACTGGCTGCTAGCAGACAAGGACGAGGCCGTCGTCATTGAGTCGATGGCCGACGGCCTGCACGTCTATGACGACCCGGCGGGCGTCCTGACAAATAACCCGCCGTTCCCGCAGCAGCTGTTCAACCTGAATAACTACATGGCGCTCTCTCCGCGGCAGCCGGAAAACCGGTTCTCCGGGGCGCTGGGACTGCACTGCTACAGCCGCGGCATGGGCGCGCTGGGCCTGCCCGGCGATCTGTCGTCCATGTCCCGCTTCGTGCGCGTGGCCTATACGAAGCTGAACGCCGTCTGCAGGGACACGGAGGCGGAGAACGTCAGCCAGTTTTTCCACATCCTCGGCGCGGTAGAGCAGCAGCGCGGCTGCTGCGAGGTCGAGCCCGGCGCATATGAATACACGATCTATACCTCCTGCTGCAACGCGACCCGCGGCATCTACTACTATACGACCTATGACAACCACCAGATCACCGCAGTCGACCTGCACCGCGCGGAACCGGACGGGGAAGAGCTCAGCACCTGGCCGCTCGTGACCGGCGAGCAGATCTTCCGCCAGAACTGAAACGGAAAAAGCAGTTCAACGCCGTCGTCGCGTCCAACACGCACGCGCGGCACCTGTATGAGCGCCTCGGGTTTACCCAGCTCGGCGTCATCCCCGGCGGCTTCCGCATGAAGGACGGCCATTACGAGGATATCTGCCCCTACTATCATACTCTGTAAAAAACAGCCTGCGCCGCAGATATCGCGGCGCAGGCTGCTGTTTAATTTGTTTTGCCCGATGGATTGACGAACCACAGAAAATCCGGCAGCGTGATGCGGCGGGAAACGAAGCTGCGCGGCACCTGATACGGGTCCATGCCGGTCTGATACGTCCAGCCGTCCATGCGCAGAGCAAACGTGTAGTAGTCTCTTGCCACATCCATCGTCAGGTAGCTGTATTTTCCCTCCGGGTAGCACAGCACATACGGGATCTGGCCCGTCGCGGCGGCCAGCGCGGCGTTGGAGCGCTCCATCTCCTGCCGGAGCGCAGCCTCGTCCATGGCGCTGAGATTTCCATGCGTGTAGGTATGGCTCTGGATGCTGACGAGGCCGGAGGCCGCCATCTCATACACCTGCTCCTGCGTCATCTTGTGTGTGCTGCCCATGGCATTGCCGATGACGAAGATGGTCGCCTTGGTCTGGTATTTTTCCAGCAGGGGATAGAGGACAGTGTAGTTGTCGTCATACCCGTCGTCAAAGGTCAGGATGACTGGCTTTTCATAGTCCTCGATGTGCGCCAGGTCTGAAAACCAGATCGCTTCGTACCCGTTCTCCTGCAGATACTGCAGCTGCTCCTCCATGGAAGCCGCGCTGACGAACAGATCGGAATAGCCCCAGATCTCGTCACCCACCGCGTGGTACATCAGCACCGGCACGTTCCACCCCTCCGGGATCTCGCCGACGGTCTGCCGCTTCGCCAGATACCGGCTCCCGTCCGGCGCCAGCCCCCATTCGAGGCCAAGGCGCGCAGCCACGTCTTCCAGCTTTACATAATCCTGTCCGCCGAAGCTGATAGATTCAAGATCATCCAGAATGCCCGGCTCCGGCTGCAGCGGCGCGGCGGACTCCAATATGTCCGCCACCGCGGCCCACAGCGTTTCTTCTCCTGTAAAGACCTCGTTCAAAGTCTGCATCGGCGCATCCTCCGGAACATCCTCTGCCCGGATCCACTCTGATTCCCGCGTCGAATAGACATCGGTCAGCCGCCCCAGCACCCAGACCGGCTCTGCCGGCAAAACCGCAGCTTCCGGCTCCGGTTCTTCTGCGGCGACAGGGACTTCCACCGGTTCGGTGGGCACGGGCGGCTCGGTCGGGACCGGCTCCGGCGCAGCCGTGGCCTCTGCCGGAGTTTCCGGCAAAGCCGCCGCCGGCGCGGCGCAGGCGCATAGCAGCGCCAGCAGGCAAAGACAGACGAGCAGACGGGAGATACGCATACGGGATGTCCTCGTTTCACGCTTTTTTATCAGTTTATCATGTTTTTCCGGCAGAAACAAGCCTGAAAAACGGTTTTCCTTGACGGCGGTGCGGCTGCTGACTATAATATAGTATAACTTCATCAGGAGGGACGGCCTTCTTCTATGCTTCGAATGTTTTTCCGCAGGATCCGGCCGGGCCAGCTGATCGTGCTGGTGTTTCTCGGGATCATCCTGCTTGGGGCGGGGCTGCTGTGTCTGCCCGCC
>OMAA01000869.1_pt1 | contig 12292 bp, 9 predicted proteins | sample 1674191 | NCBI WGS metagenome assembly OMAA01 (sample SAMEA103958152, study PRJEB25191) | human gut metagenome | biome: human-associated habitat [ENVO:00009003]; feature: intestine environment [ENVO:2100002]; material: feces | place: Germany | collected 2013/2015
CATCGTTCTTCCGGAAGGAACTGAAGAACGTACCCTGACTGCTGCCGACCGTGCGCTGGCAGACGGTGTAGCCAATCTCATCATCCTGGGAAACCCTGCCGAAATCAAGGCCCTCGCTGACAAACTGGGCTTGAAAAACATCGACAAAGCCACGATTATCGACCCTGAGAACCATCCGAAGAAGGAGGAGTATGCCCAACTGCTCTGCGAACTCCGCAAGAAGAAAGGCATGACCATCGAGGAGGCTCGGAAGCTGGTGCTTGACCCGCTCTACCTGGGCTGCCTCATCATCAAGTCCGGCGATGCCGACGGCCAGCTTGCCGGTGCCCGCAACACCACGGGTAACGTGCTCCGTCCGGCTCTCCAGATTATCAAGACCGCTCCGGGCATCACCTGCGTATCCGGCGCCATGCTGCTCATCACGAAGACTCCCCAATACGGCGAGAACGGTGTATTGGTAGTAGGCGACGTGGCCGTGACTCCGGCTCCCGATGCCGACCAGCTGTCGCAGATTGCAGTCTGCACCGCCCGTACGGCTCAGGCTGTCGCAGGCTTCGAAGACCCGCGCGTTGCCATGTTGAGCTTCTCGACCAAAGGTTCTGCCAAGCACGAAGTGGTCGACAAGGTGGTTGAGGCACTCGGTCTGGCCAAGAAGCTCGACCCGACGTTGAAGATTGACGGCGAACTGCAGGCAGATGCCGCCCTCGTTCCGTCGGTAGGTGCCAGCAAGGCTCCGGGTTCGGAGATTGCCGGCAAGGCAAACGTCCTCGTATTCCCGAACCTCGAAGTGGGTAACATCGCCTACAAGCTGGTTCAACGCCTGGGCAACGCCGATGCCATCGGTCCGATCCTTCAGGGTATCGCCCGTCCGGTGAACGACCTTTCTCGCGGTTGCTCTATAGAGGACATCTACTACATGGTGGCTATCACAGCTTGCCAGGCAATGGACGCTAAATAACAATAAAATTTTGAATTTTGAGTTTTGAATTTTGAATTGTCGGCTCCGCCGATTTTGAATTATTCAATTTTGAATTCAAAACTCAAAATTCAAAACTCAAAATTGCGACGCATGTCGCAACAATTCAAAACTCAAAATTCAAAACTCAAAACTCGTAAAAATGAAGATATTAGTTCTTAATTGTGGCAGCTCTTCAATCAAGTACAAGCTGTACAATATGGACGACAACTCAGTGCTGGCAGCAGGCGGCGTTGAGCGTATCGGTCTTGATGAGGCATTCATCAAAATCACTCTGCCTAACGGCGAGAAGAAGAAAATCATGCACGACATGCCCGACCATAAGGAAGGCGTCAACTTCGTGTTCCAGTGCTTGCTCGACCCTGAGTTCGGCGCCATCAAGTCGCTCAGCGAGATCGACGCCGTAGGTCATCGCATCGTGCAGGGTGGCGACCTCTTCGAGAAGAGCGTCATCGTCGACAAGTCGGTAGAGGACGGCATCGAGAGCCTCTGCGACCTCGCTCCTGTACACAACGCAGGCCACCTGAAGGGCTTGCGCGCCGTAGACAAGCTGATGCCGGAAGTGCCGCAGGTATGCGTGTTCGACAACGCATTCCACAGCACCATGCCCGACTACGCTTACCTCTACGCCGTGCCTTACGAGCTCTACGAGAAGTATCACGTACGCCGCTACGGCTTCCACGGCACCAGCCACCGCTACGTATCGCAGCGCGTGTGCGAGTTCCTTGGCCGCGACATCAAGACACAGCGCATCATCACCTGCCACATCGGCAACGGCGCTTCTGTGTCTGCCGTTAAGTTCGGCAAGTGCGTCGACACCTCTATGGGTCTCACTCCGCTCGCTGGCGTCATGATGGGCAGCCGTTCTGGCGACATCGACCCGTCTGCCGTTACTTTCCTCATGGAGAAGCTCGGCAAGAAGCCGCAGGAGATGGCCGACTTCCTCAACAAGGAGAGCGGTGTGCTCGGCATCACCGGCATCTCTTCTGACATGCGCGAGGTAGAGAGCGCTGCTGCTGAGGGCAACAAGCGCGCACAGCTCGCTCTGAAGATGTACAACTACCGCATCAAGAAGTACATCGGCGCTTACGCTGCCGCTATGGGTGGCGTTGACATCATCGTATGGACAGCCGGTGTAGGCGAGAACCAGATTGGCACTCGTCTTGAGGCTTGCTCGGGCCTTGAGTTCCTCGGCGTAGAAATGGACGCAGAGGCTAACAAGGTGCGCGGCGAGGAGGCTATCATCTCTAAACCGGAGTCTAAGGTAACGGTTTGCGTTATCCCGACCGACGAGGAGCTGATGATCGCTAAGGACACTATGGCATTGCTTCAGAAGTAAGCAGCTGTCTTTTGCCGCGGGGCATGGCTTCGCAGCCTCTGCTTCGACGGCATAAGCCATAAGCATAAACCAAACACACGGGGATGTACCTGCATAGGGTGCATCCCCGTTTTTTCGTATCGTATGGCTATATATAAATTTCGTATCGTATGACTATATATAAATGCTGTTGGTGAAAAAATCTACCATATCTCCCAGCACCTGCCCTAACCCACTCTATATAAGCGCAATAAAGGCTGGCAGATAACTCTAAAAACGGGATTATCTACCAGCCATCTGCCAGGCAGATAAGTTCATCTTACAGCCATCATAACATTTAGCATCTGTAATAAGAATTACATTCTAAGTTAAAAATGGTGAATAAAAAAAATATCCATTTATATTTGTTTTGTTAAAAGAAATCATTAAATTTGCAAAGTCATGATCTGATTTCATCATCCAAAGATGCTGTAACACAACACCATAAGGATCGGATTTCGGTATTGACATATATACATAATAAGGCGTTACTGACGCTTTTGTTTTGACGATTCGTGAACTTCGCAACTTCCCAAATGTCTGTCAAAAACAAAGCAACGGAAACGCCCCAAGGGATGTATTGTATTCATGCCCATTATATTGCTATGCATATTTTTGTGTGTAGTGGTATAAGGCTATCACATACTTATACATCTACGTGGGGCTTTCAGCGTTGCTCGTTTCGACAGACAGGGCAATGCGAAGGCCCACGAATCGTGGAACGGGTAACAGTGTGGCTCCACGTCTTTTTGTATATATACGCCAACTATTATTAATCAGCCTTTTTAGGAGTTGGTAAGGCACAAACTAAAACACATGAGACTTTCTAATGAGTGTTGTTCTAAATTAAGGACATTGTTATTATCATTTTTTCTATTGACAATATCCTTGTCTGCATTTGGTTTTAATTCAAATGATGACAATGATTACGTCACGGTATTTAAGGCAGGTGACGAAGTATGTACACCTATAACTATAAAAACGCCATACGGCACTTACACGTTGACTTCAGAGTTGAGAATCCCTAAGGCTTTGTCTTGGTGGGAAGCTTTCGATTGTCAGAATCGAAAGATAATGGATACCGGTGGTTCGGTGTCTACTGGAACTGGACAGACTACTGTACGTACCTATGAACTTACAACCTTATTTCCGACAACTTCAAACCAGAATGATAGTGATGAGAATGAATCGGAATACAACGATACAGACTCGTCGTATGACAACAGTACTGATTATAGCACAGACGATTCCGACACTCAGCCCACGAACAACAAACACAAACCGCTTATTGATCCAAGCACTATGCCAAGCAACAATAAGTATAGCGACCACACGGTATCGCTCATAAATACACTATCAGATGGTGTCAGAGGGATGGATTGGTCTGGAATGCACTTGGGTATAAGTGTTGGAGCATCACGAATGTTCGGAGAGTTTGCCGAATTACGACTAATGACCAGCAACGAATATGCATTTACTACATATGGCGGAGTAGGCAAAGACTGGCTTTTCAAAGGTAGAAACTCTGACAAAATGAACTGGTTTGCTGGATTTGGTTTTATGTATGGCGACGACGAAGACCAAAGCCAGATGACTTTCGGATTTTCATTCTCCGACAATGCAGTAAGAGCCGATTATTCTCTTAATTTCGATTTCGATTATCGTTATTATTTTGATGCTAATTATAGATTCGGTTTCTTTGGCGGATTGAGCTTAGGTATAGGAAACTTCAAGGAGGTTGTCACATACGATGAAGAAACCGAACCATTCCCAGGAAAATTCGTTTGGGATGTTCGTGTCGGACTCACTGTCAGAATTTAGCACAAAACCGCATACGAGATAGTTTATCTAACTCGCTTATAGTTTATTTTATGTTTCACTAAATGTATTTTTGTATGAAAAAATTATTTTTAATTCTGGTTCTTATTGTTGCCACATTAGCATGGGCAGCAAAACCGAACGCATCCAAAACTGCGAAGACAAAGACCTTCCAACAGGTGGAAAAGTATTGTCCAGACTGTAAGACAAAACTTGTAGAACGCTATGTCAAGGTCGGCAAGAAAGAATGTCAAGGCTGCAAAGGTAAAGGCTGGTATGGAACAGCGAACAAGACAAAAGAGCAATGTAGAAGAGATGGTTCTCTCTGCGATCCGTGCAATTATTGCCACGGAAAAAGATATGAACCAATAATGGGTTGGCGTTGGGTATGCCCAGACTGCAACAAAAGATACAAATAATTTCTATGCAATGTCATAGAAAGAATGACTATCTACGATAAAGGGAACAAGGAGAATTGTATTAGACAGTGAATATGTCTAAGTACAAACCTCCTTGTTCCTTTTTTTCATACAGAGAAACCCCGATTACCGCGGGGCGGAACTGCTGTTACCGCGGGGCTGTAATATTGTAGCCGATACGCGGTAATGGGCTTACCACGCTGCTGTAACAAGATACTTGTTTTGTCTGTTTGTTTTTATCATCAACATGGCGCCTAAAAAACTTGGTTTTTCGGATAATTCTCGCTAACTTTGTCATCTAAAACGGGTCTTGTATGTCGTTGACTTGCAAAACCTAAAATTAAACCTTTCAAGCAATTTTGATAATAACCTTTTAAGCGATTCGGATTATGAAGAAGACTCTACTCCTGCTGGGCTTCGTGCTCACCGCAATAGTTGCCAACGCGCAGTCGTTCAAAGACGCCGTGTCGGGCAACGCACCACTTCTGAAAACAACATCAGCCAACAATACCGCCGCTTCTGCAGAGCGCGTGCTGAAGGCTCCCAGCAAGGCTTTGATGCACAAGCTGAGCGTGCCTAAGGACGAGAAGCCCATCTTCGACCCCGAGGGCGAGGACGAGGCGTACATCATGGCGTACACCGAGAACAACGGCTTCTACGAGCAGCAGTACACGAACGGCAAGGTGACGGTGCGCCAGGACGGCACCACCTACTACTTCAACGGACTCACGCCGGGCGGCAACCGCGACTACCGCGGAGCCAAGGAGAGCTGGCTGAAGGGCGAGAAGGTGGGCGAGGAGATTGTTGTGAAGGCGGGCCAGGTGCTCGTGCAGAACGACGCCAAGACGCTCTACCTTGAGATTGTACACGCCGACGAGGAGGGCAACATCACGAGCTTCGAGAAGGAGACGCGCCTCGCCATCGGATCTCAGGGCGAACTGACAACGCAGAACGGCGACATATTCGCCATCTACGAGGACGCCGAGACGGAGGACGAGGCTGGCTTCTTCGGATTCTTCTACACGATGGAGCTGCGACCGCTCGGCGAACTGGTGCGCTTCGAGTTCCCGAAGGGCGTGAAGCCGCAGACATACGTGCTCAGCGGCACGGATGCGTACGGCGTGAAGGCGTCGCGCCAGGTGAAGATAGCGTTCAGCGACGGCAAGTTCTTCATCAGCGGACTCGCTTCGAAGTCGCCCGAGGAGGTGTACGAGGGCACGTACAGCGGCACAACGGCTTCCATCCCGTCGTTCCAGATCGTGAAGGACGCCGACCTCTTCTTCTACCGCATTGCGCCGGTGAGCGTCGACGAGGACATGAACTACGAGTTCCTCCGCACAATCGACTTCAACTTCTCCGACGACCGCAAGCTGCTCACGATGACGCCCGAAAAGGCGTTCCTCTGCGAGACGACATACGACCTTAAGGACTTCGTGACGACCGCTACGGGCGTGACGATGACCTACTACGCCGGCGACCATGCTGCCAAGCCTGCCACGCCGACCGACCTGCAGTGGGACGATCTGAACCGCATCTACGCCGACGGCAAGCGCTATACGTTCACCACCGACCTCTACACCCACCTCGCAAAGGACATGGACGAGATTCCGTTCGGCTTCACCGACAACTTCGACTTCGTGAACAACGGCACGCAGAAGGTGGTCTACTTCCACAATCTGCAGGCTAAGAAGCTGCACGTGGAGAGCGTGTACACCGTTGATGGCACGGCGACCGCTTCCGACCGCGCGCTCTACGACTTCGACCCGACGGGCATCAGCAGCAACACCGCAGCGAAGCAGCCGGTCAGCACACGCTACTACTCTATGGAGGGTGCACAAATCTCGACACCTGCTAAGGGCGCCATCGTGCTGAAGAGCGTAACATACGCCGACGGCGAGCGCAGGGTTACAAAGGAAATAGTGAAGTAGTACTCCGTAGCGGAGGTCTCCGGCCTCCGCATCACCAAATAGAACAAATATTATTGCTTGCTGCGGAGGCCGGAGACCTCCGCTACGAATAAAAAAGAAATGGATATACAGCAATTCAACAATACCAACTGGAGCCGCAACATAATCCTCATAGACGGCGACTATGTCGACTCCGTAGCCTTCAACCTCTCTGTCAACTTCGAACGCATGCTCGGCAGACGCATCCCGAAAGCCGACCTCGCACGCTGGATAGACTGCGTGGCGCTCGACGGCGGAATGCGCGAGAGCCGCGACAGCGAGGGCGAGACGCAGGTCATCTTCATCCACTCGAAGGAGAAGGCTGCGCTCGATAACTTCGCGCCCGGCAACTACGAGGCAGACCTCAACGCAAAGGCGTTCAAGGACCGTCTGGGTGAGTTCATCCTCAGCTCCTACCCCGTAGAGGAGGTGGTGAAGCACGACGACTTCTTCCTCGACATCCTCAAGACCGTGGTCAACCACAAGGACGTGCACCGCGTGATGGCTATCCCCAACGCTGAGCACCCCGCGCTCTGGGACGCTCTGCGCCACGCCCTTCGCGACGTAGACGACGAGGAGAAGCGCGTTACGCTCTTCGCCATGCAGCCGCTCGAAGGCGGCAACTTCAAGCAGGAAATCTTAGGCTACTCGCTCATGAACGCCCTCGGAATAAAGGGCAACGAGCTGTAAAGCGGTGGGCTGGGGTTTGCCTCAGAGTAGTGACTGTTAATAGAAGTAGATAATCAATAAAACCCAAAACTAAGTGGTAAAACATCTATATATCATAGCAGGATGCAATGGAGCCGGCAAAACAACGGCTTCAAACACTATTCTTCCCAAGTCGCTGCTTGTGAAAGAATTTGTAAATGCAGATGAAATAGCAAAAGGATTATCTCCTTTCAACCCGGAAGGCGTAGCAATAGAAGCTGGACGCTTGATGCTTAAACGCATAGAAGAACTGCTAAATGCAGAGGAGTCATTCTCAATAGAAACGACACTGGCAACAAAGTCGTATGTTAACCTTGTAAAAAGGGCACACGAGAAAGGATATGTTGTACACATATTGTTCTTCTGGCTTGACAGTGTAGAATTGGCAAAAATGCGAGTAGCCGACAGAGTGGCAAACGGCGGGCACAACATACCGACAGATGTCATTGAGCGACGATACTACTTAGGCATCCGAAATCTATTCAGATTGTTTATGAACGAAGTGGATGTTTGGGTTTTGTATGACAACAGCTACAACAAAGGTGAACGAATTGCATTCGGAGGCAAGAATATTCAGACAAAGATAAAAGACGAAATTAAATTCAATAAAATAAAGAATCTATGAGCGAAGCGTATATTGAAGACTTTCTACAGAAAGTAGAAAGCGGATTGCAGGAAGCACAACAGCATATGCTCGAAGAAAAAGCGCTGCACAATAATTCTGTAGTTGTCAGCGACGGCAAAGGTTGTGTATTGGAAATTCCAGCCAAAAAGATTCTGGCACAATCACACTCATAAACAGAAAGGGGCGGCAATATTATCTCTGTATACTTGCTATCCCTCTATCTAAATTTTCAAACCGAAAAAACAACAAACTAAAAAAATAGAAACAATGGGAAAAGTACTTATGATCGGCGCCGGTGGCGTCGCTACAGTTGCAGCGTTCAAGATTGCGCAGAACGCTGACGTTTTCACCGACTTCATGATTGCAAGCCGCACGAAGTCGAAGTGTGACCGCATTGTCGAGGCAATCGGCAACCCCAACATCAAGACCGCTCAGGTGGACGCTGACGATGTGGAGCAGCTCAAGGCTCTCTTCAACGACTACAAGCCGGAACTGGTCATCAACCTCGCCCTGCCCTATCAGGACCTCACCATCGTGGAGGCTTGTCTGGCTTGCGGATGCTCGTACCTCGACACCGCCAACTATGAGCCGAAGGACGAGGCTCACTTCGAGTATTCTTGGCAGTGGGCTTACAAGAAGCGTTTCGAGGAGGCTGGTCTGACAGCTATTCTCGGCTGCGGCTTCGACCCGGGCGTTACAAGCATCTTCACCGCTTACGCTGCTAAGCACCACTTCGACGAGATTCAGTATCTCGACATCGTAGACTGCAACGCCGGCAACCACCACAAGGCGTTCGCTACTAACTTCAACCCGGAGATCAACATCCGCGAGATCACTCAGAAGGGTCTCTACTGGGAGGACGGCAAATGGGTGGAGACAGCTCCGCTCGAGATTCACAAGCCGCTCACATACCCGGAGGTGGGTCCGAAGGAGAGCTACCTGCTCCACCACGAGGAGATAGAGTCGCTCGTGAAGAACTACCCGACCATCAAGCGCGCTCGCTTCTGGATGACTTTCGGCCAGCAGTATCTCACATATCTCGACTGCATCCAGAACCTCGGCATGTCGCGCATCGACGAGATAACATACGAGGCTCCGCTCGCCGACAATCCTTCGGAGAAGGTGAAGGTGAAGATCGTGCCGCTGCAGTTCCTCAAGGCCGTGCTGCCTAACCCGCAGGACCTCGGCGAGAACTACGACGGACAGACTTCTATCGGCTGCCGCATCCGTGGCATCAAGGACGGCAAGGAGCAGACCTACTACGTCTACAACAACTGCTCGCACGAGGCTGCCTACAAGGAGACTGGCATGCAGGGCGTAAGCTACACAACGGGTGTTCCGGCTATGATCGGCGCAATGATGTTCTTCAAGGGTCTGTGGCGCAAGCCGGGCGTTTGGAACGTAGAGGAGTTCGATCCGGATCCGTTCATGGAGCAGCTCAACAAGCAGGGTCTGCCTTGGCACGAGTTGTTCAATGTAGACATTGAACTGTAATTCAAAATTCAAAACTCAAAAAGAAATGGCAAAAGAAGAAATGAACATCGACCAGGCGGGCAAGCTCAAAGCCCTCCAGGCTGCGATGTCAAAGATAGAGAAGGACTTCGGCAAGGGCTCCATCATGAAACTCGGCGACGAGCAGGTGGAGAACGTCGAGGTAATCCCTACCGGTAGCATCGGTCTCGACGCTGCACTCGGTGTCGGCGGCTACCCGAAGGGCAGAATCATCGAGATATACGGCCCTGAGTCGTCAGGTAAGACAACGCTTGCCATCCACGCCATCGCCGAGGCACAGAAGGCAGGCGGCATCGCAGCATTCATCGACGCCGAGCACGCCTTCGACCGCTTCTACGCAGCAAAGCTCGGCGTAGACGTAGACAACCTCTGGATCTCGCAGCCCGACAACGGCGAGCAGGCACTCGAGATTGCCGACCAGCTCATCCGCTCATCGGCTATAGACATCATCGTCATCGACTCTGTGGCTGCGCTCACTCCGAAGGCGGAGATTGAGGGCGACATGGGCGACAACAAGGTGGGTCTGCAGGCTCGTCTTATGTCGCAGGCGCTGCGCAAGCTCACCTCTACAATCTCGAAGACCAATACTACGTGTATCTTCATCAACCAGTTGCGCGAGAAGATCGGCGTTATGTTCGGCAACCCCGAGACAACCACCGGCGGTAACGCCCTGAAGTTCTACGCTTCGGTGCGCCTCGACATCCGCAAGGTGACGGGCATCAAGGACGGCGACCAGATCATCGGCAATCAGGTGCGCGTGAAGGTAATCAAGAACAAGGTGGCGCCTCCGTTCCGCAAGACCGAGTTCGAGATTATGTTCGGCGAGGGCATCTCAAAGGTTGGCGAGATTGTAGACCTCGGCGTAGAGTACGGCATCATCCAGAAGTCGGGCTCGTGGTACAGCTACAATGGCTCGAAGCTGGCGCAGGGTCGCGACGCTACAAAGACTCTGCTGAAGGACAACCCCGAACTCTGCGAGGAGCTCGAGATGCTCATCAAGAAGGCTATCGCGGAGCATCGCGAGGCGTAAAGCGCGGAGAGTCGTGCAATAGGAGGGTATGGCATTAGCTTTCCGCTACGCGCCGCTGACTTTCAGTTCTTGCCATACCCACGCACCCTCATTCTTGGAATAGCCTCCTACAGATGCAATCTCAGGGGGTGCAGCAGTCTCTGCTGCACCAACCAAGCAAGAAGTGGTTCTCCCACAGAAGGCACGGAACGCACAGAATCTTCTTGCAGAGAAGAGCCTCCCACAGATGGCACAGATTTACACAGAAGTTATGGTGCTTTAAGGGGGAGAAGTTCTGTGGAAGAATATATCACAGAAAGTAACGACTGACAAAAGGCTGGTAGATAGGCTGGAAGATTTTGCATTTCCCAGTCTATCTACCAGCCTTTATTCTGTTTATAATGTGAGTGTTACGGCGATGCTGGCAGATATGGCAGATTTTTGGTATATCACAAAAACACCAAACAAAACACCACAAAAACCCCAAACAAAACAACGCAAAAATACCAAACGAAACACCACAAAAACACCAAACATCTTGCTTAATAAACAAGAAATCAGTATCTTTGCAACAAATCATACAACAAACAATATGGAATATCTTAAAAGAACTGCCGATGAGTATTTGAGCTTGCTACTGGCTTCTTCAGGAGCCGTGCTAATAGAAGGTCCAAAATGGTGTGGCAAGACAACAACTGCAGAGCAACAGGCAAACAGCACCATCAGTATGCAGGATCCTGACATGCGTGACAAATACCAAGCTACCATTAGGGTGAAACCTTCGCTTCTTCTGGCTGGCGATACGCCACGTCTTATAGACGAATGGCAGGAGGCTCCCGTTCTATGGGATTCTATAAGAGCTATGGTTGATAAACGAAATGAGTTTGGACAATTCATTATGACGGGTTCTAATTCGATTGACCCAAATAAGAAAAGCGAATTTATCAAACATTCAGGCAGTGGACGAATTGCAAAGATGCAAATGCTTACCATGAGTCTGTATGAATCTTTGGAATCCAACGGCAAGATTTCGCTAAAAGAATTGTTCGACGACAAGGATTTGGACATCGATGGCATAACGTCAGAAATGTCTATTGAAGAACTTATATTTGCAGCCTGCCGTGGTGGTTGGCCTGCGTCATTATATGCCAAGTTCGACAAAGCCAAACTGCAAATAGCCAAGAACTATGTCAAAACAGTATGCAGCACTGATGTATCGACAATAGATGGAGTCAATAGGAATGAAAAGGTCGCAAGCACAATACTTCAAAGTTATGCACGCAACATATCGACATTAGCCAAAAAGAGCGTGATATATCGCGATGTCAACGAGCACTTAGATGGTATCAGCACAACTTCTTTCGACACATATATTGATGCACTTGAACGTTTGTTTGTCGTTCAAGACATTGAAGCGTGGAGTCCTGCCATACGTTCGGCATCCGCCATACGCCGTGGTTTGAAGCGTGAGTTTACTGACCCTTCTATTGCTGTTGCAGCCTTAGGTCTGTCACCAGAAGCCCTTTATACAGATTTGAAAACATTTGGTTTCTTGTTCGAATGTATGGCAATCCGCGACCTGAAAGCTTATTCATTATCCCTTGGCGGTTGCATTTCATATTATCATGACAGATATGATTTGGAAGCAGATGCCGTTCTTCATCTTGATGACGGTCGATACGCTCTAATCGAATTCAAATTGGGTAGTCGAGAGATTGAAGAAGGTGCTGAACACCTTAAAGAAATCAAAAGACTTGTGCAAGAACATAACATGACTGAAAAACAAATAAAGCTACGTGAGCCTGATTTGCTTATGGTTATAACCGGAGGAGAAATGGCCTACACACGTCCTGATGGTGTCAAAATAATACCACTTGCCTGCCTGAAGGATTAATACGTACCCATGAGGCTGGTAGATAGAC
>OMAA01000876.1_pt1 | contig 12259 bp, 9 predicted proteins | sample 1674191 | NCBI WGS metagenome assembly OMAA01 (sample SAMEA103958152, study PRJEB25191) | human gut metagenome | biome: human-associated habitat [ENVO:00009003]; feature: intestine environment [ENVO:2100002]; material: feces | place: Germany | collected 2013/2015
GCGGTTTCGGCTGCAGGCTGGGACACCTCGGCGGGAGGAAGCCGTCTTGCCCTGCGCGTTCAAGGTAAGCCGCTGGCGGGTGAGCGCATCGACCGCGTGATGTATGTCGACAGCACCGGCAAAGGTATCGAACTCCCTCGTGGCTCCTACGAGATTTCCGCCGTCGGCTCGCCGATTGCTGCGGACGGTACGATTTACTCGTTGCCCAAGACAGTTGCCAAGGTCAAGATTTCGGAAAAGACCAAAAAGGGCGCAACGGTCGTCGCCTCATCCAAATATAAGTTTGAGCTTACGCCCATCGAGGCGCTCGATGTGACCGACGACATGCTCGCTGCCGCTCGAAAGTATGCCGAAGAGGATGAGGGCGCCAAGAAGGATGGTTATAGCTACGATGTCGAGGCGCTCGTGGCTGCTGCCACCAAGCGTCGCGACGACGCCGTGTCCGCGAAGCGGGCTGCCGATGAAGCGGCGGCAAAGGCAGAGGAGGAGTGCAAGGCGGCCGAGGCGGCAGCTCAGGAGCATGCTGCCGAGGATGCCTTTGTGGCAACGGCGCGCAAGGGACTGGGCATTCCCGATGATCTTGAGGGCGTGACCTATAAGCTCTTGGGTTCGAGCTATTGGGAGGGCGCTGCCATGGAGGTCTATGCCATCCAGTTCTACAACAGCGAGGGCAAGGTCATCGCCGAGGCAGATTGCACAAAGGATGGTATGCCTGCAACGAGCATCCATGGCTACTCGCCGGACGGCTCGTATTGATGCGTTGCCGATGAGCCAACGCGCAGGAAAGCGAATGACGAAATGAGTGCAAAAGAGGGGCCGGAACTAATTCCGGCCCCTCTTTCTGTTGCAGGGCAATCGCTGTTTAGTGCCCGCAGATGGCTTGGCGGATGAGGACTGCGTAGGTGTCGATTCCCGCCTGGGTGAGGTGCGTGCCGTCGTCGACGAGGTATTCGCTGTGGCCCTCGGAGGCGCCGTTCCAGTCGATGACGCCGGCGTTGTCGTTTTGGCGCATACGTCGCGGATCATCTGGTTGTTGCGGTCCTGCAGCTCGAGCGGCACGCGCACGGTCACAAAGTAGATGGGCTTGCCGCCCGCGGCATTGATCACGTCCTGCACCTGCTGCGGGTCGCGAATAAGGCCATTGGTGCCAAGTGCACAGATGACCACACTCGGGTCGTAGTTGGCGCTGTCCTGCGCGTAGACATCCTGGAAGGTGTAGAACTGGCGGCTCACCACGCCGTCGATGTAGGCGTTGGGAAGCGCCGCCTGAATACCGGACTGTGCGCCCGCAGTGACCGAGTCGCCGATCATCAGCACACGGGCATCGCAGGTTCCGGTCGCCTCGTCGTAGGTAAAGCTCTTCCAGTCCAAGTTCTTGGGGACCTTTTCGGCGATAGGACCCTCTTTGGGCTTTTGCTGAGCGGCATCGTTGGGCTGAGCGTCTTGGTTGGATGCGGACTCGGCGCTCTTGTCGCCGGCGCCGTTGTCCTTGGGCGAGGTTGCGTTTTGGGCAAGCTCGGGGCGGAGCTGCTCGGCGCGGGCGGTGGCGATGTCCGTCCAGTCGAGCGGTGCGAAGGCGAGTGCGAGGACGCATGCAGCGCCAAGCGCACAAAGTGCCATGGCGGGCGAAAGGACGCGTGTCTTTGCCGTGCTGTCCTGCTGGGCGGGCTTGCGGGACCAAGGACGTTCGACGAGACGATAGAAGACCTCGGCCACCGCAAGGATCACCACAAGCTGCAGCGCCTGCTCCCACCAGGCGATGCGGGTGGTGCGGGTTGCGGGGTTCATGAGAAGCAACAGGGGATAGTGCACCAGATAGACCGAGAACGAGCGCTGGCCCAGCCAGACGAGCGGCTTGACCGACAACAGACGACGCACGATACATTCCGTGTTTTGCACGCAGATGATGAGGAGCCCGGTAAGCAGGGCGAGCAGCAAAAAGCCACCGCGGTAGAGCAGGGGGTTCTCTCCGGTCAGCGTGAACGCGCCGACTATGACGGCAGCGAGCCACGCGATGGAGACCACGTTAACCTTCGAGATACCCTTGCTGGCGCCGGGGGTAGGGATGTTGCCGCTCAGTATCTCGCGCAGGCGCGGAGCGGCGATGGCGGCCAGGGCTCCGCATAAAAGCTCGGCGGCGCGGGCATCGGTTCCGTAGTAGACACGCGATGTGTCGGCGGCGGGGTCGAACATGAGGGCCATCGCCGCCGCCGATGCTAGCGTGAGCGTGACCGTGATACCGATGGCGGTGTTGCGCGAGCGGGTCTTGCTGCAGAGCGCCATAAGGATGATCGGCCATACCAGGCAGAACTGCATCTGGACGCCGCAGAACCACAGGTGCGTGAGCGGCGAGGGGAGTCCCGCGGCGGCGAAATACGAGACGTTGCGGAAGATATAGAACCAGTTGCTCAAAAAGAGTGCCGATGGCAGTGCGTCCTGCTGCACCTTAGGCAGCAGGCTCGGAGCCGCGATATAGGTTGCTATTGCGGTGAGCGCGACGGTCACGACGATCGGCGGCATCATGCGCGCAATGCGGTGGCAGATATAGCGCGGGTACGAGAACCCGTCGCGCGCCGTAGCCCGCATAATGCTTTTGGTGGCGAGATAGCCACTCAGCGTAAAGAAAAGTGTAACGCCCAAAAAACCGCCGGTCAGGCGGCTGGGGCGAAGGTGATATAGGACGACGCCGGCGATGGCGAGAGCGCGAAGCCCATCGAGTGCGGCGATGCGTTGGTTGCGTTGAGGCGCTGCGTGTGCGGCGCCCGTGGGTGTGTTTTGCATCGTTCTTTCCTCCAATGTCGACCTAGCAGTCTAGCGCTCTGCGCGGACAAAGGAAGGGGGTTTGTGCGGTTGAACAACATGCCGCGGGGCGATGCTTCGCTACGCAAAAGCCGCACCTGCGTTGATGCTCAGCTGCCTATGTAGAAACGTTTCAGGACCTCTACATAGGCAAAAACAACAACACAGATGCGGCAAAGATGCACAGGCGGTTGGCCCGTTATGTGGCAGCGGTCTGCTACTTGGTCTTGGCCACCAGCAGCGGGTCGCCCAGCTTGACGAGCGGATTGCCGCCGATAAGCGTGCCGGACTCGCCGACATGGTCGATGCTCTTAAGACGATCGAGCTCGGAGACGATGACGGTCACGATGTCCTCGTGACCATCGGCCTTAATGGCCTCGCGGTCGAAGCTGATGAGCGGCTGGCCTGCCTTGACCACATCGCCCATCTCGACAAAGCGGGCAAAACCCTTGCCGTTCATTTCCACGGTGCCCAGGCCGACATGGATGAACACGCGAAGACCGTCCTCGGTGATCATGCCGATGGAGTGGTTGGTGACGGTGGTGGCGCCGATGCGGCCGTTGGCAGGCGCATAGATGGTACCGGTAATGGGCTCGATGCCGTAGCCCTGACCGAGCATACCCGAGGCGATGGTCTCATCGGGAACCTCATCCAGGTTGACGAGCACGCCGTTGACGGGGGCGTAGATGACGCCTTCGCGGGTGGCGAAGCTTGCCGCGGGCGGAACGGATGTCTCGCCCGCCGAGGTGAAGGTGGACTTAAGCGAATCGAGCAGACCCATAGTTGCCTCCAACTTAAATAGGCGCATATCGCGCGCTTGGTTTGCCGGAAACGTTTCATACGTGTTTCACGGCTTGGTCAACGCCCCTATTCTACGCTGCTCAATGATACCTCTGAGCTGGGATTATGTGATATATCAGTTGAAGGGAAACTTATTGCCGGAGTGTTTCTGTGCCACGGGCTCAAGTGGGGTACGCTTAGATGCGAAAAATGAGTGCGCATAATCTGCGCGAAGGGAGCACGTATGATTGTCGAGAACCACGCGCTGTGGGGCGAGGAGCCGACCGAGGAATATCCGGCGACGTTTACGTATTTGGGTGCCGAGCCGCTGCCCGACAAGCCCAATGGCCGCCGCCCCGCGGTGGTCATCTGCGGCGGAGGCGGGTTTACGCATATCTCTCCGCACGAGCAGGACCCGGTGGCGTTTGCATTTTTGGACCGCGGCTACCAGGCCTTTGTGCTCAACTATGTGACGAGCGGCACGGGCGACGTGAGTTTTCCGCACCCGCAGGCAGACCTTGCCAAGATGGTCGCCACAGTTCGCGCCAACGCCGACGAGTGGCATGTCGATCCCAAGCGCGTGTGCGTCGTGGGTTTCTCGGCGGGCGGCATGATCTGCGCTTCGCTGGCAACGCAATGGAAGACTGGTCCCTTCGCGGGCCTGGCAGGGGCGCGTCCGGACGACATTCGTCCCGATGCCGTGGTGCTGGGCTATCCATTGCTCGACTTTGCCTATGTGCGCGACATGCAGACGCGCGACCCGCGCATCGACCTGCGCGTGCCCAAGACGGGCGGCAAGACGGGGCGCGATTTGCTCAACGACTATCTGTCGATGGTGACGGGCGGCGAGGCAACTGACGAGCATCTGGCCGACATCTGCCCCACCACGCATGTTTCGCGTCAGATGCCACCGACCTTTGTGTGGGGCGTGTCCGATGATAAGACGGCGCCGATCGCACAGGTCTATCCGTTTGCCCAACGCATGGCCGAGGAGGGCGTCGCTTGCGAGATGCACGTCTTTGACCAGGGCGGTCACGGCCTTTCGCTCGGCAACGCCAACACTGCGGTCGACAACGAGGACAAGCAGGTGGCAGTCCGTCCTTGGATTCGCCTAGCCTTTAGGTTCCTAGGCCGCCACGGTTTTTAGGCCGCGCATCACGAGGGTGGATAATCTCCCGTTTTTGGTCTGCTTTTCGGCCGAAAGGGGGAGATTATCCACCCTCATCAGTAAAGCCTCCGAAAATCCACCTTCATTGCTTTCCTACCAGACGGTGAACTGGGCGTTTTCTGTGTTCCAATGGACATCGCGAACGTAGTCGCGCACGCCCGTCGCATCTCGTGCTTCGAACAACTCAAGAATATGAGCATGTTCGTTGTTGGCTTTATTGAGCAGTTTGCACGCCGTCTCCTGGTCGACAGTTTCGTAATCGCGCTTGATAAAGCAGCGCTCGAGCTGCGAGATCATATCGCGCAGACGGTCGTTGCCGCAGCGGTTGAAGTACGTCAGATGAAAGTCTCGCTGAATGTCGTCGTACTTTCGGATGAGACCGCCTTGGATCGCGAGGTCCATAGAGCCGACGAGAAATTTCAGCTGCGTAATGTCATCGTCGGTTAGGTTCGGACAGGCGAGATATGCGGCCTGCCCGTCGAGCGGCCCCATAATCTCAAAGACTTCAACGGCGTTTTGCTGATCGAACCCACGGACGCGGAATCCGCGGCGGGGGAGATTGTCCAGATAGCCGTCGCTTGCGAGCTGGATGAGCGCCTCACGAACCGGCGTGCGCGACACGCCCATGGCATCGCAGATCGCCTGCTCGCTCAGCCGGTCGCCGGCGGACAACTCGCCGGCGTCAATACGGCTCGAAATATAGTCGTATACATGGTCCTTCAGGGGCCTTCTGAGCGTTTCCATGAGCTTATGTTCCTTAACTGTATTTTTCTAAAATTAAATACGTTTCGCTTGAATAGCTCAGTTGAATTATAGAACGACCAGCTAAATCCTGCTACTTTGCGCCGATACGTAAGAATACGCTTACCGAGGAATAGCTACCGTTCAGGACTGTATACAATATACAAAACAAGAAAACCGCCCTAAGATAAAGCCATCGAAAGGAAGGCGGGCGCGAAGAAGTCCCGCTCTCTGCTAAGAGATCCAAGGAGGATCATCATGACCAAGTTCAGCCACGTCATCATCCGCCGTCCCGGCAAGTCCCTGAGCAATGGCATCACGAGTGCCCCCGAGCTTGGCCAGCCCATCTACGAGCGCGCCATCGAGGAGCACTACGATTACGAGCATGCGCTCGAGCAGTGCGGCGTGGATGTCTCGGTGCTGCCCGCCCTCGAGCAGTATCCCGACAGCTGCTTTGTCGAGGATCCGGCCGTTATCACTCGCTGCGGCGCCATCATTACCAACCCCGGCGCCGATAGCCGCAACGGCGAGAAGGACGAGATCGAGCCGGCCGTCCGTCGCTTCTTTGACGACGAGCATGTCAAGCACATCGTTTCTCCGGGCACGCTCGACGGCGGCGACGTCATGATGGTCGGCGACCATTTCTACGTCGGTCGTTCCGCTCGCACCAACGAAGAGGGCATCCGCCAGTTCTGCGAGATTCTCGAGGGCTGGGGCCTCGAGGGTTCCGAGGTTCCGCTGGAGGAGGTCCTGCACCTCAAGACGGGCGTCAACTACATCGAGGACAACAACATGCTCGTCTCCGGAGAGTTCATCGATAAGCCCGACTTTGCCCAGTACAACAAGATCGTCGTGCCCGAGGACGAGGCGTACGGCGCCAATTGCATCTGGGTCAACGGTACGGTCATCGTTGCCGAGGGCTATCCGACCGTGCTCAAGGCCGTGCAGGATCTGGGCTACAAGACGCTCGTCGTCGATACCTCCGAGTATCGCAAGGTCGACGGCGGCCTTTCTTGCCTGTCACTGCGCTTCTAACGCGATGGCTGTAACAGTCTGATGATCGCTTGACCGATGGCCCGGCACCCGATTCGGGACGTCCGGGCCATCTTTCGTTCGATCACATGATGAAGGGGGTGCACATACAATGGCCTCTAAAGCTCAAAACGACGAGATTATCGACCCTAATGGCCTCGATCTCTTTCGTCTGACCATGATGGTCATTACCGCCAGTATTTGTGGCGGCATCTTTTCGCTTGCCGGCGACATGGCGGCAGGCGGGGCAAATACCGGTGCGGTTATCGTCTCGTGGGGAATTTGTTTTATTGGCGTCTTTGCGCTGATGATGGTGTTCAACGGTTTGTCTCAGGCCCGTCCCGACCTGACCGGCGGCATCTATGCATACGCTGCGGCCGGTTTTGGCGATTACATTGGATTCAACTCCGCCTGGGGCTACTGGATCAGCGCATGTCTTTCCAACGTGAGCTTTGCGCTCTTGCTGTTTAGCGCGCTGGGCTATTTCTTCCCTGCGTTTGGCGCGGGCAACAACCTGCTTTCCATCGTCTGCGCCAGCGTGTTTTTGTGGTTCCTTACCGCCCTTGTGCTTCGTGGCGTTAAGGAGGCTGCGGGCATTAACACGATCGTCACGTTGGCGAAGCTGGTGCCGCTGGGGCTCTTTGTGCTGAGTATCGTGCTCCTGGGTAAGTTTAACGTCGATATCTTTATGGACAACTTCTGGGGAGAGCCGGCTGGTCCTGGCTTTGGTGAGCAGGTTGTCTCGACCATGATCGCCCTGGTCTGGGTCTTCACGGGCATCGAGGGCGCTGTCGTTATCTCGGGCCGTGCAAAGTACGTGCGCGACGTCGGGCGCTCGACGGCACTTGGATTTGCGGCGGTGTTCGTCCTGTATCTGATTATCTCGATGCTGTCGCTCGGCATTATGCCGCGCGAGGAGATGGCACAGCTCGCAACGCCCTCCATGGCGGGAATTCTCGAGTGCGCAATCGGTCCGGTTGGCGCTGCCATCGTAAACCTTGGCGTTATCCTTTCGCTGGTCGGCGCGCTGCTGGGCTATGTCATCATTGCGTCCGAGACGCCGTTCGAGGCGGCGCGCCAGGGATCCTTCCCTCTGGCGTTTGCCAAGACGAACAAGCACGATGCCCCGGTGGTAACGGTTCTCGTGAGCTCCGGCATCACGCAACTCTTCTTGATCGTGTCGTATGTGGCGGCGAGCACTTACCAGTTCTTCTATAGCTGCGCAGTCAACACGATTCTGGTTCCGTACGTGTGCTCGGCAGCCTATTACATGGTGATTGGCTGGAAGAACGAGCATCTGGATGGGCCGCATGCGCCAAGCGTCGGCAAAGCCCGCTTCTTCGGTACGCTCGGCTTCATCTACACATTGTTCCTGGTGTGGTCGACGGGTCTCCAGGGCGTTATGATCACAACGATCCTTTTTGCTCCGGCCATTCCCGTTTATATGCTGGGCGAGCGAGGCCGCGGTAAGCCGGTGCTTCCTCATCTGCACGACAAGCTGATCGCAGCGGTGGTCATTGTCGTGGCAATCATTTCGCTGTATCTGCACTTTGCCGGCATTGCGCCGATTGTCTAAGATTGCGGCAATCTTCATCGCTTGGTAAGCCGACGGAGGCATCGCGTATCGATGCTGTTTGGCAATCCATAACTGATGCGGGCCTCTATAACGTGCCTTTGTGAGCGCCCACCAAGCCCGCGCAGGTGACATTTGTTGCCAGCGCGGGCTTTTGCTGTTGCGGCGAAATGCTGCCGGCAGCTGGGGACGTTCCTATTGTGCCGGCAGCCTGGGACACTCCTTGGATGTTTCGCATGCGACGAAGGGAACGGATCATTTTGTCGAGGGGCGGGCGGCTGTTTCGGTCCTCGGGGAAACCGCGGCCCAGAATTCCCTTTGCACCGATCTGTCGATTGAACATCGTTGCATGTTCGCGCTATCATGCATGGTTGAATTGGTTAGCCGTGGCAAACGGTTAGCCAAGGTGAACATAAATGCAACGCCCTTTGGGCGCTGGGGGAGGAACACGGACGTGAAGCTCGATACGCTCGAGATTGGAAAGGACGCCGTTGTCGCATCGGTGGCATCGGACGACCAGGCACTCCGACAGCATATTCTGGACATGGGCCTAACGCCGGGCACCGAAGTCACCATGATGAAGTACGCCCCCATGGGCGACCCGCTCGAGATTCGCCTGCGTGGCTACGAGTTGACGCTGCGCAAGGATGATGCCGCACGCATTGAGCTCGTGGATGTGCACGACACCGATACCGGTCCGCGCGCCAACGCCGCAATCGGCACGACGGAGCATCCGGCACTCGGCGAGGGGACGTATTCGCCCCGCGCCGCGAAGACGGCCGTGCCCGAGGGCGCACCGCTGCATTTTGCCCTCGCCGGCAACCAAAACTGCGGCAAGACCACACTGTTCAACCAGCTGACGGGCTCCAACCAGCATGTCGGTAACTTTCCCGGCGTGACGGTCGACCGCAAAGATGGCACCATCCGCAACCACCCCGAGGCAAGCGTTACCGACCTGCCCGGCATTTACTCCCTGTCGCCGTACACGGGCGAAGAGATTGTGAGCCGCCAGTTTATCCTGGACGAGCATCCCGATGCCATCATCGACATCATCGACGCCACCAATATCGAGCGTAACCTGTACCTGACGCTGCAGCTTATGGAGCTCGATCGCCCCATGGTTATCGCGCTCAACATGATGGACGAGGTGACGACCAACGGCGGTGCCATTGACGTCAACCTGCTCGAGAGTCTGCTGGGCGTGCCGGTCGTTCCCATTAGCGCCGCACGCAACGAGGGTATCGGCGAGCTGGTGGACCATGCCCTGCATGTGGCGCGTTTCCGCGAGCGTCCCGGCCGCCTAGACTTCTGCGCGCCCGATGGCCCGGACGGCGGCGCGTTGCACCGCTGCATCCACGGCATCGCCAACCTCATCGAAGACCATGCCGCCACGGCGCACATTCCCGTGCGTTTTGCGGCGACCAAGCTGGTTGAGGGCGACGAGCTGGTGACCGAGGCGCTTCATCTGGATCGAAACGAGCTCGACGCTATCGAGCACATCATTACCCAGATGGAGGGCGAGGCCGGCACCGACCGCCTGTCCGCGCTGGCCGATATGCGCTTTAGCTTCATCGGCGACGTGTGTGGGCGTTGCGTCGTTAAGCCGCACGAGAGCCGCGAGCACGTGCGCTCCGTCAAGATCGACCGTATCCTGACAGGTCGTTACACGGCCATCCCGGCGTTCCTGGTGATCATGGGACTCGTTTTTTGGCTGACGTTTGGCGTGATCGGCGCGGCGTTGCAGGGACTCATGGAGGACGGCATCGCTGCCATCATCGCCTCGGCCGATGCGGGCCTCAAGGCGTTCGGCACCAACGACGTGGTGCGCTCGCTGGCCGTTGACGGTGTGCTTACGGGTGTGGGCAGCGTGCTGACCTTCCTGCCGATTATCGTCGTGCTCTTTTTGTTCCTCTCCATTCTGGAAGACTCCGGATACATGGCGCGCGTGGCCTTTGTCATGGATAAGGTATTGCGTCGCTTTGGCCTGTCGGGCCGCAGCTTTGTGCCCATGCTCGTCGGTTTTGGCTGCACCGTGCCGGCTATCATGTCGACCCGTACGCTCCCATCCGAGCACGACCGCAAGATGACGGTCATGCTCACGCCGTTCATGAGCTGCTCGGCCAAGTTGCCGGTCTACGGCCTGCTGTGCGGGGCGTTTTTCCCGCAGGCGACGGTCCCTGCCATGGTCTCGCTCTATTTGATTGGCATTGCGGTCGGTTGCATCGCGGCTTTGGTGCTCAACCGCACGGCATTTAAGGGCGACCCGGTGCCGTTTATCATGGAGCTTCCCAACTACCGCTTGCCGAGTGTCAAGACGACGGTGATGCTGGCATGGGATAAGGCCAAAGACTTTATTACCAAGGCCTTTACCATTATCTTTGCCGCGACCGTGGTCATCTGGTTCCTTCAGACGTTCGACATCCGCTTTAATGTGGTCGCCGATCAGTCGCAGAGTCTGCTTGCCGGTCTGGGTAGCATTATCGCTCCGGCGTTGGCGCCGCTTGGCTTTGGTGACTGGCGTGCATCCACGGCGCTCGTCACCGGACTTATCGCCAAGGAGAGTGTCATCTCGACCCTCACGGTGCTTTTGGGCGCGACCTCGCCTGCGGTGTTGTCGACCATGTTCTCTCCGTTTACTGCCTACGTGTTCCTGGTCTTTACGCTGCTGTACCCGCCCTGCGTGGCAGCCATCGGTGCCGTCAAGAGCGAGTTGGGCGCGCGCTACGCCGTTGCCGTGTTCGCGTTTCAGGTGGCAGTCGCCTGGATCGTGGCGTTTGTCGTGCATTCGGCGGGCATATTGCTGGGGCTGGCTTAGTTATTTATTGACGGCGCAACCTTTGTGTATCGAATTGTTTCGGTCCCGTGTCCGTTACTGACGGATGCGGGACCGTTGCTATATAATCGCCTCCGCTCAAAATGATTGGAGATGTTATATATGAGTCAGGCAAGGCAAGACGGCATCACGCTCAAGCAGTGGCTCCCACTCGTCGGGCTCACCTGCTGTGCGTTCGTGTTCAACACGTCGGAGTTTATGCCCATCGGCCTTTTGACTGATATCGCCGCGTCGTTCTCGCTCACCGAGGCCCAGGCGGGCATCATGATCTCGGTCTATGCCTGGGGCGTCATGCTGCTGTCGTTGCCGCTCATGGTGTTCGCTTCGCGTTTCGAGTTTAAGCGGATGCTGCTGGGCGTGCTTGCCGTGTTCTCGCTCGGTCAGTTCCTGTCCGCTGTGGCGCCGACCTATCCCATCCTGGTCTGCGCGCGCCTGGTGGTCGCTTGCGCACATGCCGTGTTCTGGTCAGTCGCCTCGATTATGGCCTCGCGCCTGGTCGACACTCGCCACGGCGCGCTCGCCATCAGCATGATCGCTACGGGCTCGTCCATCGCGCAGATCTTTGGCCTGCCTCTCGGTCGCGCCATTGGCTTGGCCGTGGGCTGGCGCATGACGTTTGCCGTGGTCGGGGGCCTCTCAGCCATCGCGGCCGTCTACCAGGCAGCGGTGTTCCCGGCCATGCCGGCGGGTGAGCGCTTTACCGTCAAACAGCTGCCCGAGCTGCTCAAGAACCCGCTCCTCATCGCGCTCTACGCAGTCACGGTCTTCATGGCGACCGGCTATTACGCAAGCTACAGCTATATCGAGCCTTTCCTGGCTCAGGTCGCCCATGTCGACGCAAGCGCTATCACCATGACGCTGACGGCGTTCGGCTGCTCCGGTCTGCTCGGAAGCTGGCTGTTCGGCCGCCTGTTCGATGGGCATCGCTTCCCGTTCTTGGCTATCACGCTCTCCGGCGTGCCGGTGGCCCTGCTGCTCATGGGGCCGGCCGCATCGTCGCTCGTGACAGTGCTTGCCGTCTGCGCACTGTGGGGTTGCTGCGCCACGGCCTTTAACGTGGCGTTTCAGGCCGAGCTCATCAAGCACACGCCGGCAGATTCGTCGGCCGTCGCCATGTCGATCTTCTCGGGCCTGTTTAACCTCGGTATTGGCACGGGCACCGCAATCGGCGGCGCCGTGGTTTCGGGTCCCGGTATCGCCTGGATCGGCTTCGCGGGCGGGTCGATTGCCGTCGTGGGCGTCATCCTCGCCATCACGGTGATGTTCCCAGCCATACGCCGCGCAAAGCCCGTCGCCTAGCCACATCCTCCTCATCAGTTGCGGTGAAATAGTT
>OMAA01000884.1_pt1 | contig 12186 bp, 6 predicted proteins | sample 1674191 | NCBI WGS metagenome assembly OMAA01 (sample SAMEA103958152, study PRJEB25191) | human gut metagenome | biome: human-associated habitat [ENVO:00009003]; feature: intestine environment [ENVO:2100002]; material: feces | place: Germany | collected 2013/2015
CGTACATGCACCGCAACACAACGCTAAGGCTGCGCCGGCAAGAGCAAGCGAGAGTATTGTGACGTCGAAAAGCGCCATGTATTACTTCATGGTCACCAATACGTACGACTCGAAGAGAAGAAACATGATAACCGTTCTTGCCAATAACGGTCATATAGTGACAAATCTCACTTCCGGTGTCTACCAACTGGACATTAAGGGATGGCCGGAAATCACGCGCTACAATCTTTCAAAGAGTTTCGAGAAGGTGCCGAAAGGTGTGGCTGACGGCGTATACGAACTGCGCATGGCTTATTATGACAAGGACAACAAGCCGCAACTCTGCCCTATGCCGAAGCAACTCATACCTACCCTCGAAATCGTGAATGAAGGAACGGGCATGATAATACGTGGTCTGGAGGGAGAAGATCTTGTGAAGACTCTCACCATCGAAGATGTTACGCCTGCCAGCGAAATATACGCTGGTACACGCTTCTATCTGAACGTGAAGGCATCAGGCATATCACAGGACACCTACCTGCAGTTCCGTAATGTGGATACCGGCAAACTTTACGGCACCAGCGGATCAAGCTCTGTATCGTTCAATTTCGTCTACAACAACTACACAGCCACAAAAGCCTTCAAGTTTGAGCCGAAGAACGTTGACAACAACTTCACCATGCCTGCCGGACGTTATCAAGTGTTGGTGCCGGAGGGACAAACTAAGGTGCTGATGGGTAAGGACATATATATAGATGTGGCGGAGAAGCCCGACTATCCCATCCTTGACGGCATCGATCTGGTGTATGTAAACAGCAGTTCTGTAAGGGATAATGATGAGCTGAACTGTAAAAAGATAGGTAATTACAGTTGTCTGAATTATTTAGCACCCCAGCTGAAATACGCCAATAAAAACACGAATCCGGTAACACTGCGCTTATACGCTGTAAATCAGGACACCAAGGAGGAGCGACTCCTGACCGTAAAGGAGAACTGGACGGCAGGCACAACAATTCCATACACCTGTCTCCTGTACCCGCTTACGGGCAACTATGAGTTCAAATGCCGTTATGTGACACCCGACGGCGAACGTGCCGGACTGATGCCACGCGACTTTTACGACAAGCCTTCTTATTGGAGATACGAGGTGAACAACGACATAGACGTATCCAATATGCAGCTTATCTCATGCAAGATGACGTCAAACAACGCTCCCGTCAAGGCGGCATACGCAGACGACACGCACTATACAGCCAATCTGAAGTTCAATCTGAAGTATCACCACGTATACGCTCATGAGGACGGAAAGGAAATGAGCAGAGATGCTGTCGTTAAGGCAATATTCTACGACAAGGAAAATGGCGAGATTGTGACAGACTCGGTAAGGCATGTGATATTGCAGCATAACGTAACGCAAACCATCACGCTTACGCCGATGCTCACGAAGAACGCCAAGTACGACGGAATGCTCTTTTTCAGTGAAAAAGACAACAATGGACAATACTATACCTTCGTGGTTACGCCTGACGAGAAAGACATAGCTGACTTTACGGTTGATCCCGAAGCATTCACTGGCATTGGCTCCGTCCGCACGTTTGACAAGGTGTTTGAGATGGGTGATACGTTGAAGGTGTATGGTCTCGACGGAGTGCTCGTCACCACTACAACCGTGACGTCCGACCTATGGCCGCGCTCGACGTTGCCTCAAGGCGTGTTTGTTCTGAAGTCGGGCACAAACACTATAAAGCTCAGGAATTAAAAAGAGCATCCAACTTTTGGCACACTTTTTGCGCAAACGATATTTGCACGTTTTGACCCTTCATATCTCGCGAAAAATCAAAAACAAAATCCGTTGTCGGTTTTTCGCGAGTTTTGAGCGTGCAACGATAAACAGTTGTTTTACAATGCGTTGCAAGGTTTTATTCAAACGTGAGACTTTACATGGTAAAAGCATAGGTTTTACCATGTAAAGTCTCAAGAGTTACAGTGTAAAGTCTCACGAAAAGCGGTGTAAAAGCTATCGTTTTACACTAAAAAGTCTCAATTTTTATTGCCTTGCGTCCTACTTTCGCCTTTTTAAACCTAAAAACGCGCCTCTCATTTCTCTAGAATGAACTTTTTCGTTGCACTCACTTGTACAATATTTGCATGGGGTTAAGCGGATTATCACAAAGTTTTTTTTGAGAATTTTTCGGATTAAACGGATGCTAATATAGGAGGGCATGGCATTCCTGCCGTACCCACAAGGGGGTGCACTTGTCTCAAGTGCACCAACGTAGTAAAAAATGTACCTCTTGCTCGGTCGGTGCACTGCTTACTCGGTCGGTGCACTTGAGACAAGTGCACCCCCTGAAAATAGCATCCGCGTTATGTCAAACAACGGATTTATCGGATTAAACGGATTTGTTGGCGGCGTAATTATCGGATTAAACGGATGCTAATATAGGAAGGTATGGCATCCCTGCCGTACCCACGCAGCCACTAACCTCCAGGGGGTGCAGCTGTCTCAGCTGCACCAACAAAGCAGACGGCATTCATTTGCCTGATTGGTGCACTTCTTGCTTGGTTGGTGCACTTGAGACAAGTGCACCCCCTTGGAGGCATCCTACAGACCTACGCCCCACTTCTTCAGCTGCTCGAAGTCGATGTCGGCGAAGCCGGCTTGCTTCAGCGTTACGGAGCGGTTGTGGTCGTTGAGGTAGCGGCGCTTGCCGCAGCGGTAGGTAGGATTGGCGAGCGAGAGCGGCATCACGTCGGCAACGCACGGCGCACTGATGCCTGCGATGGAGAGCATCGTCGGGAAGACAGATGCGCTCGACTGCACATCCTTCTCGCGGTTGGCGTTGAGCGCTGCGACAACGGCAGGATACTCCGCACGGTAGGACGCCGAGGTCCAGACGAGGAGCGGCACATGGATGCCGTGCGACGCCGGCGTGGGCGAAGCATGCAGGAAGCGCTTGCGATAGTCGTCGAAGATGTTCTCGCCGTGGTCGGACGTGTAGAGCATTGCCGCCTGCGCCCCACTCTTGCCGAGCATCGTGATGATGCTGTGCAGTACGAAGTCGGTCTGACAGATGGTGTTGTCGTAGGCGTTGATGAGCTGCGCACGGTTCTTCGGCTCAGCCTCCGTCGGCGTGTCGGGCAGGAACTTGGCGCGACTCTGCGGATAGCGGTCGCGGTAGTTGAAGTGCGAGCCGTACGTATGCAGCACTATCAGCTCCTTCTTGCGCTTCTTGGCGAGGATGTTCTTCACGTAAGGCAGCAGACGCTCGTCGCTGGTCTGCGCCGTCACGTCGCCAGTGATGACGCTAACAGCCGAGCGGATGAACACGAAGTCGTCGGCCTCGTCGCCGAAGAAGTCGATGAACGAGTGGTTGGGCTGCTGATTGGAGATGAACGAGGTGTGGAAACCTGCCTCGCGGAACGCCGTGATGAGGCTCTTCTCGCGGTACAGACGTGCATGGTTCTCGGCAGAAGCCGCTGCGAGCAGCATCGGCACACTCTTGTGCGTGGTGTTCGACTGCGAGAGCACATGGCGGAACACGCTGAGTCCGTCGGTCTTTGAGAGCAGCGGATTGGTCTCGCGCCCGTAGCCGTAGAGCTGGAAATTGTCGGCGCGCGCCGTCTCGCCAATGACGAGCACGTACACCTCGGCAGAGTCGGCGTCGTGAGCCGAACGCGCGTTGAAGCGGAAGGAGGCAACATCCTTGCGGTAGTCGGCTACGCGACCGCTCTCGCGGCAGGCGAGGTAGAGGTTGTAGAAGATGTTGGCGGGATAGACATGGTCTTCGGCACGATAGTCGAAGTCGCTGTCCTTAGGATAAGCCGCGTAGCACAGCGCTATAAGTACGGCGCCCGCAGCCATGCCGCACCATGAATAGCGGCGCACACGCTTGAGGAACGCTACGTCCTCGGTGCGATGGCGTGCCCACGACATTGCACCGAGCACGAGCAGCGGCAGGTAGAGGATGAACACGGTAGCCACGGCGGGCACAAGGTTGTTGAGCAGCTCCATCGCCTCGCCGGGGTTGGTGGTGACGAGGTTGAGGAACATGTCGACGGCTATCACGCCGCGACCGAAGAGGTAGAGCAGCACTATCTGGAAGGCTGCGAAGAAGACGAGGAGGAAGAGGAACCACACCTGGCGTCCCGTCTTCTTGGAGAGCGTCATCAGCAGCGCGTAGAGCGACACGGGCAGCACGACGTTGGCTACGCAAGCCAGCACGGGCATGTGCTCGGTGAAGCAGAGCGCCACGTTGGGGACAGCGAGCGAGAGCACGATGTAGAAGAAGAGGAAACGGGGAGAGGTCAAAAAACCTAATATCTTTTTCATAATTAAAACGCTTCGTTGATATTGAATATAAAGCTGTGCTGTCCCGACTTACCGAAGCCGTAGTCGAGTCGCACGTTGACATTCTTCTTGAACTCCCAGCGGTAGCCCACGCCCATGTTCGGCAGTATATGCTTCCACTCTATCTTGCTGAACTTCGGGAAGATGGTGCCGGCGCCTACCCACGCCACCACGCCGTTGCGCTTCCACACATGCTGTCGCAGCTCCACCTGCGCCTCCATCTTATGGTTGTCGCGGTAGCGGCCCTGGTAATAGCCGCGCATCGAATAGCTGTCGCCGAGCTGCGCAAGCATCGACCACTCCACATCGCCGAAGTTGAGCTGCGTGCGGAAGTCGGCAGCGAGCGTAGCGCCGCGCCAAAGATGCGTGTAGCCGTCGATGCGGAAGTCGGTGGTGTAGGAGTTGTACTTGTTGCCGATGAACTTCGGGCGCATGAGCTGCATGAACTGGATGTACATGCCTCGCTTCGGCGCCGTGAGGTTGTCGCGTGTGTCGTAGATGGCAGTCACGCCCGCACCGAAGTTGAGCGTCTCGGGGCGTTCGCCGCCAAGCAAGTCGACGCGGTCGAACTTAGTGCCGCGCACATAGTCGAAGTCGACGGTCGGACCGATGAAGAGGTTGTCGGCGGTGCGTATCAGCCAGTCGGCTTTGAACTGCGCCTGCCAGCGCTTCATCTTGCTCTTGTTGGCGTCCGCATTGCCCATGTCGTAACCCCATCCCCAGATGTAGCACGGGAAGGAGTAGAAATAGACCGTGTAGTTGAGGCGGTGGGTGTCGCGCGGGAACTTATGTGTGCCGCGCACGCCGAGCATATAGAAGCCCACGGTAGAGACGTCGCCGAAGAGCGACACGTTGCTCGGAGCCGAGAGCGAGTCGGCAGGGTCTGAACGGTAGAGACCGGCAGCCACGAGTCCGATGCCGAACTTGGTGTCGGAGCTGTAGTGGGGTCCGCCTATCACGCTGAAGTCGAAACGCTTGTTCTTCTTCTCCTTGTTGGCGTCGTTGAAGTAGGCAAGGAAGCGGTTGAAGAGGCTCTTCTTCGGCTTTGCCACGCTCGCGCTGTCGGCAGCCAAAGGCACGTCTGCGGCAGGCGCCGCAGCTACTGCGGTAGTGTCAAAACAGAACGGCTCTGTAGCCCGAGCGGGCTGCAGAGCTATCGTAAAGAGTAAGAAAAGAATCGCTTTTAAGGGGCGCATAACCTTGTTTTTTATTAATAATTAAATAGTATTCTTGGCTTAAGAAGGCTCGGATATCTCAATACCTCACCATCTCAACACCTCACCATCTTAATACACCAGTCCTACGTTGTCTACCCAGAAGGTGTTGCCCACGGTGCCTACGTAAGCACCACCGTGACTCGACGAGAACTGCAGCACGATGTGCGTCGGTGTGGCGTCGGCATCAGCCCAGCCGGTCTCCTTCACAATCACGCTCTTGCCCTTAGAGTTGCGAGCGTAGTCGGTAGAACGCAGACCCATCATCGAAGCGTCGTAGAACGACTTGCCGGTGATGTTGCCGTAGTGAATCTCGTAGGTGGCGTCCTCAACCCATCCGTTGGTCGACTTGCCGTACTTTACCACTACGGTGCCCACGCGTTGCGCGGTGATGTTGCCGTGAGCGTCCTCGTGGCGACGCTGCAAAAGCAGAAGAGCTACACAGTAGTCCTTGCCGGGCACGGTCGTCACCTTAGAGAAACCGGTCTGACGGATGCGGTTGGCGTTGCCCGGCACATGCACACGGTAGTCGAAGCGCAGAGCCTTGGGACGATGAGTGAACGGAATGCCGAAGTTAAGAGCCTTCGGACCATCCTTCGTGCCGGTGATAGGCTCCTTCATGTCGCCGAGGAAGATGCTGCCGGCGGCGAGCACCTTAATATTAATAAGACCAAGCACCTTGCAGGTCTCGATGTGGGTGGTCATTTTGACGCAATGTCCCGATCCGCGGTTGTCGCGATACACCGAATTGTTGGTCTTCGTGATGCCCGAAACCTTAGCCATCACGTTGCTCGTGCCCCAAGGCGATCCGCCGAGGTTCACGTATGGGTTGTTGCCCTTCAGGGCTCTGTTTGGTCCAATCTCGTAGAGTGTCTTTGTGTTGCCGCCGATGACAGCCGACTCGTGAATCTGACGTGTCACCCATGTGTCGAAATTACCGTACTTGAACAATACGAACTTTCCTTCCGCACTGGCCGAAAGACTACATAAAACGCAAAGCATTGTCACAATGCTGCTCTTGAACATTAACTTTTTCATCTCCTAATTATTATATATGTTGTTACTGTTTCATTACAACTGATGTTGCAGTTTCAATGACTACTACTATTACAGTTTGGTTGCAAAGCCGTTAAAAGCCTTGTCGTTAGGCGCAAAGATATACAAAAAAGGCAAATGCGAAAACTTTTTTATTACAAAAGTTTTCCATTTGCCTTAATATTTAATGTCTGTCAACACTTCGAAAGAAATAAGGACGACTTTTAGTAGCTTTTAAGCCAATACGTTTTACTTGCCCGTAATCACTTCTACAGCCTTGCTCACGATGTGGTTCTGCTCGTTCATCAGGCGGAAGTATTCGTTCATATCCCAGATGTCGCGGGCTATGAGCGCCTTCAGTTGCAGACGCAGTATGGGCAGCGTACGCTGGCGCTCGGCGTCGTCGCGAGGCTTTACCTTCTGGCGCTCGGCTTCAGCAAAGAGCGTGTCAACCATCGCCTGCGGCACCTCGAAACGCTTCATGTAGTCGTCGAACTTCGCGTACTTTGTCTTCAACTCGTCGCGGTGGTCCTCAACGTATCGCAGCGTTGTGTTGATAACGAGCGAACGGGCTACAAGCTGGCGGTGGAACGCTGTGTACTGTGTGGTGTCGAGCGGCACGAACACGTCGGGCATAATGCCTCCGCCGCCATACACCGTGCGGTGCTTGCGCAGAGTGTAGCAGCGCAGCGAGTCGTTGAAGTGTATCGAGTCGGCAGAGTAGAGTTCGCCGTGCTTGAAGCGCTTCTCTATATCCTGCGCGTAGTCTTCCTTCTCGCCCTTCTCGTAGGGCTTCTGTATGCAGCGGCCCGAGGGCGTATAGTAGTGGGCTACGGTGAGACGTATCATCGAACCGTCGTCGAACTCGATAGGACGCTGCACCAAACCCTTGCCGAACGAGCGGCGACCTATCACGGTTCCGCGGTCCTGGTCTTGGATGGCGCCGGTGACGATCTCGGCTGCCGACGCCGAATACTCGTTGATGAGCACGCATACCTTGCCCTTCTCAAGGCGTCCGCCGCCACCTGCGTTGTACTCCTGGCGCTTCTGGGCGCGTCCCTCGGTATACACTACGAGGTCGCCCTTCTGCAAGAACTCCTCAACGATGCGCACAGCCGACTGCAAGTAGCCGCCACCGTTGTCCTGAAGGTCGAGGATAAGGTCGCGCATGCCGGCTTTCTGCAGCGAGTCGACTGCGGTCATGAACTCGCCGTATGTGGTTGCACCGAACGAACCGATGCGAACGTATCCCACGTGCGGACGTATCATATAGTAGGCGTCGAGCGTGTGTACGGGTATCTTGGCGCGCGTCACGGTGAACGTGAGCAGGTCGGGTACGCCGCGACGCTTCACGCCGAGCTTCACCTTCGATGAGCGCGGACCGCGCAGGCGGCGCATAATCTCCGAACGCTCCATCTTCACGCCCGATATGGTTGTGTCGTTGACGGTGATGATACGGTCGCCGGCAATGATGCCTACTTTCTCTGACGGACCTTTGCGTACGGGCTGGATGATGAGCAGCGTGTCGGAAATCATGTTAAACTGCACGCCGATGCCGTCGAACGAGCCCTGCAGAGGCTCGTTGAGCGACTTTGTCTCCTTCGCCGTAGTGTACGACGAGTGGGGGTCGAGCTTCTCAAGCATGCCGCGTATGCCGTCCTCTACGAGCTTCTGGTCGTCTACCGAGTCGACATAGAGATTGCTGATGGCGAGCTCTGCTATCTGGAGCTTCTTGAGCGGATTGACGCGCTGCGCGAACGTAGCTACGCACAGCAAAAGAAAAGCCAACGCACCCACTCCCGTCTTTAACGAGAATGAGTGCGATGCGTTATGTTTGTGATTATTGGTACGTTTCATAATCTGATTGTTTTGTTATTCCATGTCTTCCTCGGGCAGATCTTCCTCCACAACGAGGTTGTCGATGATGAAGTTCTGTCGCTCCATGGTGTTCTTGCCCATGTAGTATTCGAGGAGCTTCTGCACCTGGTCAGTCTTGTGCAGCGTAACCTGCTCAAGTCGCATCTCGGGACCTATGAAATGGGCAAATTCTTCCGGCGAAATCTCGCCCAGACCTTTGAATCGTGTTATCTCAGGGTCGGGACCGAGGTCGCGTATCGCCTGCTGGCGCTCGTCCTCGCTGTAGCAGTAGCGGGTTATGAAGTCGCTCTTCTTCTCTTTGCCCGTAAGACGCGCGTCGGCGTCTGCCACAACCGTCTTGTTCTTGATCTTGGTGCGGCGGTTGCGCACGCGGAACAGCGGAGTCTGCAGCACATAGACGTGTCCTTTCTTGATAAGATCAGGGAAGAACTGCAGGAAGAACGTGATGATGAGCAGGCGTATGTGCATACCGTCCACATCGGCATCGGTTGCCACTATCACCTTATTATATCTGAGCGTATCGAGTCCGTCCTCAATGTCGAGCGCAGCCTGCAGAAGGTTGAACTCTTCGTTCTCGTACACCACCTTCTTTGTCAAGCCGTACGAGTTGAGCGGCTTTCCGCGCAGCGAGAACACCGCCTGGGTGTTCACATCGCGGCTCTTTGTGATAGATCCGCTGGCTGAGTCGCCCTCGGTGATGAAGATAGAAGACTCTTCCTTGCGGTCGTTCTTCGCGTCGGAATAGTGGATGCGGCAGTCGCGCAGCTTGCGGTTGTGGAGGTTTGCCTTCTTGGCGCGTTCGCGAGCCAGCTTGGTGACACCAGCCATCGCCTTGCGCTCACGTTCGCTCTCGGTTATCTTCTGCTGCATCACCTCCGCAACGTCGGCGTGTATGTGCAGGTAGTTGTCTACCTCGAGCTTCACGAAGTCGCCCACGTACTTGTTGATGCTTTCTCCGCCCGGCGCCATCTGAAGCGAACCGAGCTTAATCTTTGTCTGGCTCTCGAACATAGGTTCTTCTACGTTCAGCGCCACGGCAGCCACGAGTCCGTTGCGTATGTCGGTGAACTCGTAGTTCTTGCCGAAGAACTCCTTGATGGTTCTTGCTATATGCTCCTTGAAAGCGCTCTGATGGGTGCCACCTTGCGTGGTGTGCTGTCCGTTCACGAACGAGTGATACTCCTCGCCATACTGGTTGGTATGCGTGAAAGCTATCTCGATGTCCTCACCCTTCACGTGTATTATGGGGTAGAGCGGGTCGGTAGTCATCGTGTCGGTGAGCAGATCTGCCAAGCCGTTGCGCGAGAGAATGCGCCGACCGTTGTACATAATCGCAAGACCTGAGTTGAGATATGTGTAGTTGCGCAGCATTGTCTCCACGAAGTCGTCGTGGAACGAATAGCCTACGAACAGTGTGGGGTCGGGTTCGAAGAAGATATACGTGCCGTTCTCGTCAGCAGAGTCTTCGGTGATGTCCGACTTGAGATTGCCGCGCTCGAACTTGAGCGCACGCACCTTTCCGTCGCGGTACGACTTCACCTCGAAATGTGCCGAGAGGGCGTTCACCGCCTTCACGCCTACGCCGTTCAGACCCACACTCTTCTTGAACGCCTTCGAGTCGTACTTGCCGCCGGTGTTGAGCACGCTGACAGCCTCTACGAGCTTGCCCTGCGGAATGCCGCGACCATAGTCGCGCACCGACACACGCAGGCGGTCGTCGATGTCTACCTCTATGCGCTTGCCGGCGTTCATCTTGAACTCGTCGATAGAGTTGTCGATTACCTCCTTCAGAAGCACATAGATGCCGTCCTCGGGCAACTGACCGTCGCCCAAGCGACCGATATACATACCAGGACGTGTACGCACATGCTCCATGTCGGAGAGGTGGCGTATGTTGTCGTCGGTATACTGAACTGTGGGTTGAATGTTTTCTTCCATTTTATTTCTTTATATCTTATAGCATCCTAAGCGATTGTGACAGCACCAAGGATGCTATCCGATTTAAATGTCCTTTTTATAGCATCTGCGGCGCTTGTGTATCTCGCGGTTGAGATACTGCCACTGTCCCTGAACCTTCATGTTGGTCTCCATCTCCACGTGGGTCTCTCCCCACTTGAAGCCGAGGCGCTGGTAGCGCGGGATGAGGTCGTAGAAGAGCAGAGCGTTGGCACCTTTCTGACGGTATTCGGGCAGAATGCCTACGAGCAGAAGGTCTACGACGTCGGTCTTGTGGAACTTCAGCGCACGCAGTATGTGCCACCAGCCGAAGGGGAAGAGCTTTCCGCCGCACTTCTGCAGGGCGTGTGCGAGCGAAGGTATGGAGATGCCCACACCAACCACCTTATGGTCGGGTGTGTTCCAGTCCTCGATGATGGTGATGAGGTCGAGGTCTGCCATGGGCAGATACATCTTCACGTACTGTTCTATCTGTCGGTCGGTGAGCTTCGAGTAGCCGTAGAGGTCCTTGAAGGTCTCGTTCACTACATTGAATATCTTCTTGCCGTATCCGTTCTCGCCGTATATCTCATTGCGCTTCAACTTCTTCACCTGCAGGTTGTAGCGCTTCTGAATCATCTTTGCGATGGTTGCATACTTCTCTGGCATCTCTTCGGGCACGTAGAGTTTGTACTCGACGTAGTCGTTGTCTTTCTCCCATCCGCCCATGCGGTCCATGTGCTCAGGATAGTAGGGATAGTTGTAGGCAGTAGCCTGAGTGCCGAGCTGGTCGTAGCCTTCGAGGAGCATTCCTTCGGGGTCCATATCGGTGAATCCGAGCGGACCAACGATTTCCTTCATTCCTTTCTGCTTGCCGTAGTCTTCTACAGCCTTGAGCAGGGCTTTAGACACCTCGATGTCGTCGACGAAGTCGATCCATCCGAAGCGCACCGACTCGCGCTCCCACTTCTTGTTGGCGCTGTGGTTGATGATGGCAGCCACACGACCTACCATCTTGCCGTCGCGGAACGCCATGAAATACTCTGCCTCGCAGAAGTCGAAGGCTGCATTCTTGTCCTTACTGAAGGTCCTCATCTCGTCGAAGTAGAGGTTGGGCACGTCGTAAGCATTACCTTTATAGAGGTCGTAATGAAAATTAACGAACTGGCGAAGGTCGCGGCGCGACTCAACTTTCTTAATCTCTATTGCTGACATTTTTCTTGATTTATTCTTTCACTTTTTGTTTGATATACGTCGCCCGATTGTCACTTCGGGCGATGGATACATCTTTATAAATAAAGCCTTAAAGATGCAAAAGTACGGAAATTTGCTCAAACAGACGAAAATATGCTAAATATTTATTGATATTTATGAGAAATAAGCAGTAGATGTTCGTCTTCAGCGGTGGTTGTAGCGAATATATACACGTCGCCGCCGTCTTTGAGTTTGAGGCGCTTGCGCAGTTCGGCTACGGAGAGCGGGAAGTTGCGTGTGGCGATATTCGCCTTCTCGATGCCTGCCAGCGCCTGGCGCAGTTCGCGCTTGTTGAGCGTTGTGACGCGCTCTATGCTGAAGCTCCTGCCCGGGAAGCCGTCGACGGGCTCAGCAGAGAGAAAGAGGTGGCTGTTGCGACTGACGGGCGACACGCCGTAGGCTGCCGCAAGCTCGTCGAAGCAGCCGGCTTTCATGATTGAGGCGTTGGGCTCATGCAAGAATTTTGAGTTTTGAGTTTTGAATTTTGAGTTGGGGGCTGGGCGGGAGGCGCCTGGGGCGTAGACGAAGAGGGAAGCATGG
>OMAA01000887.1_pt1 | contig 12167 bp, 12 predicted proteins | sample 1674191 | NCBI WGS metagenome assembly OMAA01 (sample SAMEA103958152, study PRJEB25191) | human gut metagenome | biome: human-associated habitat [ENVO:00009003]; feature: intestine environment [ENVO:2100002]; material: feces | place: Germany | collected 2013/2015
CGGTCTGGAAAATCCGAATTCAGTATCCCAGCTGAAGGGTTGGCTGGAAGAAAAGGGGATTCCTATTGAGAGTTTGGGGAAAAAGGATGTGGCGGCTATGATCAAGGAACTGGATCAAAACGGCTGCGACCAGGAGGCGCTGGATATGCTGCGGCTCCGCCTCCAGATGGCAAAAAGCAGCGTGAAAAAGTACCAGGCTGCCGAGCGGTATGTCAACGCAGACGGCAGGGCCAGAGGGCTGTTCCAGTTTTATGGGGCCAATCGCACAGGGCGGTTCTGTCTGACTGGTGACCATGAGGTACTGACTCTGAATGGCTGGGTAAAGCTGGAACAATGGAAGGGTGGGAAAATCGCATGTTGGAACCCTGTTCAGGAACTTGTATCTTTCCAGGATGCGCAAAGCTTATGTTTTGATTATCGAGGTCCGATGTACTTTTATGAAGATAAAAGGATCTCTCAGATCAGCACACCGGAGCATAAGATGCGTGTAAAAAGAAGATATCAGGGAGAATGGACGGATGATACCGTAGAGAATATGGCACATTATCGGCCATCGATCCCGTTTACTGGAAGGAGAAATACTTCTCCGAGTTTAGAACACGCACAGCTTAGGGTTCTTGTCATGACTCAGGCGGATGGATGCTTCAAGGAAGACGGGGCGCTGAGCTTTCGCTTCAAGAAAAAAAGGAAAATCAGTCGATGCAAGTATCTGCTGCGTCAGGCGGATATCCCATTTGTAGAACATGCGTATCCCAGGGATAACAGTACAGGAATCATGATTCCTGCACGGTCACAGCCAATGTATCTGAGGATGTTTCATGACAAGACCTTTGGAATGTGGCTGTTAAACGAAAGCGCCGATGTATTTTTTGATGAATTAAAATACTGGGACGGCTCGCAGTCAGCCAGAAACAGCATCCAATACACAACTACAAATAAGTAGAATGCGGACATTATCCAGGCTTTTGCCCATACGAGCGGTCGATGTGCCAAGATGAAAACACTCGTCAGGACGGAAGAACATCCAAATTGGAGCGATGCCTATATTTTAGATATTTGGCTTACACCTGGCAACTGTCATGAAATACGAAAGAAACCACAGGTATTGGATTTCGATGGAAAGGTATTCTGTGCTAAGACATCCACCGGATATTTTCTTATAAGACGAAACGGGCGTGTGTGGGTGACCGGAAACAGCGGCAGAGGAATTCAATTACAAAATCTTCCTCAGAACCATATTTCTACCCTGGATGAGGCGAGGACGCTTGTGAAGGCCGGGTGCTTTGAGGCAATCGAATTACTTTACGGAAATACGCCGGATGTGCTCTCACAGCTGATCCGCACCATGCTAATCCCGAAGGAAGGATGCGAGTTCATTATCGCAGACTTTTCCGCAATTGAAGCGCGGGTTCTTGCATGGGAAGCCGGGGAAACGTGGCGGCTGGAAGCATTTGAAGCAGGAAAGGACATCTACTGCGAGTCCGCAAGTCAGATGTTCCATGTGCCGGTGGTCAAACATGGAATTAACGGAGAACTGCGCCAAAAAGGGAAAGTCGCGGAGCTGGCCTGCGGCTATGGCGGTTCCACTGGTGCTTTGATCAGCATGGGCGCACTGGATATGGGACTGAAAGAGACGGAGCTTCCGGACCTGATTGATGATTGGCGGGGCGCTAACCCAAAAATTGTCCAGTACTGGTGGGAGGTAGAAAAGGCGGCTATCCAGACGTTAAAGACCAGAGAAGAACACAAAATTGGGAAATTGGCATTCCAGTATTATTCCGGTACGTTATGGATGGTGCTTCCTTCTGGCCGGAAGCTGGCGTACTTAAAGCCCAAGATGCAGCCGAACCGCTTTGGCCGGATGTCATTAACCTTTGAGGGCGTCGGCGCAAACAATAAATGGAGCCGACAGGAGACCTACTCTGGAAAACTGGTCGAGAACGCTACACAGGCTATTGCCCGCGACATTCTGACGGAAGCTATGTATCGGTTGGAAAAGTGTGGTGCGGAGATAGTGGGTCATGTCCACGATGAGGTGATTATCGAGGCACCCGTTGGAAAGTACACCGTGGAGGAGATCTGCGAAATAATGGCGGAGAACCCGTCTTGGTGCCCGGATATTCCTCTGGCTGCTGCTGGCTATCACGGCGCCTATTACTTTAAGGATTGAGGTGGATGCTATGCCGCATGTCATTCAGTTAAAGGATGGAAAACTGCTTATAGCGTTTGAAATCCGGGACGTATTGGAGGTCGTGGAAAATTATATCGGGCAGGAAACCCGGAAGTATATTGAGGAATACCTGGAAGAGAACATCCAGGATACAAAGGATTTTGAAACACAGCTTACCGAGTATGAAAAGGAGATCGATCAGATGGGTGACCATCAGCGCCATATACTCTGCGACGTCCTGGAAGAAATGGACGCATTGGATGGACTTCTGCGGGAGCAGAGATTGAATCGGAAGCGGATACTTGAAGCAGTAAATAATATCCGTCAGATAGTCAATCGGGAGCTGTAATCCGGCTCCCATACAATGAATGGAGGATAAATAGGATGAAAACAGGAAGAAGTTTGCAGGAAGTTATGATAGAGCTTGACCGACAGAGTAAGGCCAAAAGGGATTTTATCGGTCAGGCAGAGACCTTCCATCTGCGAGAAGATGGGAAGACTTTTGAGATTAACCATATGTTGGCGCGCCAGCAGGAAGTCTTTGGGACGACCCAACTGTTCCACCGGCAGGTTGCCACCACTCTTGGGATACCTGCCAGGTATTACGATATGATGGCGGCCCAAAAGCCGGAGCTGTTGGCAGAGAACGTCAACGCCTGGTTTTCTGACAAAGGCAGCCGTTATATGATCCGTTCCATGGACTACGGAAACGGACCAGTTGCCAGGGCCTTGCTCTCCGACCGGTACCGCCGCATCGACAACATGGAAATAGCGGCCGCCGTCCTGCCGCTGTTCGGTGGAAATGATCAATATGAGGTAGTCTCCTGTGAGGTGACAGAAAACAGGCTCTATTTGAAGATTGTTAACCATCGTCTGGAAATGGAAGTTGTCCCCGGTGATTATGTACAGGCCGGTGTGGTAATTTCCAATTCGGAGGTGGGTCTTGGCTCGGTTTCTGTACAGCCTCTTGTGTACCGTCTGGTTTGCACCAACGGAATGGTAGTCAACGATATGGGGGAGCGGAAAAATCATGTAGGGAGGGCGGCCAAAGTGCTGGATGACAGCTTCTGTATTTATTCCGATGAAACTATTGAGGCAGAGGATAAGGCATTTCTCTTAAAACTACGGGATGTGACGATGTCTGCTATCGAGGAAGGACGCTTCGCGCAGGTGGTCGGTAAGCTGAAGGAGTCCGTTGGTATTCCCATTACAGGCAAGGTACCGGAAGTTATGGAACTGATGGGTAAGACTTACGGCTTCAACCAAACCGAACAGGATAATATCCTGAATTATTTAATTGCTGGAGGAGATCTGAGCAAATACGGCCTTTCCAACGCCATCACAAGAGCCAGCCAGGATGTAGAGTCCTACGACCGGGCAACGGCTTTGGAAGGCATCGGTTGGCAGGTAGCAACCATGCCTCCTGCGCTTTGGAAGGAGTTAAATGGATGAAAAAGGAATACCAGTTCTGCTGGCGCACAGGAACAGCGGAATTTACGGAGGTTCATCCGGCAAGACGTTCCTACCGTGATCCCACAGCAGATGAAGCAATCCGGAACGTCATGCGGGAGGAATGCAGGAAGAAAAAAGAAGCCATCCAGCAGGCCAAGGACAAGAGTCTGGAGGGCAGAGGAAGGAGAAAATGCCGTGCGGGAAAATGAAGTAGAAAAAGCGTTTGTAGAAGCAGTTGCTTCGGTTGGAGGAAAGGCGTTGAAGTTCACCTCGCAGACCATGAATGGAGTTCCAGACCGGCTGGTTCTTTTGCTTGGCGGGAAATGCGCTTTTGTGGAGCTGAAGGCTCCAGGAAAACAGATGCGCCCTCTGCAGCGCAAGCGCCGGCAGCAGCTGGAGAATTTAGGCTTTCCGGTATTTTGTGTGGACAGGGTGGAGCAGATCGGCCCGGTGATTGGCGCCCTGAAGGAATGGGAGCCAGGTAAGCCAATCCCCAAAAGGGTGGGCGCAAAGATTCCGGAGATTGAAGCAGTCCAGCTGCCAGGGAAAGGAAGCAAAACGTAATGAAATTCAAACCACATGATTATCAGCGTTATTGTACAGATTATATTAAAGAGCATCCTGTCGCTGCCCTTTTCCTTGACATGGGGCTTGGGAAAACAGCGATTACCCTGACTGCAATCAATGACCTGATGCTGGACAGTTTTGATGTTTCCAAAGTACTGGTAGTGGCACCGCTACGTGTGGCGCGGGACACCTGGCCGGCGGAAGCTGAAAAGTGGGATCATTTGAAATTCCTGTCGGTTTCCGTGATTGTCGGGGATCAGAAGACACGGATTGGGGCGCTTCAGCACCCCGCCCTGGTGTATGTCATTAACCGGGAGACGGTGAAGTGGTTGGTAGAATATTATGAAAAGACCGGACAGCGCTGGGACTTCGACATGGTGGTGATTGATGAATTGTCTTCTTTTAAGAACCACCAAAGCCAGCGTTTCCGGTTTCTCCGGAAGGTCCGTCCTTTTGTAAAACGCTTTGTTGGTCTGACTGGGACTCCGACTTCCAATGGTCTAATGGATCTCTGGGCTGAGATTGGTATCCTGGACGGCGGGGAAAGACTGGGGAAATTTATCGGCCGTTACCGGGAGGCATATTTCAAACCTGGCAGCATAAATCCTCAGACCGGTATTGTGTTCCAGTATGTCCCCCGTCCAGGGGCTGAAGAACAGATCTATCAGCGCATTTCCGATATCACTATCTCCATGAAGGCGCTGGATTATCTGCAGATGCCGGAATGTATCTTTACAAGGCATGAAGTTGAGATGAACAGCCAGGAGAAAAAGCTGTATGAGATGTTGGCCAGGGATCTCTTGATCCCATTGGAGGATGGAGATATTGACGCAGCCAATGCAGCCGCTCTATCTGGAAAACTTCTTCAGATGGCGAATGGCGCTGTCTATGACGAGAATGGCAGCGCCAGGGAGATACACAGCCATAAGATGGAGGCTTTGGAAGACCTTCTGGAAGCGGCTAACGGACAGAGTGTTCTGATCGCATACTGGTTCAAGCATGATCGGAAGCGTATTATAGACCATCTCGAAAGGCTTGGTTATCATCCGAGGGATATCAAGGACAGCGCGGATATCCGGGACTGGAATGCTGGGAAACTTCCGGTGGCGTTGATCCATCCGGCATCTGCCGGGCATGGTCTGAACATTCAGCAGGGAGGCCACATCCTGATATGGTTCGGGCTGACATGGAGCCTGCAGCTGTACCAGCAGACAAACGCCAGGCTCTGGCGGCAAGGCCAGACCGAGGTGGTCACCATCCACCACATCATCACAAAAGGAACTGTAGATGAAGATGTAATGGTAGCTCTGGAACAAAAGGACGTAACGCAGGAGAAGCTGATTGCTGCGGTGAAAGCAAGGCTTGGAAAATGATATAGTATTTGTTCGGCCGGAAGGAGGTTCTACACGATGGGACGACCGAAAAAAGAAACTTATAAAATCGATGAACGTTATATCGAGGAGGCGCTCTTGCTGGCTGGACGGTATTCGGAGAGTGTTAAGAGAAGGGATCAGCTCAGGAATCTGATGACGGGGGACTTTGAATACACAAAAGATATGGCGATCCGGGACCTGATTGGCGGTGGAGTAAGGTACGACACAGAACGGGTGCAGACCAGTAACATCTCCAATCAGCCGGAACGCATCGCCATCCTTCTGGACAATGATTTTGTCTGGAAGGAAAGGCGGAGGATACAGGAAGAGGCTCGGAAATATAAGATGGAGCTTGACATCCTGAACCGGGAGCTTGCAGTTATCGAGGTCGCGATGAGCGAGCGGATGGATGTGCGCACAAGGGCGGTGTTTCGCTGCCTGTACATAGAGCATTTGCCGTGGAGCAGGGTAAAAGATGAGTTTTCCAATCACTTAAAACCACAGCAGATCAGTAAAGCAAGAAATGCTGCTATTAGAGCAATTGCAGAAGAAATTATGTCGTTAGCTTATTGTACCGGGGAGGATGGTAAAGATGGGACGTCAAAAGAAAAGTAGAATTCAGCCAAGCGAAGAAGGACTTGCTTACGCAAAAGTGGCAGCAGTCAAATATGTAAAGCTTCGGAAATCATGTATGGACTTTGAACAGCGCCATCCTTCTTTATTACAGAGAGGAAAAGTCAGGGCTTCCGCTTTTGAGGAATTGGAATGTCTTTCAGAAGATACCTTTGTTATGCCTGATCTCGCTTCCTGTGATGCTCCGCAAATGGAACGATATCTTGCTGATAGGGAAAAAGTGTACCTGTTCGAATATGGGATGCATCGGTTGGAAGATACGATTCGTCCGATAGCAGAAAGCCTGTTTATTAAGAAATTGTCTTGGAAAGAAACAATGAGAATGCAGAATGTATCTAGGATGACAGTGGCTCGTTATCGTAATGAGTCACTCCGGCAGATCGCATTTATTGTTGACAGTTATATGGAATGGAAAGCAAGAGTGCTCTTTGACGAGAAAAGAGATAAAAAGTCAAAATAAGAATTATAAATTCGATTATAGAAAAAATTTTTCTGAAAACACGGTATAAAACTTGACTTACAGATGGAATACTTATATAATAAAAGCGTAAACAGAAAAGGAGGGAGTAACGATGCTTTGTCAGTTTTCGTTTGAGAATTATAAATCTTATAAGTCAGAAACGACCTTTGATTTTCAGGCAACATCAATCCCTGAGTTTTCAGATTCGTTGTTAACAAGTGACAAGGGCAGTGCGCTTTTACCAGTTGGTGTAATTTATGGGCCAAACGGCGGCGGCAAGTCGAATCTTTTGCTTGCACTTTCCTGCCTGATTTCAACCGTTGTAAAGCCAATTCATGACCTTGAGAAGAGTAGACAGCATGTGATTATTCAGCATAGAGTTGGCTGTATGCCATTTTTGTTTGATGAAGAATCCAGAACGCAGCCGACGGAATTTGAAATTTATTTTCGGCAGGGAAAGAATGAATATCGCTACTATCTGGCTCTGCTTGATGATGAGATTGTCTCAGAGTCGCTATATTGGAGAGCAATTGGAGGTAAAAGAACAGGTACCGTTTTTGAAAGGGAGCGGTCAGAGATTGTTCTTGGTGCAAAGATCAATAAGGCAAGCATCAATCGATCCGTAAATCCTAAAATGCCTTATCTTTCTTTTCTTGCGATTAATTATGACATACCAATTATTGCGGAGGTTCAAAACTGGTTTGAGTCCTGTATTATTCGCAGCTATGCGAATCCTGTGGTTGATCGACAGGTCATGGTCTCACGGGATGAAAAGGTACGGGATCGGATTATTCATGCCCTTAATGACATGGGCATTGATATGACTGGATACCGTTTTGATGAAGAAGAGAAGCAACTGTATACACAGCGGATTGTGGATGGAAAGCTCTACGAGCTGCGTTTTGATGATGAGTCAGATGGAACAAAGAAGCTGATTGCAGCACTTCCAGTGATTCTTTTGGCACTGCAGGAAGGGCGGCTGGTGATTATAGATGAGCTGGATGCAAAGCTGCATCCCAAGCTGCTTCGGTATGTGATCACGTTGTTCAAGAACAAGAAACTGAATACAAAGGGCGCACAGCTTTTATTTACTTCCCACGATATGACAACAATGAAGAATACTGTATTTCGCAGGGATGAAATCTGGTTTGCTGCTGAAAATGAAAAGCATGAAAGTGAGATCTATTCCCTTTATGAAATCCGTCGCGAGGATAACGAACGTGTAAACAACACAGCTGCATACGATAAGCAGTATTTGGAAGGGCGGTATGGCGCAGACCCCTATCTTTCCAATATGTTGACAGGGGGCGATTGGGCATGAGTTTGAAGCCTCTGAAAAAAAGCGATTTGGAGAAGGGCTGGATGAAAAAACGGCGTGATAAAGCCATCCGAATCCAGCCGGAATATCATTTGATTGTGACGGAAGGAACGGAAACCGAGCCGCAGTATTTCCAGGCAGTTAAGGATATTATTAACCGCAAATACCGTGACAAGATTCAACTGGATGTTTTTGGAGAAGGAGACAATACGCTCAGCTTGTTCGAAAAAGCGAAAAGTCGTGTGTCCCAAAATGCAAATGGTTATAAGCATGTATGGATTGTATATGATACTGACGATTTTCCGGCAGATCATATCAACAGGACGGCGGAACTTTGTGTTCAGAACAGTACTGATGATATGCAATACCATGCGATTTGGTCAAATCAATGTATAGAACTTTGGTATTTGCTGCATTTTAGCTATTTTCATTCGGATATTCATAGACAAGGTTACTGGCCCAAACTTACCGAATGGCTTAAAAATATTGGAGCCGGAGAGTATAGCAAAGGACGGCCAGATATGTATGAAATATTGAAACCTTACATGGAAATCGCTATTGCCAATGCAAAGAGACTGGATCAGATGAATGCGGGAAAACCGCCCGCTAGTTCTGCACCCGGAACTAAAGTGTATGAACTGATAGAACTGCTCAAACCATATCTGCTTGAATCATAATTAATTTCCCGGTCGGAAAAATGAGTTCTGACCGGGTTTCTTTTTTATAAAGCAAATTTCAACATTATTCTACTATTTTCTTTTATATCCTGATACTTTTCAGAAATATCTTGATACTTTTCCTGCTATTTTTTTGAGTGAAAATGGGTGTATATTTTATAATGCCAGAAGGCGAAAGGCCACAGAGTCGTCCATACATAGCCAAAGCAGTACAGCATCTTTTGAGACGCTGGCTGCTTTGGTTTTTTAATGCGTAAATTTGACGTCCTGGGAGGTGAATATATGGGCAGGAAAAATAAGCGAAGGAAATCATCATATTCCAGAAAGATGAAGATCAATCCCAAGAAGCTGATCATGAAACAGCAAAATACATATGACGTTACACACAGCCGGAGCGAGGCCGAGTATCTCGACCGCATTCCTCAACGTGGCGATATCTGGTTCGTGGAGCTGGGGTGCCATCCAGGGACAAGCGTCCAGGATGGCTGCCGTCCGGCTTTTATCATGAGCAACAATACGGCCAATCTGCATTCCGGGATCGTGACGGTGATTCCGCTGACCTCCAAGCTGAAGAAATCCTATCTTCCGACGCATGTGATCTTAGAAGATGAGTGCCCTGCCCTGGAACCCTCCATGGTGTTGGGCGAGCAGCTGACCACTGTCGGAAAGACATCGCTGAAGTCTTATGTGGGGAGGGTAAGTTCCAAAAAGATCCACGAGATCGAAAAGGCGGTGGAGGCGCATCTGGGATTGGCCTTATCTGGCACAGGGTAAGCGTTGCATGATGCCGATGTGGGATGGCGTTGCCGTTTATCGTTGCAGCAGGATTCAGGTCGGCAGCGCAGGCCAATCCGGTCACCTCAAGTTACCCATGCGCAGTCTAAGATCAACTTCTAAGGAGCGTGAAACAGATGAGTACCCATACAAGTACAGTAAATTTTGTGAACATCCCGGCGGAGCTAAAGAGTTCCTGCCGGTTTTGCACCTGGAAGATGGAGCGCGGCGCCAAATCTTCCAGGCTGACCAAGGTTCCCTATAAGCCGGGGACCAACCAGAAAGCACAGACGAACAACCCGGACACGTTTTCGGATTTCACGGACGCCATGAAAGCCTATGCTATGGGCGGATACGATGGAATTGGCATCCGGGTGGCTTCCGGGATCGGGGCCATTGATATTGACCACTGCATCCGGGAGGACGGCACACTGAACGATGTGGCCGCTTCCGTGCTTGGAATCTTCAAAGACGCCTATTTTGAGCGTTCCCCGTCCGGAAGCGGCCTGCGGGGATTCTTTCAGGTCGATGCGGATTATATCTTTGACAAGACTGTCTACTACATCAACAACCGGACACATGGGCTTGAGGTCTATCTTCCGGGAGCGACCAACCGGTTTGTGACTGTCACCGGCAATCAGTACCGGTCAGGCTCCGTTCCACATGATATGGCGGCGCTGCAGACGGTGCTGGACACTTTCATGAAGCGCAAGAGCCAGGTAAGCAACAGCCACATCGAGCCATGCTCCTATCTTTCCGATGAGCAGGTGCTGGAACACGCGAGAGCATCCGCCAACGGCGAGCGGTTCATGGACTATTACAACGGAGACTGGCGGAAGTATTTTGATAACCAGTCCGACGCGGACATGGGGTTTGTCTCTATGCTGTGCTTCTGGTGCGGCTGCGATGAGGAGCAGATCGACCGCATCTTCCGTTCCTCCGGAATGATGCGTCCTAAGTGGGACCGCAGGCAAGCCGGCACGACGTATGGCGCGATCACGATCCGGAATGCTATCGCATCCTGCCAAACCATTTATCTCCCGGTTGATCCGCGGGACATTACAGCTGCTGGGGATGAATTTCAGAATTTGGATGATGAAGTGGACTATAATCCGGATCTCTCTCAGATCAAACTCACCCTGGATGAGATGCAGCCCCAGGCCAATCCCCGGTATGGCAGGGATGAGATTGGCGTGGGTAATATGTTCGCTGATTATTTTAAGGGAGTGGCAAGGTTTAACCGCGACCGCGGAATCTGGTATGTGTATGACGGCACTGTGTGGAGGGCCGACACAGGCGGACTCAAGGTTGCGGAGCTGGCAAAGTTACTGGCAGACCGGCTTTTGACCTATGCCATTAAGATTAAAGAAGAGGACACCAGGAAACGGTTCATCGACCGGGTGCGGAAGCTGCAGTTGAGAAAGCACCGGGAAACGATGCTAAAGGATGCCAAATCAGTCTATCCGCTGGCAATGTCATTTTTTGACCGGGACATTTACCTGTTCAACCTATCAAACGGTACCCTGAACCTTAAGACCCTGGAATTTCGGGAACACCGCGCAGAGGATTATCTGACAAAAATCTCTCCTGTGATTTATGATCCGGAACTCCAGTGCCCCAGATGGACACAGTTCATGGAGGAAGTTATGCAGGGCGATGAGTCCCGCATCCGATACATTCGAAAAGCACTGGGATACGCTTTATCAGGGGATACAAGAATGGAATGTCTGTTCATCCTCTATGGGGCAACTTCCCGTAATGGCAAGGGTACAATGATGGAGACGTTTTTAAGGGTTATGGGCGACTACGGAAGAAATGCAGATCCGGCGCTTTTGGCGATGAAGTTCAACGCACAGAGCAATGGACCGACCGAGGAGGTGGCGCGCCTGGCCGTATCCCGCTTTGTTAATATTTCCGAGCCGGAAAAAAAGCTCACAATGGACGCCGCTTTTACGAAAAGACTGACGGGAAATGACTCGATCACAGCAAGATTTCTCCATGAGAACAGTTTTGAGTTCAGGCCGAATTTTAAGATCTTTATCAATACAAACCATCTGCCAAATATCACGGATCTGACGTTGTTTGACTCTGGGCGTATTAAGATCATCCCGTTTAACCGGCACTTTGAGGAAGCCGAACAGGACAAGGGGTTAAAGGCGTTCTTTGCCGAGCCGGATCATATGTCCGGTATCTTCAACTGGATCCTGGAAGGATACCGGCTTTTTGAACAGGAAGGCTTAGATATGCCGCCTTCGGTATTGGAGGCGACGGATGCTTATCAAAAAGAATCTGACAGGATGTCACAGTTTTTTTCCGCCTGTATTGCGGATGCTCCCGGCAAGGAGCTGCGGACTTCCGCCATGTACAATCGGTATAAGGACTGGTGCATGGAAAATGGCTACCGGGCGGAAAGCATGAAGAATTTCAAGCCGGCCATTGAAAAGTGCTACACCATCGTGAAAAAACGGCCTGCGGACGGCAGCGGGAGCGCTACCCCGATGGTTTTGAACGTAGAGTTCTTACCGGATGAGGACATTGCCCCGGAGCTTGTGCCGGTTGATTGACCTGCTGCCTATGCTGTCTATGTTGAATTCAGAGCCAGGAATTCCATTCTTGTTGCTGATGATATCTGTAGACTTTCATGTCCTGCCATTTGCAAAGTAGACCATTTTTCCCGGCAACAGCAGCAACAAACGGATGATTTCGCTTCAGATTCGGCAACGGATTCAGCAACGTCCAGCAA
>OMAA01000888.1_pt1 | contig 12164 bp, 6 predicted proteins | sample 1674191 | NCBI WGS metagenome assembly OMAA01 (sample SAMEA103958152, study PRJEB25191) | human gut metagenome | biome: human-associated habitat [ENVO:00009003]; feature: intestine environment [ENVO:2100002]; material: feces | place: Germany | collected 2013/2015
CGGCAAGCTCCTCGCACCGTTTGCCGCCCGCAGGCGGCAAATCAAGTGCAATCCGTTTTTTGCGGCGGCGTGTACGTCGCAAAAATAGCCAGCCCCCGGCGGAATCCGCCGGGGGCTGGCTCTATAGGGGGTGGGGCATCTCAGCTCGTGGGATGGGGATCATCCCAGGCTGTTTTTCCGTTTAGCGGGAGTGCTTCTTGCGGGGCAGAACCACAACAGCGGCGGCCAGCATAGCAGCGGAAGCCATCACCAGGACCCACAGGGCGGTGTTGCTCTCGTCGCCAGTCTTGACAGAGGGCTTGTAGTTGGGATCAGCGGCGCCGCAGACGGTGCACTTGCCATCCTTGTACTGATGGCCGGTGGCCTTGATGACCTCGCCCTTCTTCACAATCTCGCCGCAGATGGTGCAGACTTCGTCGCCGGTGTAGCCGTCCTCGGTGCAGGTGGGCTCCTTAGCACCCACCAGCTTGATCTTGTGACCCAGAGCGGGGATGACCTCGCCCTTCTTGACGGTCTCGCCGCACACGGTGCAGACCTGGTCGCCGGTGTAACCGTCCTCCGTGCAGGTGGCGGCCTTCGCACCTACCAGCTGGGTCTTGTGGCCCAGAGCGGGGATAACCTCGCCCTTCTTGACGGTCTCACCGCAGACGGTGCAGACCTCGTCGCCGGTATAGCCATCTTCCGTGCAGGTGGCGGCCTTCGCGCCTACCAGTTCGGTCTTGTGGCCCAGAGCGGGGATGGTCAGGGCCTCCAGGGTGGTCTCGTTCTTGCCCTCAGCATCGCTGAACAGCTTGCCGCACACGGAGCACACCCAGTGGGCCTTGACACCGTTTTCGGTGCAGGCGGCGGGGACCTCCGCCACGGCGGACAGCTTGTGACCGTCGGCGGGAATGGGCTGGGTCCGGACGTCGGTATAGGTGACGCCGTCCAGGACCACCTTGGCGGTATAGGTGCGGACGCCGCCCTCCAGGCAGGAGCTGCCGGTGGTGATCTCGCTGGTGACCTGGGCGTCCAGACGCAGCTTCTCATGCCGGGGATTCACGGTGCAGGCAAATTCGGCATAGGCGCTGAAATCGTCGTTCCAGGTCCACACCGGCTGGCCGTACACATGACCGTCCTTCAGGTCGATGTTCACCGTGCCGGTGGGGCAGGTCCACTCCTGGCCGGTCTGGCCGTCCCGATTCTGATAGAACACCCAGTTGGGGCCGCCGGGGATGTCCAGCCGGGTCAGATCCAGGGACACGGTGATCTCCGTATCCTCCGCCGTCAGGGGCTCCCCATCGGTGAAGGACACGTCGTACCAGTTCCAGGCGGTGTTCTGGTAGTCATTGCCAGCGTTCTGGAAGTCGATGTTGGTGGCCATGGCGAATGCAGCCCAGGTGGCTTCGTCCTCGCTCATGCCGTTGGCCAGCAGGGCCGTCACCTGCATGCCGGCGCCGTCGAAGGTCTCGCCGATCTCATAGACGGTGCGCTCCGGCTGCCGGGTGATCTCCAGGGCGGTGACGCGGCTGCTCAGCCGCATCATATAGGCCGAGTCGTTCTTGAAATAGATGTTGCCCTCGCCGTCCACAATGGGGCTGCAGATGGCGTACTGGGCCTGTGCGCCGCTGGGGGTGAACAGCACATACCCGGTCTCGATGGTGACCTCGCCGGAATCGCCGTTATAGGTCTCCATGGTGGTGTAGGTGTGGTCCACCTCGGTCATGCCGGGCTTATCCCGCAGGACCCGCAGCTTGCCGGGGGTATAGTTGTCGAAGAAGTACACATACGCATAGCCGTCCTGGTCCTCATAGGCCGTGGTCAGCAGACCGCTGGTCTGGGGATAGCCCTGGGTGGGGACGGTATAGGCGATGGAGAAGCTCTCCAGATCCACCACGGTCATGTTGTGGCCGGAATAGGCCCCGAACTGGCTGGCGCCGGACACGCCGATGTAGGCCCGGCCGTTGTGGATCACCGGTGTGGAGGTGGACATGGGCGGCGTGTTGTCGTCGTTGCCGCCGTTGTCCAGGTGCAGGCGGTTCAGGGACCCTTCCACGAAGGTGCCGTCCTCGTTGGTGCGGACCTGATACAGGTCGCCGCCCTTGGAGGTGAAATAATAGGCGTCGGTGGCGGGGTCATAGCACACGCTGCTGCGCAGGTCGCCCACGTTGGTGGCCTTCAGCTGGTCCAGCAGAACGCCGGTCTTGGGATCCAGGGACAGCACGGAGCCGTAGCCCGTGGTATAGCCGCTGTCGCCGTCGTCGGTGGTCACCAGGACGAAGTTTTCGCAGGCATAGGCCCCGGCCCAGTAAAACCCGTTGTGGGTATAGGTCCAGGCGGCCAGCTTGGCCTCCTGGGTCTGGGTGGGGTCCTCATCGGTAACGCTGATGCCCGCGAAGTTGGCCTGCTTGGTCTCGGAGTTCCAGAAGCCGGTGTAGATATACCCGTCGCAGTAGGCGATGGGGCAGTTGGGCTGACCGCCCAGGGGATCGGTATACACCCACAGGGACTCCAGGCTCTCCGCGTCGAAGGCCTGGATGCGGCCTCCGCTGAGGGCCACGAAGATCATGCCGTCGGCATAGGTGGGGGAGTTGATGGCGAAGGAGGAGCTGGTGACCATGGTGCCCTGGCCCACCACCGCGCCGGTGTCCTTGTCGATCTTCAGCAGCTTGTCCCGGGCATAGGCATACAGATACCCGCCTGCAATGATGGGCAGGAGGCGGCGCTGGCACCGTAGCCCTCGCCCACCTTGTTGGCCCACACCAGCACCGCGTCCTCGGCGGTGATGGGGGTGGGGGCGCTGACCACGCCGTTGTTGTTGCTGTCCGCCCGGAACAGGGGCCAGTCGCCGGGCTGGAGAATGTCATTGTGGGTGCTCTCCGGGGCCTTGTCCAGCTTCACGGTGATGTTCTTGCTGTCCTCCCCGGCGATCACGTCCAGCTTCTGGCCCACATAGCCGCTGCGGGTCACCACCAGGGTATAGGCTCCGTTGGTGTCCAGGGTATAGGTGCCGGTCTCGCCGGGCAGGATCCGCTGGCCGTTGACGTTGCTGGTCAGGAACGCCGTGGCGTCGGCGGGGTCGGTGGTGACGGTGGTCTCCACCGGCGGCAGCTTGTTGATCCGGATGGAATAGGTCTGCGCCACGGAGGTGGGCTCGCTGTGGGAAACGGTGACGGTGACGGCCTCCGTCTGCAGGGCGGTGTTCAGGGGAACGTTCACCGTCCGCAGGACGTTGGGCTTGTTGTCCGCGTCATAGGTCAGGGTCTGGCTCCAGTCGCCGCAGGCCACGGTAACGGTCATGTCCGCGTCCAGCTTATAGCCGGACAGGGGGCGCAGAGTCAGCTGTATCTCCGGCACCCGCTGGCCCAGGGACGTTGTGTAATCCAGCACCAGCTTGTCGAAGGCCTTGGATGCATCGTCCTTCTGGTTCAGGGGCAGGGCACTGCCGTTGTTGTCCGCCAGCTTCATGGAGTTCAGGGTCATGACCCGGTGGGCGGAGATGAGATAGCTCTGATAGAAGGTGACGCCACCTACGGCCTTGGCCTGGGCCACCTGCAGCTCCATGGAGTTGCCATGGCCGCCGGCGGCCATGAAGTTGGCCACGGAGCCGTAGCCATCGTCCTTGGAGGTCAGCACCTTTTCATACAGCTTGTCGGCGAAGTTGGTGTTATAGTGACCGTAATAGACCATGGTGGTCACATAGGTGCTGTCTGTCCTGGCCCGGTTCAGGAAGAAGGAGGCGTTGTTGGACTCCACGGCGAAGTCATACTCGTGGACGCCTGCGGTAAAGGCCGGGGTCATGGGATAGGGGATGGCCTTGGCGGAGGTGCCGCTCTTGGCGTCCAGCCCCTTGAGCCAGTCCTCCACAATGGGGGTGGGCACCTGCACCGTCAGTCCGGCGGAGGCCTTCACGGCGGCGGTGGTGTGGAAATAGCTGTTCTTGGTGGAGACATAGGTGTAGCTGTCGCCGGGAACCAGGGCGTACACGTCGGCGGTGCCGGTCTGCTGCCGGGGGGCGATCACCGCCCCGGCGTTGTTGGTCAGCTCCACCGTCACATCCTGCTCATGCTCCAGGGTCACCAGAACGCTTTCCCGCTTTTCCACCAGCACCGTATAGGTAACGGCGCGGCCCTCGAAGGTCAGCTCCACGGGGATGATGTACTGCCCCTTGCCGTTCTTCTGGCAGCCGGCCAGGGTCACGTTCACGGGAGCGCCGCCCTGGGCCGCCTTCCCGGCAACGGTCAGCTTGGCCTGGGCGCACAGGGGGGAGGCGGTAACGGTCACCGCGTCCTCTGTGGTGGCCACGGTATAGCTCAGGGTTTTCTTGTCAAAGTCCAGCTTCAGCCGGGCGGAGGCGTCGGACACTGCCAGGTCCGTCAGGCTGGGGGTGCGCAGAACGTGCAGGGTATAGGGCTGATACTGCTCGTAGCCGTCCACGGCATACCGGGCCTCCAGCACCACGTCCCCGCCCTCTAGGCTGCTGCCGGGAAGGACCCGGCTCAGCGCCGTGGCCTTGCTCTGCCAGGAGCGGGCGTACTTGGGCAGGGTCTCCACCCCGGCCAGGTATACCCGGACGTTCATCTGCCCCTCGGCGGTGCCGATGCCGTCTCCGGGGACCATGTAGGGATACAGGGTGCCATAGGAATAGTCAGGCACCCAGAAGGTGGCGCCGCCGTCGGTCTCGTCAAACTTGGGGACGTCCTCGCCGTCCTTCCACTGGTTGTCGATGCCCAGGCGGAGCTCCTTGATCCACTTGCCGGAGGGCAGGGGAGCGGACACGGTCGCGCCCTGGGCCGTGACCTCCACGGTGCCCCGGACGTGGTTGATGCCGCCGTCGGACAGGTCAAACTGATAGGTGGCGGGCACCAGCTGCACGGAACCGGCGTTCTTCACGGTGGTCACGGTGCCGAACTCGCTGGTGAAGGTGGCCTGCGCCGGGGTCACGGCGCTGCCGTCCTGGGTGGCGGCGATGGTCACGGTCACCCGGTCGCCCGCCTGGAAGGCCTCGAACTTGTCGATGGCCTTTTCCAGGGCGGTGCGCAGGGGGGCCGCCGCGGCGTTGGCGGCGGCATAGAAGCCGCTGTGGGCGGCGTCATAGGCCTCCTTGGCGGCGGCGTAGTCCTTCAGTCCGTTGGTGGACGTGTTGTAGGCCGCCATCCGCTCTGCCAGGTGCAGCAGGTCATCGCCGTAGCTCTGGTTGGCGTTGGTGGTGAACCAGATGGCCGTCAGTCCCTTGGCCGAGGCGTCCAGGGCATAGCCGTCGCCATCGTAGTGCAGGGAGTAGTTGTCCGTCCGGCCGTCCACGGCGGTAATAAATCCGCTGTCGATGCCGGAGAAGGTGTGGCCGCTGTTTTTCAGCACGTCCTTCACCGTGTCGCCGGAGCGATAGCCGATATACTCCGGCTCGATGACATAGCCGTCCTGGGTCACGGCCAGCAGGGCGATGCGCCCGTCGTCTGCCGCATAGGCCGGAACCGGCAGCAGAGACAGCAGCATCAGGCACGCCAGCAGCGCGGCCATCAGGCGTTTGGTAACTCTCATGTGATGTTTCCTCCTTTGTTCTTTCTCTATTCAAAACACCTTGCAGGTGATAAATCTTGCCGCAAACCGGCGCAGGGCCGGGGTTTGCTCCCGCCATACCCGGCGGGCGCTTTCCAGCAGGGCCAGGCACCGCCGCCGCTGGTCCTCCGTCATGGTGTGGCCGCTGTACCACACCTCCCGCTCCAGATACACCAGGTCCTCCGCGTCCTCCGGGGACAGGGGGTCCTCCGGGAGGCCCGGCTGACCCAGCAGGTTATGGACGGCGCACAGGATGTATCCGCAGCCCATGCGGCAGTCCGGATCCTGATACCGGGCCGCCGCCTGCTTTAGCCGCCTGCGGCCCAGAAGGGCGCGGACGGTCAGGGCCAGCAGCCCCAGCGCCAGCACCGCCGCCAGGGTCAGCAGGGCATTGCGGACATATTCCGCCCGCCGGTCCCGGGGCTGTTCCTCCTCCGGAACGACCTCCGGTTCCCGCTCCTGGACGGGGGGGTCCGGCACGGGGGTGTCTCCCTGGCCGTTTTCCCCCTCCGGGCCGTTTTCCGGCAGCCGGTATTCCACCAGGTCCGTATAGCCTGGGGCGGCGTCAAAGGGCAGCCAGCCCACGCCGTCCAGATAATACTCCGTCCAGGCGTGGCTGCTCTGCTCCGTCAGGGTCAGGGTGCCGCCGGGGACCATGGCCTCCGCCTGCTGGCGGGTCACGACGTACCCCTCAGCGTATCGGGCCGGGACGCCGCAGCACCGCAGCAGCAGAGCCGCCAGGGTGGCATAGTGGATGTCGCTGCCCTGCTGGCCGCCGGAGGCCATGGCGGCGGCGATGTCGCCGCCGGACACCGAGGCCCCCTGGCGATAGCTGACGCTCTGGGAAAGATACGCCAGCACCGCCGCCTTGGCCTGGGTGGTGGTCATATCGCTCTCCGGGGCAAACTCCCGGGTCAGGGCCTCATAGGTGCTCTGGGGCACCGTCAGATAGTGGTCATAGACCCACTGGCGGTATACCGCCTCCCCCTGGCGATAGGGGGTGTCGTCCCCGGACCGGGACAGGGCGTCCTGCAAGAGATAGCTGTCCTCCACCGGGTAAACGGACAGGGTGACGGCGTCCGCCGGGACGCGGCCCCCCTCTCCGGCCAGGTCGGCGGCGTCCAGGGCATCCGTGGCCGCCCCATAGGGCAGATACAGCCGCTGGCGGCAGGCCCCGGCGTTGGCCACGGTGACGGTCCGGCTTTCGCCGCCGGATACGTCCTGCCAGGCGGCGGAAACCTGGGTGGAGGGGAAGAAATAGTCCCTTTGCAGGGTATACAGGGCGTCGGCCTGGGCCGCCAGGGCTTCCCCCTCCAGGGGCTGCCAGCTGCGGCCGGTGTACTCCCCGGCGGCGAAGCCCCGCAGATACAGAGGCCCCCACCGGTCCATGGTCACGGTCAGGGCCGTCTGGCTGCCGGAGCCGTGGGGCCGGGTCAGGTCCCCCTCCGGCAGGGGGGAGGGATGGGACTCATACCGCAGCCGGTGCAGAAAGACGCCGTTTCCCTGTGCCGGGACAAGGCCGGGAATCAGCGGGACAAGGGCGCAAAAAGCCGCAACAAAAAGGGACAGTCCGGCCAGCATCGCCTGCCGCCCCAGCCCCTGCCGGGGCAGCAGGCACATCAGCCCGCCCACCAGCAGAACCGCCAGCGGCCAGCCCCCCTCCAGAAGGCCCATCAGCCGCAGCACCAGCGCCGCCAGGCCCACGGCCAGGCAGAACCCCGGCCACCGGCGGCGCAGGGCCAGCGCCGTGACTCCGCCGGTGAGGACCGCCAGGGTCAGCACCAGGGGCCAGACGCTGCCGCCGCCGGAATAGGGCAGGTGATACCGCCCGGTCTGCAGCAGCAGACGGTGATTTGCCAGGTTTCCCAGGGCAGCTGCGGCGGCAGTCAGCCGGTTCCGGCACAGGACGGCCCACGCCAGCCACGCGGCCAGCACCGCCGCCAGGGCCGCCAGCCGTCCGGGCTTTTCCCACCGGACCAGCAGGCCCAGGCACAGGGCCGTCACGGCGGCGGCTATGGGGAGAACCGCCGGGGCCAGGCTTCCCGCCGGGTGCAGCCACTGCCACACCCCGGCCCAAAGCCCCGCCAGAAACACGACGCCCCCCGGCAGGGCCCCGGGGCCGGCGGGTTTTCCGCCGGCGGGCTTCTCTATTCGGATGGAGGATGATGGTTTTTTCACGTTATTGCGCACTCCTGATCCACTGCTGGATTTGTTGGGGCATCTGCTCCGGGGTAAAGACGCCGGGTTCGCCGCCCTGCTGGCTGCACCGCAGCACCAGGGCGTTTTCCGGCAGGTCCGGCGGCACCCGGCAGCACAGGCAGATCACCGTGCCCGCCTCCTGCCAGGGAGGCGGGTCGGACTCCTGAGCCGGGGACTTCATCAGCTCCGGCAGGGCCTGGGCCAGCTGCTCCTGGGCGCCCAGGGTGCGGCTCTCATAGCCCTCGGGGCCGTTCCAGGCCAGCCGGAAGCTCCGGCCCTCCAGGGCCTGGCACAGGGAGGCCGCCGCCTCCATCAGGGCGTCCGCCAGAGGGGGCGGGGCCTTCTGCCGCAGCACCAGCACCGTCAGCCGGTGGTCCACCGGCCGGGCCGGGTCCCGGACCACCAGCCGCCCGGTTTTGCCGGAGAGCTTCCAGTGGACCTGGCGCAGGCTGTCGCCGGGGGCGTAGTCCCGGACCTGGAAGGTCTCCGTCCGGTCCGTTCCCCGGCGGCCGGGGTCATAGACGCTGCCCTCCCGCCGGGGGCGCAGGGCCTGAAAATCCTCCATATCCAGAGGAAAGGTATCCGGCATGACGCACAGCTGGCCCCGGGCCCGGCAGGGGGCCGGAACCGGCAGCAGGGAGAAGGCGTCCCACACCGTGACCCCGGTGATGCGCAGGGTCAGGCAGCCGCACAGACGGCCGGACACGGCGCTCTCCCCCTCCGGCAGGGTCATGCGGGCGGTTTCGCCGGTGACGGTGTTCTCCGCCGCCAGGTGAAACCGCACCCGTCCCACCGGCAGGGCCCGGGGACGGCGCAGGGTCAGGCGGACGGCGGCGGGCCGTCCCTTTTCCGCGGAGGCCGGGCAGGACAGCTCCGCCCGGAGCTTCCGGCGGCACAGCAGCACCGCCAGCCAGGACAGCACCGGCAGCGCCAGCGCCGCCAGGCCCGCCGCCAGCACCGGCCCCGAGGGGGCGGCGATATACCCCGCCGCCAGCAGCAGAAGGCACAGAACCCACAGCGTCTGGGTCATAGGGTCCGCTCCGTCATGGCCGGGGCGGGAGTCTCCTCCAGCACCTGGGCCAGAATGGCCTCGGGGGTATAGTCGTTGAGCTTTGCCCGGGAGGACAGCATCAGCCGGTGGCCGAACACATAGGGAACCAGCTCCGCCGCGTCCTCCGGCAGAACGAAGTCCCGCCCGGCGGCAAAGGCCGCCGCCTTAGCGCACCGGCACAGGGCCAGGGCCCCCCGGGGGCTGATGCCCAGGCGCACCATGGGGTGGCTGCGGGTGGCCTCGGTCAGGCGGGCAATGTAGTCATACACGGGGTCGGCGATGTGGATGGCCCGGACCCGGCGGATGGCCTGGCACAGGGCGTCACGGTCCGCCACGGCCTGCACCCGGGTCAGGGGGTCCTCCCCGCTGCGGTCCCGGAGAATGTGGATCTGGCTCTGCAGGTCCGGATAGCCCATGCTGAGCTTCATGAGAAAGCGGTCCAGCTGGGAATTGGGCAGGTCCTGGGTCCCGGCGGAGCCCACGGGGTTCTGGGTGGCCAGCACCGCAAAGGGCCGGGGCAGGGGATGGGTAACGCGATCCACCGTCACCTGGCCCTCCTCCATGGCCTCCAGCAGGGCGGACTGGGTTTTGCTGGAGGTGCGGTTGATCTCGTCCGCCAGCAGAAGATTGGTCATAATGGCCCCGGGCTGGTAGACCATGCCGTCCTTTCCGGGCATGGAGAAGCCGATGATATCCGAGGGCATGGTGTCCGGGGTGAACTGGATGCGCTTGGTGTCCAGCCCCAGGGCCCGGGAGAAGGCCAGGGCCATGGTGGTCTTGCCCACGCCGGGCACGTCCTCCAGCAGGACGTGGCCCTCGGCCAGCAGGGCGATCCACACCTTGGAGATCACGTCGTCCTTGCCCACGATGGCCTTCTTCACTTCCGCCAGAACATTCCGGGTTATTTCGTACATACGCGTTTCCTCTTTCTTATAACGATGATGACAATGCCCGCCGCCGCCAGCACCGCCGCCCCGGCGATGAGCCAGGGAAGGGGGAAGGCGCTTGCAGAGGCCGCCGGGGGGATATCCCGCAGGTCGTACAGCCGCCCCTGGCCTGCCCGGAGCCGGTCCAGGGCCTGCAGGGCCAGAATGGCCTGCTCGGTGGCCATCAGGTCCTCGGGCCCCTCCGCCGTGTGGCGGAACAGGCCCTCCCGGGTGCGATAGGACAGCAGTCCGTCCCGGAGGGTGCGGCCGTTCCGGATGAAGCGGGGGTCCGTTTCCGGGTCCAGGCCCAGACTGCACAGGGCGATGAGCACCTGGGCGGTGCTTTCAGCGTTGGGGTCCCCCCAACTGACGAAGTCGCCGTTTTCCGTCTGCTGGCCGGACAGCCACGCCAGCCCCCGGCGGATGGCCTCCGCCGTGGCGGAGTCCTCCTGATAGGGGGCCAGAGCCTGCAGGGCCATGGCCGTGATGTCCACGTCCGCCGTCCCGGCGGACAGGCCGAAGGCCCCTTCCTCTGTCTGGGCCGACAGAATGGCCCGGCGCATATCCTCCCGGGTATAGGCCGCCCCCTCCGGCACGGCGAAGCCGCCGCTGTCCAGAGTAATCAGGGCGAAAATCCAGCCGTTGAGCCCCTGGGCCCCCAGGGAGCGGGAGCGGGACCAGTTATAGGTCCCCTCGGCCACCAGGTCGATGGGCTTTCCCTCCCGGTCCCGGCCAAAGGCGGTGGGGTCCCCGCCCTGGGCCTGCACCGCCAGGGTGATGCGGTGCCACTCGGTGGCCTTGATGCGGTCCAGACCGCCGTTTTCCCGGTACATGGAGGTGACATAGGACTCCAGGTCCCGGAGATAGTCCGGCCGCTGAAGCCCGGCCCGGCCGGAGGCGACGGCCAGCCAGTCGGATACGGAGTCTCCCGCCGTCAGGGGCCGGTTTTCCAGCAGGGGGCGGAAATCCTCCCCCCAGGCGGGGCAGATCAGCGCCGCCGCCAGCATCAGGGCCAGCAGAGCGCCTGCCAGGGATCTTCTCATGGAATGGGCTCCTCCTTCCGCTCCCCACATCGGGAGCAGGTATAAATGATGACGCCGTCCCGGCGCTCCGTTTCCTGGAAGTCGTGGCCCAGGGCCGGAATTTCCTGGGTCCGGCCCACGTCGCCGCACACCTGGCAGGTGACGGCGGCCTGGCCGGGGTGGGTGCAGTCCGGGGCCGTGGTCTGCTGGGGCTGGCCCCAGCGGTGCTCGTCAATGTACTGGCCGTTGATCCAGCGGCCGCAGTAGGTGGACAGGGCCCCGTAATTGCCGCCGGTGGCGTCATAGCCGCCGATGTCCTTGCCGTAGGCCAGGGTGAAGCGCAGATACAGGGTGTCGCCGGAGGACAGGAAGTAATTGGACAGGCCCTTTCCGGCGTAGGTCTGGCCGCCGATGGAGTACATCCAGCCGGAGCCCTGGGTATAGTCGAACTCGCCCAGGCTGTCGTTGTCGTGCTGGCCGGTGAGGTTCAGGCCGTCCCGGAGGATTTTGGCCCAGAGGTTTTCCGGGATGTCGGGATAGTCCATGAACCCCGCCCGGCTGATGCGGCGCAGATAGAACCCGACGTCCGGGGAGCCGCTGTATTCGTATTCATAGCCCCACTCCTCCAGGGCCTCCATAACGGCGTAGGACGCCGGAACGTTCTGGCGCACCTGAACGGCAAAGGGCTCCTCCGGCAGGCCCATGCCCATGGTGGTGATGTCCAGGACCACATAGGCCGTGCCGATGACGTCGCCGGTGTCCACAAAGCGGTAGATGATGCGGTAGGACACATAGCGGGAGTTGCCCTGGCCGTCCCAGGCCCGGATGGAGATGGTGTGGGCCTCGCTGTCGCCGGAGAAGGGGTCGGGGAAGCGAAGCTGGTACTCGAACACCGGGTTGCCGGTGGGCTGAAGGACCCGCTTGCCGTCCAGGTATACCTGGATATTGCTCTCCGGCAGGGAGCGGCCGGTGTAGGCGGTGGCCTGCACCGTCAGGGTGAAGTTGCGGTTGGTGGTTTCGGTGACGCCCTCCAGGTTGGTGACGATGGTGGGGGGATGGTCGCCGATGGTGGGGTGGCGCTCGTCGGCCTTCTGGGCCGCGTAGCGGATGGCGTAGTTCACCTCCTGGACGGTTTTATTGCCGTCCTTGCGGTAGAGGGTGAAGTAGTTGGTCTCGCCCCGGCAGAGCCGGGCCTGATAGTTCCGGCCGTCGGCGGTAAGGTACTGGCCGTTCTGGGAGGTCTGGCTGTTGCGGAGCTTGACCTTCAGGGTCTGGCCGTTGGCGTTGAGAATATAGGCGTAAAAATGCAGGGTGTCGTCGGTGAGCTGGTCATAGGTGATCTCACCGCTGCACAGGTCCGTGACGATCCGGGGGGAGGCGTCGTCAGAGGGGCCGGGGGTGGGATCGGTACCGCCGGGGGTGTCGTCC